>Ga0164318_10001039_pt1 | contig 23675 bp, 19 predicted proteins | sample GuaBasSedimGuay9_FD_113734 | JGI IMG/M metagenome (GOLD analysis project Ga0164318, IMG submission 113734) | Subseafloor sediment microbial communities from Guaymas Basin, Gulf of California, Mexico - Guay9, Core 4571-4, 0-3 cm | ecosystem: Environmental > Aquatic > Marine > Hydrothermal vents...
CATTCTCTTAGCAACCTTGTCCAGTTTTAGCACAACAATGTCTTTGAGTATCTCGGGGCCCAGGGTGTAGAAGGGCACCACTGTCATTCGAGCGAGCAGTGCTGGCTTAAAGTGATCGCTCAATATGGGCCTTATGGCTGCCATAAGGGTCTCCAAAGGGGGCCGTTCGTCTCCTGAGCACATTTCTGTGATAACATCTGTTGCGAGGTTACTGGTGAGGAATAAGACGGTATTCTTGAAGTCAATAATCCTTCCTTCACCGTCAGAGAGCGTTCCTTTGTCAAATACCTGGTAAAAGAGGTTCATTACTTCAAGGTGGGCCTTTTCCACTTCGTCGAGAAGCACCACGGAATATGGTCTTTGGCGCACTCCTTCGGTCAGAACTCCTCCTTCTCCATACCCTACATAGCCAGGTGGCGATCCAATGAGGCGACTCACTGTATGGCTTTCCTGAAACTCACTCATCTTTATGGTAACCATGAACCGTTCTCCGCCGAAGAGAAGATCGGCCACGGCCAAGGCCGTTTCTGTTTTTCCAACACCACTTGGGCCGACCAGTAGGAACACACCCAAGGGTTGAGATGGGTCCTTGAGGCCAGCCTTGCCGGCCCTTATGACTTGCGAGATAGTTTCTATGGCTTCATCCTGGCCCTTAATTCGCTCCTTGAGGTTGGTTTCCAGGTTGATGATGTTGCTTGCCTCGTCCCTCATCACTTTGCCGAGCGGAATCCCCGTCCAATCTGAAACTACCTTGGCAACAACGTCAGGATCCACTTCTATGCGGACAAGGGGGTTGTCGCCCTGTATTGATTCCAATTGCTTCTTGATATCTTCGATCTGTTTTTTAAGCTTTTCCTTTGGTGATGGCTTTGCTTCAGAGCCTTCTTCGTAAAGGGATTTTCTAAGCCCTATCAGCTGTTGAGCAAGCTCCTTTTCTTTGAGCCAGCGATCTCTGAGCTCTTCCAGTTCACTGTTAAGATTGTCGAGTTGTGTAATTATTTCCGTCATTCTTTCCTGATCTATTTCAATTCCATGGAGTTGGTCCCTTTCCAGTGCCTTCTTTTCTCTTTCCAGTGCCTGCACGGTTCTTTCCTTGTCCTCGATGATGTCAGGCTTGGCTGTCAGTAAGATCTTAACTCGAGCGGCACTGGTATCCAGTAGGTCCACTGCTTTGTCGGGAAGCTGCCGACCTGATATGTAACGACTGGATAGCTCGGCTGCAGCTTCTATGGCGTCGTCACGAACCACTACGCCATGGGCCTCCTCATACTTTTCCTTCAAGCCTCTGAGAATGAGAGTGGCTGTCTCAACAGAGGGTTCCTCCAGCTTTACAAGTTGGAAGCGGCGCGCAAGGGCGGCGTCCTTTTCAAAGTATTTTTTGTACTCCGACCATGTGGTCGCCGCCACAGTTCTGAGCTCCCCTCGAGCAAGGGCCGGTTTCAGAAGGTTGGCCGCATCACTGCCCCCGGCGGAGCCTCCTGCTCCTATCAGAGTATGGGCCTCGTCAATGAAAAGGATAGTGGGCTTTGGTGATGCCTTGATTTCGTTTATGACAGATTTAAGGCGGTTTTCGAATTCACCTTTGACACCCGCTCCCGCCTGCAGCAAACCCATATCGAGCCCCAGGATGGATACGTCCCTCAGGATATCAGGCACATCTCCTTCTACGACTCGTAATGCAAGGCCTTCTACGACTGCTGTTTTACCGACGCCAGCTTCGCCTACCACAATAGGATTATTTTTCCTACGACGGGCAAGGATATCAACCATTTGACGTATTTCCCTATCTCGGCCAAACACAGGGTCTATTTCCCCTGCCCTGGCCTTTTCTGTAAAGTCAACGCAGAACCTCGCAAGCGCTGTTCCCTCGCCTGCGGGTGCCTCCTCTGGGGCAGCGGTGCGCTCCTCGGCGGTGGGTTCTTCAATGGAGTTCTTTACAATGGCACCGAACTGGGCGAGAAGAGATTCCCGGCTTATGGAGGAGAACAGGTCAACATATGCACCCATGGCAAACTGCGTAGGCTTGTTCAGAAACGCTGCCAAAAGAGCACCGGAACGAATTCTATTTTCTCCTAGATCCACGGAGCTGACCAACCATGCTTCCTGAAACAATTCCATGAGCAAAGGCGAAAACACGGGCTTGGCCGCGTTACCGGTCCGAAAGTCCTCGATCGTTTGATCTATAGCCTTTTGCACCCTGCCGGGGTCCAAATCAAATTGGCGGAAGATCAATGGCAGGTCTGACTGAGGTTCTTCCAGAAGCTTGGTAAGAAGATGTTCAATTGTGACCTCATAGTGGGTGCGTGACACACACAGACCTGCTGCTGCCTCAAGGGACTTTGTACAATAGGTATTCAATCTGTTAAGCAGGGCCTTAATGTCTACACTGACCATTTTTCGCTCCCTTCATCATAAAGTTGATAAACGTTTTATTTTTACCCCGTGCTGCCCCACATTACACTAAGCTGTTTGTTATACGGGCAACTCATGGCTCCCTCAAGGGTTCGAAGATTACTCTCCCTTCCTCTTGGAGTCTATCGGTAAAAAGCCAGGTGTTCCACCCTAACATTGCGCTTTCAGGGTCCCCGAGCCTCGCAGATGACACCTGGCCAGCCGACACAAGGAGCTCCATATCGTACTCCAAGGCAGTGGAAACGTAAAAGTCAGTCAAAAACACCAAGAGTGAATGCTTGTCCTGTCCGGGCAAGAGAGCCTGGAACTGGTCTTTGGAAAGGGGGCCGATTTTCAAGCGGAATTTGCCAGATCTGTCGGGAAGTTCTTCGCCGATAAATGCATCCACACCCAAGGTACTGCCAGACACCCCGAGACGGCACTGCTGGTCTAGGGGTATACGGGCCATTCTGGCAACACAAGGCAGAACCTCGATCCTTGTGCCTTCAAGTGCGTCGGACAGCATGGTCTTAAGGCCAAGGGCTGAGCGGGGATACTGGGTAACAAGACCCAAGTATCTCAGTAGACGATGTTCTTCGGGAATCTGTTTCCTGAGAATCTCGCTACTTAACCCCAAAAGGCAGAAAAGCCTTTCGATGTGAGATGGGTTCTGTTCTTCTGTAACCTTTAGGTAGAGCCGGTATTTTGTCCAACATGAATAAAGGTGCTCGTAAAGTCTCTGATTAAATATATCAATAAAATCCCGTGTGACCGATTCATCCTCTGCGGCTTCCTGCAAGAGGTCTTCGGTATAAAACGTGGGCAGGGGCGAAGAAGAACCATAGAGCCCCAAAAACGTTGCTGTTACCACGTAGGCATGGTTATCTTGCGAGGGCTGATCAATGGAGGAGACATCGGCAGGGGGAAAACCTAAAGATAGCTCAGGATGGACTTTTATTTTTCGGGCCCCTGAATTATCACTCTGCCCTTGCTCCTTCTCTTTTTCTACCAAGGGTAACAATCGTAACACTTGAAAAAATGAGAAGGAATGCGGTTCTCTAAGAAGTTGCTTTTTTAGAGCAACGGACGGTCTCCAAGTCTCGCTGGCCATTGGTAGAGCTCTCCTTTACTGGTTTCTTCAATGGCGAGTTGAGTAAATGAGTTTAAGGCCGCGTAGCCCCCAAGGAACCTGTCCAGGACCGACCCGAAAAGATACATGTCACCGTCGCCTGCAAAGTGATCGGAGCGCATTCTTATTCTTATCTCCTGACCCCTCATGAGTATCCCGTTGACTATTCTGTCCGTCGCATTTGCATCTACCCTCTCAATAGATGATATTCGCTTTTGATTCGCGAGCACAGCCGGTCTATCACGCCCTTCAGTGAATACATACAGCTGCAAAAGTGATTTCAGGTTCTCAGCGCTACTGAGAGACAGGTAGTTCAGGGCTAGGTGGCCAAGCAACTGCCATAGAAGGTTTGACCCCAAAGGCGGCAGAATATTCGCAGTCATGGGCCTGATATTACCAAAGGTGGCGAATTCCGGGGAGCTGCTCGTCGGCTCACAGATGTCGCCCAGCTGCAAACCCTCAGGCAGCGCCCCATTTGTGCACAACAGTGATATGGAGAGAGTTTCCAATGATGGTGAGCCTGCACTTGGAGGATAAGCTACAGAGAGATACACATCCACACCTCTTTTTACCGGTGTTCTCTTATGCTTGACATGATAGACCGGGGTGTCGTCTTTTTCCGTGGTAAATAGATCAAAAGGGCGGTATATCCTTTCCTCTGCTGTACCTTGGACATAGCCAACAACCCTCTCTACCGAGTAAACCTGATAGTGCGAGGAGTTGGTGGCTGCCGGGTTTACCAGGTAATCGGTTTTCTTGTGATCCAGCCTTATGGGATCCGCCTCGTGCGGAAAAATATTTACCACGGGTGTGGCAAAAAGCTGAAAACTGTCTTTTCTGACCCGGGGCAGTGTTGAGGGACTTTGATCCAGTTGGAAAAATATTTCGAATTTTTCCCCTTCACCTCTTTGAGGCCACTTGTCCCAGCCGCGGATTTCCAAGAAGAGGTATTTTTCAGGTAGGATAAAATACTCTTGGAAAAGACGGTATCCTGGGAATGAATTTGAAGGGTAAGGAAGCAAACCTTCATCCTCAGAGAATCCGATGGGATGTATTGCGTCATTTCCCAAGGTAACGGCTTGTCCGTTTTCCAATGGACGAAAAACTATTTCCCTGACATTTTTGTTGAGCAGCATGTAAAGGTTAGAGGCGTTGGCGTAATCATCGGACAAGTACAGTCTTAGGGAAGAAGGTCTCCAGTCGGAAAGCTTCATTCCCCGAAGTTGGAAGATGAGGGCAATCCCCGGTGGTGCGCCGGGCCTTTCAACTATTTTCGCGTCAATCAATTCCAGAGGGTGTAACTCCACCGGGTAGCAGGTCCTGAAGGTGCAAGATGTGCCCTCAATGGAGACGGATGCGAGGTAGGTCCCGGGTGGAACCTCAATCGGTTGTTTCAACGTTGGTTTGGGACTGAATGCTACTATTGATGTGCAGGGGACCGGCCTAAGGTAATGCGGCCAGATAAGTTGCATCAATTCGTGGACGAGTTCAGGGAACTCATCGTCGAGCTTTTCACGGAGCAGCGCGGTAAGAAAGGCCACGCCTTCAAGGAGGCGTTCTACATCAGGGTCAACGCTGGGTCCGCTTAACATCGGGGCGAGGGCAGGATGTTCCTTCGCAAACGCTACCGCCAAGTCCTTTAGGTATCCAAGTTCTTCCTGAAAATAGCGACTGAACATTGTAAATCAGGCTGTCCCTTCCCTTGTTGGCCACGGCAGCGAAGGCAATAAGTTCAGGTTTCAGTGCGTACCGACACTACCCGCGAAGTTTTATTTTGCCCTCGCTGTCCACTATGCTTTCAAACATTACAGGAAGATTTATCTCATCCGTAGCAATCTTGGCTATTATCTGGAACCGGAGGGTCAATACGTCTTCTTCCTGGGGAAGAAAATTGACCCGAACCGCCTTCAGTCGCGGTTCATACCTGAGGATTGTGTTACGGATGGCCCTTTCTATTCCCCGCAATGAATCTGGGTAATTATTGGCAAATTCCGTAAAATCCGGGATCCCAAAATCTTCGGCTATAGGTACTGTGCCATGCCGTGTATTCAGGATCTTCTGCAGGTGGTTCAGAACCGAATCAGTAAGGCGTTTCGGGTCTTGTTTTGCCCTGCGTTCGGGGTGTTTTTTCCAATTCCGAATACGCTCGAGCAGTCTTTCCTCCCGCATTTTTTAATGTCTCTTATTTAGGTACGGTCCAAGAATCTTCTGCTTCAATTCCATCAGGTTCCCAGGTCCAAACGATCTTTGAGTAGGTGAAGGAGACCTCCTCCATATGTTTGAACGGTTCATTGCTCGGCAGAAAGGTCTCCGGCATATAGGGTTTCATGTCGACAATTATAGCATCTTCCAATTTTGTAGTGAAATAGTGCTCTTCTGCCCCAGTGGGGTCAATTCGGTACCACTTTATGGTAACATTAGAAAACTGCTCCCCTGTACACAAGGCCTGATACAGCTTGGGTGAGGCCTTGTCGAATTCCTTCAAGATAGTGAGCGGCTCATGAACCCGTTTGCCTGTCGGTAAACCTGAATGGGTGTCACGTGGAATATGAAGTTTGTGATTCATGGCATAGATCAGGATAGTCCCTTCTCTACCCTGCATGTCACAAGAACCTTCTATTTTTCCTTGGTTCTTCCCTTCCAGTTCCATGTGTGCTGGCATTGGCATAGCTGTTTCCTCCTTTCTTCTTTTGATGGCTGTAGTCTTTCTAGTTTAGCGCTATTCCTTGTCTAACTTTCCCACGAGAGAAAGGGTAAAAAAGGCTCCCATGTACTTAAAGTGGGGCCTCACTTTCAGGCCTACCCGGTACCAGCCGGGTTCGCCTTCGACGTCTTCCACTGTGACTTGAGCTTGTCGCAAAGGTCTGCGGCTGCGCACGTTGGGCAGTGGATTGTCCATGTCGGCAACATACTGCCTTATCCAGTTATTCAGTTCTCGTTCAAGGTCAACTCGTTCCTTCCAGGTACCAATATTTTCCCTCTGGATGACCTTGAGGTAATGCGCAAGACGATTGATGACAAACATGTAAGGAAGTTGTAAACCCAGCTTATAGTTTAGTTCTGCCTCTTTACCCTCCTTACTTTGCCCAAAGTACTTGGGCTTCTGACAAGAGTTGGCAGAGAAAAAGGCTGCATTGTCGCTTCCCTTTCGCATGGTCAGCGCTATGAATCCCTCTTCTGCAAGCTCAAATTCCCTGCGCTCGGAGATAAGAACCTCTGTAGGGATTTTCGTCTGAATGGCGCCCATGGCCTCATACTGGTGAAGGGGAAGGTCTTCAACAGCGCCACCTCCCATAGGTCCTATGATGTTGGCGCACCAACGGTATTTGGCAAAGCTGTCCGTGAGCCGGGTAGCAAAGGCAAAGGCCGTATTTCCCCATAGATAGTGCTCATGGTCACCAGAAACGTCTTCTTGGTAATTGAATGCCTTGACTGGTTGGGTATCAGGTCCGTAAGGCAAGCGCAGGAGAAATCTGGGCAATGTTAGGCCAACATAACGCGCGTCCTCTGATTCCCGGAAGGCCTGCCACTTGGTGTACTGCGGGCCTTCAAAGATGGACTTGAGATCCTTAAGGTTGGGAAGTCCTTGGAAGTTGTCCAGTCCAAAGAATTGAGGACCTGCTGCAGCAATAAAAGGTGCGTGCGCCATAGATGCAACGCTTGCGATGTATTGTAACAGCTTGATGTCTTGGGGCCCGGGTCCGAATTCATAGTTACCAATCATTGCCGCATAGGGCTGTCCACCAAATTGGCCGTATTCTGCGGTGTAAACTATTTTGTATAGGCCCGATTTGACAACCTCCGGGGAGTCCTCAAAGTCCTCAAGCAAATCATCCTTACTTACATTAAGCAATTCGATCTTGATATTTTCCCTGAAGTCTGTACGGTCCACGAGAAACTTAAGGGAACGCCATGCGGATTCCAGCTTCTGAAATTCCGGGTGATGCAGAATGGCATCCAGTTGAAGGCTTAGCTTCTTATCAATTTCAGCAATCATCTCATCCACGACTGCCTTTGAGATCTTGGGTACCTCGCGCCCGGGCTCGAGAAGCTGAGCAATAAGTGCCTCCACACCCTTCTTGGCCAGGGAGTACGCATCATCGCTGGGTTTCAGTTTTGTGGCCTGTACGATTTCTTCCAGTAAGGACCCTTCCTCCAAGGTTTTTTCTTCCGTTGCCACTGTCTTTTCTTGTTCCTCAGCCATCGTATCCCCCCTTTCTTACTTTTCGAGCCCTAGCTCTTTGAGAAGTTTTTCTCTGGCTGCTTCGTCCTTAACCAGTTCCTGGATTTTCTTGCGGAATGCAGGAATATTGCTCAGGGGACCTTTGAGGGCAGTAAGTGCTTCTCGCAGCTCAAGCAACTTGTTCAACTCTGGAACCTTCTTGGCTATTTCTTCAGGGTTGAAATCCTTGATTGATTCAAAATTCAGTTCCACGCTCATCTCATCGTCGGGCTCCCCTGATATCTTGTTAGGAACAGTAATATTGAGGCCTATGCCTTGAGCCTTCAATACTTCATTAAAATTATCTTTGTCTATATTGATGGGCTCCCGCTCCTCCAAGGGGCGGTCATCAGGTTTCCCTGTAAAATCACCCATAACCAATAGCTTCAAGGGAAGCTCGACTTCCTCTTGAGCATCCCCTGTGGCAGGTCGGTACACTATGTTCACTCTTTCCCTCGGGGCTACGGATGCTTCCTTTGCCATGATTTCCTCCTTTTCCTATTGTTAAAGAGTAAAAAATTATACTAAAGTTTCAAAGGCCTGTCATCACCTGGCGGGTGACGTTATGCTCTCTTTTTAACCTAGATTATGCGCGAATGCCGAACAACTCACTCCAAGGCAATGGGACATTCCCTCTGCTACGTTCGGTACGCCGTCCATGGCTCCCCTCACTGCGGATTTTGTCTCCTTCGCTATCCTGCTCAGGAGCCAAAATACGCCGCTTCGGGAACATCCCATTGCCTTTCACCAAATAGGTGCTTTCAAAGTACTGGAGCATGTTACGCTGTCAGTAAATACCAAAATTGGCTCATAGTCTCGGTTTAAGCTTCAATGCCTCGGTGGCATCAAGCCTTGCAATACGCCCGAGCACCTGCTCAGCTCTTTTTTTGTCCTCTGTATTAGCTGAGGTGCTGAGAGCTGCCCATGTCATCTTGAGTGCTTTCAGTGCCAGCTCAGGCTCCCATTGTTCAAGACAGTAGGTGTCAACATAATGCAATATCTGGTCCAAATGAGGTACCGCAAGAAACCCTTTTTTGCCTTCCAGCAAGACTTGGCAGATTCCCAGCCGCCACAAAAGCCTCTCCCTATCAGAATAAGCTGAGCGTAAATGATCCTGTAACAGTGAAATGGCTTCCACCAGTTTTCTTTTTTTTGCAAGGCCCCTGGCTTTATTGATTTCGGCCGTAACTACGTCTTGAACCATTTGCTTGAGAGCTGCCTCTGAAGGATAGGCATCTTCAGAAATTGAAGCGCTCGCGGCAAGAGAAATCCCTTGAAGCCACTTGCGGGTCTCTTCTGACGCAAAAGGGGTGCCGTCTGAAAATTCCATACTTTCGATGCCCGGAAATCTATGAAGAAAATACGCGGTCTCCCTGCAAAGCTCTTCATGGGCCTTTTCGTATTGGTCTCCCATGGAGGCCAAGGATTGTCCGGCGTAAAAGTGAAGGTCCAGCCAGTAAATAAACTCCCCGATCCTTGCTTCAGCCGCCTTCACTAAGGATTCCCAGTTTTGTTCTTCGTAAAGATTTTCCAATATCCCTTTAACCTGTGCAGGGGGAGGAGGAATCTTGGTCTTACCGTCAGTTGCGGGTGGGAGCCCTTCCACAAGGGACCATATGGCAATTCTTCTTAGCCTGTACGCGTGAGGATCGGCAAGATTCGTCTCACCCAAGTAGCCGGCTGCCTGGCGGATTTTCTGCATTGCTGATTTTAATACCTTCTTAGCATCATCAACTGAGGCGATATCCTCAATTGTGGCTGCCTGCACAGCAGGTCTTGGTGCCTCGGCCTGCGCCGAGGAAGCTGCGAGCGGTGGGGTCTGTTCTGTCTCGGGGGCGGCTGCTTCTTGGGGCTTTCTCTGGTGGTCCTGTATGAACCTCAGTATCGAACTAAAAGAAGGGGGGTCTTCCAGGTTTTCGCCAAGGAATGATTCTATCCTCTCGACAGTGGCGGTCAATTGCTCGCCCTTTTCGGCCTCAATAGCTATACCTTCCATTTGGGCCAAAGCGGCCTCTGTGCGGTCTGCCAACCATTCGATAGCAGCACGCCTCCCTCGCATCCTTTTCTTTGGTGGAAAGAGATTTTCCCAAAAGCTTTCCAGTACATCAGCGAATATTTTAAGGCCCAAGGACAGCCCCTCCACCTGTTGTGTGTGCATTAACCCCGCTGCAAGATATGAGGCCACAAGCAAGTCCTTTGACTTTTTTTCCAGGATTTCCGAAGAAATCTCTACTACCTTTTTCCAGTCCGGGCCACCTTGGGCGGTGGGCGAAGAAAGCTTGTCGATTTCTCCCTGCAGCTGCTCGAATTCCGGTTCATAGCGTACATCAGCTCCGGCAGGGGAGTCATCGCTAATGGGTACCTTACCTAATTCAGCCAGATCCATATCAGTTTCCCTTTTCCTTGTTAGCAGACCAAAGGGTAACGAAATCCGCAGGCGACAGGGGTCTTAAGAAAACGGCCAGGTAAATGTTTCCGGGAGTGCCCCCCATAAAGACCGCGCTAGGGGCACCGGCTATGTGTGCTCTGACCGCCGCATGCCACAGGATGATCATTGCAAACAAACCCTGAGAGGCATTGGGATTGAGTATGGTAAAAAACTCCTTATCGTGGGCTACGGAGGTAAATGAAGCTTTCATGTTATCGAGAAAATCCTTGCCCTCCACTTGGCTCAGGATATTAGCCAGTTCACGCTCATACCTTTCCCAGTCAAGGTGAGGTGATCTGATGGTGATCAACTCTTCACCAAACCGTGATACGTCATGGTAGTTGCGACTGGCCAATTGTTCCATCTGCGTCCAAATCCGATCACAGGCATAAGGAAACAAGTGCCATCGCTTGTGAAACTCTGGCACCAAACCTGAGCCCATCAGCATTAGTGGGTAAGGTCTTCCTATAGCATCACAACTGTCTCTTACGAGCCCCACGATTACCATGTCTTCCCTAGGCGTTCTTGTCCAAAATCGCCAGGATCGGGTCGGGTCTTCTTTTTTTGCCTTGAGGTCCAGTAATTCATAACCCTTTTCCACCCAACCTGCAAAGGCTTGAGACAAGGCGTCCTCCTGACCCACTGCCATGTAATCCCTGGCACAAGGGTGCTTGCCATGTGCTACCCAATTCCACGAAGCCTTGTTTTTTCTTAATCCCAGCATTGAGCTATTTTATTGGGAACTCGAGTTGGTGTTTGTCTCAATAGCCTTAAGACCGCGCCGTGTCCCTTAAACTGGTAATTAACCCTTATGAAGTGGATTCCAAGCCTTTTGAGAGCGGCTTCCTCTTCCGGAAAATCAGCGGGCCTAAATGTTTTTTGACCGTGTCGAAAGTCTTGAAGGAATTTTGCAAATGCATTGTACCCGGTGTATTTCTTCACCAGTTTCAAATTCCCGACATCTATCTCTAGGGTCACATCACCGCAGGAGGCGGGTGACCATGTTACTGTTTTCCTAACAGGGAACTGATAGTTATCTATCCTTTTTGTCCTGTCGGCACATTGGATTTTGAGATGAGTGGCGTGGGGTTTAACAGAAGCCTCTTTATTGCAGTCGACCGGCAACGCCGTAATCCTCACATTGTAACTTTTTTTGACGGGCCTGGCTGCTGCTGCTCCCTTTGTGAGAAAGGTCAGGAAATAAGGCTCGAAAGGTATCCTGCCCCCCAGAGCCTGTACCGCATAGTATCCCTTCTTAAGGCTTCTACTGAGAAAAGGCCCTGCCTCGGATTTCGCAAAGCCGGTGGCCAGCCCTCCCTTGCCAAGGAGCAACTGATTGAGGGCCCTTTGGCCTTCAACACCTTGAATTTCTACAAGGACCTTTTTCTCCCAAAGGGATTGGAGGTGGCAGGCCGCCTCGGTCCTAGCATATTTCCACAAGAACCTGAAGGGCCCGGCCAGTACAGTCCACAGCGGTTGTTCTTCTTTGGTTTGCTCCCCCATGTAAGTCTTCATCTCAAGGATTGATTTGTAAGCAATGACAAAAGGGGAATTACTCCCTGCGGTATCTTCACTAAATACTTTTGCTACCTGCTGGAAGGCCATTTTCCTGGAAACCGTCACATCTGCTAGTAGGGAAAGGGACTTCTGATAGTTGAGATATGCCTTGGCCGCGGCAATTTCTTCTTCCACAGACTTGCCCTTTCCTGCTCTGGTGAGTGCCCTTTCCATTCTAGTAATCAGCTTTCGTCCTTTGGTGGTAACCTTTGCAAGGGCACTTTTTTCCTTGAGGCTTTCCAATCTCTTAGCTTGTTCCTTCACCGCTTGAAATCTGGAAAGTAGTTTCACCCATGGAGGGGTTGTCTCCAGGTCATAGAATCCTTCTAATTCGGTGGGAAGCCTATCAAGTAAAGCGTTGAAAGGTCCTTTTTGTTTTGCAACCTTGGAGGCCACCCTCTGCCACTCTTGCTTTCCGCTCAAGGTCTTCGATCCGGATGGAAAGTTCAGACAAAAACTCTTCCATTTTGCAAGGTATTGTTTATTGTACCACGTTTCAAATTCATTTCTTTGCCTGGCGATCAGAGGAGGCCCTGGATCAGGCAAAGCACTGTTAATCTCTTTAATGAAGCTATGAATAAACCTCTTGCCTTGCTGGGTGTAAGCGGGGTCTATGGACACCGCGTCGCGCACTTCTCTGCTGCCCTTCCAATAGTCTTGAATTGTGACAGGCGTTATGGACTGCTGGGCGTTGGTCCACGGGATAAGCCATTTGAGATTTGCCCCTTCAAGTTTTACAAGATGCCCAAGCCATTCTTGGAGGGTGGTCAGCTCCTTATTCAGAGAGGGTGTATCCTGAGTCCAAAGTAGGTAATAAAGATATAGCCCGGCCAACTTCTTTTCTATTTCAGGCAAGACCTTCTTTCCTGAAGCCCCGATAAGAGGTTCGTAAGGAGGGTCAGGCATTGCCAAGAGGGCTTGGATTTCGGCACCTTTTAATCTGGCATGGAGCAGATTAATTCTCCTCACTAGCAAGGCAAGGTGCGGCCCAAGAATCTCGGGTGGACTTTGGGCGCTCAGCCCTGCCAGCTCATTGATAAATCGCTTATCTAATGGCGATAAGAAGGTCTTTTTGAATTGCACTGCGAACTTTTTTTTGAGCTGGATCTCCACGGTTTGGCTCTCCGTGAGGCCGAATCGCGGGAGCCACCAGTCCTTGTTTTGCGCCTCCATTGCGAGGATGGCCTGTCTGAAACGGTCAAGGGTCACTATATCGGATACCACTTCTCCCTTTAGAACCGGAGACTTGGAGAACTCCTGGGAAGCTTTTCTTATAATCCGGAGATTCTTGGCAAAGGAAAAACTCAACAACCCGCAAAGCGCGATCACAAAGGTAACCCAAGCAACAAGGCCTAAATTTCGAGTAAGGCGGCTCCACTCAATCGCCCTTTGAGTGGGCGCAAAAAGGCCGCGGTCCCTGGGCAGAATCTTGGCAAAGAGGTCGTGGAGAAACAGTCCTTTGTTCGTGCCGGGTAATACTTCCTTCTCGTCTATCAGGCCAAGGGTGTTTAGGAAGTGTGAGTAAGGGGTGCCTTCCTGCCTACCGCTGCTGAAATACAGGCCGCGCAGAAGAGGCGTTTCCTGGTAAGGATTCTCCTGGAAGGCTCCCTGAACAAAGGCCTTAAGCCCGTCTCGGACATTTTCGAATTCCTCTGGAAAAAGCAAAAGGCCGGGATCAACGGGTCTTTGACCTTTTTCCAGCAGAAGTAACCTTAGATCCCTAAGGTTTTCTGCAATGGTGTCAATGGCCTGGGCCAGGAAGGTCATGGCATCATTGGAGAAGTCATGGTTTACAAGACCCATTGCCTGAGAAAGGGCATCCTCGGGAAGATTGTCGCAAAACTGAGTCATCCCTTGGATAAGATCACACTTGGTGACCAAAATATAAACCGGGAACTTTGTGCCAAGGGCGAGCATCAGCTCATCAATTCTCCTGCGAATCGCCTTGCCGTCTTCTTCCAGAGTGGTAGCATCTGATCGTAGAAGCTTGTCAGCGGGGATGGTCACAATAAGGCCGTTCAAGGGTTCTTTCTTCCTGTATTTGGTGAGCAGATTGAGAAACTTTCTCCACTCCTCCTTGTCTCGGCCCTCGTCGACAGGTATGGCGTAACGCCCTGCGGTGTCCAAGATGATTGCTTGCTCGAAAAACCACCAGTCGCAGTTCTTTGTTCCCGAAATCCCAGATGTTTGCGCCATAGTGGCGAATGGCGAGGATAGATTGGCTGCCTTGATAGCCGTTGTCTTACCTGATCCGCTCTCACCGATGACCATATACCAAGGCAAGACATACAATGGGTTACCGTACTTGCGCAGGTGGGATCGTCTGAGGGTATCAATAGCCTCCTTCCATTGCTGCTGTAAGGCTTTGGAGTGCTGCCTCTCCGTCTCATCCATCGCCTTGAGTCGCGCATTATCCTGCTCAATGATCTGGTCAACAAAGCGCTGCTCTTTTCGCCTGAGCCAGATCTTGTGTAAGAAAAGAAAAAGAAAAACCAGGCTCAGCACACCCAGCAGGATAAACATGCCTATCCACCAAGGCCAGTTCATGAATGTCACGAACACAAAGAGAAGAAGGAACAGCAAGAAGATTCCAACCAGAACCAAGGCAATTTTGGCGATCTTTCCGAGTATCTTTTTCATTTACGGCACCGTCTTAAGAAAGCTTTCTCCAACGCTGGAAAGAATGAAATGGAACACCCAAAACAAGATTCCAAACAGAACCACTGGGGCAGCACCTGCGATGATTGTGGTCAGGGATATTCCCTTCTTGTGCACTTGGGGTGAGGTGTCAGTAGCTTCAGGAGGATAGGCTCCAGGAAAAAGCTCTGTTCTTTCCAGACTTGGCAACTCTACTGAACTGCCAAGTAATAATTTCAGATTAGAGGTCCTCAGCTGGTCCAGGAGGTACTCGTCTCCTTCCTGGATATAACGTCCGGTAAATCCCATGGCTAGGCACAGGTAATAAACTTCTCTCACGTCCCTCTGATGGAGGCCTAAGTTGTTAAGCCTTTCGAAAAACTGCTCCCCAGCTTCGGTAGTATTGTAATAGACCCTTTGCAATTGTTGCTTCTGCCAAAGATGCTTTTCCTTCCAGCTTGAGCTGAGTATGGCCTCATCTATCCAGGCGCAAACGGCAAATCTAGCTTGATCATAGTCTTCGGCAGAAAATGTCTCCTTGTTAATGCATGCCTCACTTTCTCCCAGCAGGCGCTCCACTTCGTGACGAATCTGATCGAAAGGAGGCTGTTTTTTATCAACGGTCTTCAAAAAATAGCTTACATAAGCGATCAATTCCGAAAAGCAGTCTGTCAATCTCATAGCTATGACCTCGAGACCACCATCAATTCCACCTTAATGTCTTCGGGTGCGTCGTCCCAATAAAGGGCTATGTTACGACCCTTTTCAATAGGTCCCCATTGTTCTCCATGGTGGTCAATCTGAAAATATATGCTTTTTGCCCTGCGCGGCAATTCCTGAGGGGGCAAAGCCAGATGTTGTAGCCGTACTCCGGGCAGGGCCCTTGCGATTAGTATGGGAAGAGATTCGCGCGCCCCCAGTTTCGCAATGGTTTCTATTGACTCCCGCACAGAGTCGGGATCTTCATCAGTTTCAATTACCAAGTAATACCTGTTGCCCCCCTCGAAGATGGACGGGGAAAGCTCGGCAGCAAAGTATGTTCCGTCGTATTCGAGCTTAATGATATATTCAGGGCCGGCCGTAATTTCATCCAATAACCTGATTATCAGCTCTTGTGCCTTTAGGAAGCATTCTCCCAGGTTGCGATGGTCATAGGGTTGAAGAAAAATTTCGCCGTCCTCAGTCTCTCCCTTAACATTCACTTCGACTGAAAAGCTGGACAACTCCCCGATAAGCTGCCTGAGCAAACCGTAAATCTGCCACGGATGAACATACTCAGCCTCAGTGAAGTGATACATAAGGGGAACATACCGGTTAAGCGATCGAAGTGCCAATAGGAATATCATGTCTCTGGTACCGAATTCAGCGGTTTGGATACCCTTTTGGGATTTGTATTGCTCAAGTTGGTGGGCCCGGCTGGCAATTTGGTCACGTACCTCCCGTAACAGCTTAAAGAGTGGGTCTACGGCTCGGATCGTCAGGGCGGGAGGAATAAAACGGTCAGAAAGTTTTATTGCCTCTGCATCTCGTTGCAATTGCGCAATAGGAATAAACTCATAGTCCCCCGACTGATCAATTTCGGTCTCCCAAAAGAGTCTAAGGACGTAATACAGGCCCTTAAGTTGCGCGTTAGGCCCAGACTGGTGCATATCCCGGGCCTCCTCAGGGTCCGCCGCGGTAACAAATCTGGTGGTCACCTGTGCCAGATTGTGTAGGGTGGAGAGCACCGTAACATTTTCACCGCTGTCATTCCATTTTTTCAGCCCCAGAAAGACTGTAAGGGGGCGATCTCCTTCAACCCAATCTTCTTCGAACGAGCGTGGTTCAACCAAGCCATTACTTGGCACTACAACATGAGCCCCATCGGGGAATATGAACTCACCCTCTAGGACTTCGAAAGAACGATTACCCAGGGCCGCCTCAGCAATCTCACATGAGCCGACACCCCAGAAGTGAGGTATCATGTAAGTAAATATGGGTTCCAATAGGCTTTTGGCATGGAGATCCTGGTGCTGGAAATGCTGAGGTTGCAAAAAAAGCCCTTGGTGCCAGAAGAGGGGTCTATGCCTGTCCACCTTTGCTCCTTTCCTGTGTGGAAATATGGACTACTTCTTCGATTCTAGGACTTCGGTTTCTTCAATGCTATAAGATCCCAAAACGACCTGTACCTGTAAAGGTGCGGGCTTTTGTGTCTTGGTCGTACGTATAAATCCCTTTTTCTCTACAACAACAGGGATACGGAACAATCTGACGATATTTTCCTTGGTCAGCTGCGAGTACCCGGCCACAAAGCCAACGTACTTGGTCCCCTCGGCCCTGTCTAGGTCGAAAGATACGTTCTGGCCGGGTTGCACGACCAGCCGTTTTACATACGTCACGCTACCGTCGAAGGGGGCACATTCTAGCAGCTTGTAAAGACCGTCCTCGTCCCCGGACAATTGGTTAAATCCATTTGGGTCACGCAATTGGTACACACAAATAAGTAAGGTATGAGAACTACCCTGATAAAGGTTCAACTGAGGGCTGGACTTAAGGTGGAAGGTGATGGCGCCTTTACCGTAACTATACTGTGGCGGTGGTAACGGCTTGCTCGCGCATGAAGCGACCAGCATAATGATACCAAGCAGTAGAAGAAATCGAAAGGTTTTTCTCATTTTGTCCCCCCTTTATCTGAGTAAAGTTTTTGGCATGTTTTTTCAAATTCTCGCATTGTGGCTTCCATCAGCAATCCTGTCTCAAGCCAGTTCTTGAGCGTACGAAATTTTTCTTTGTAGATATCAAACAGTTCTGCCTTGCGCAGTGGACCAAATTTTATACCACCTTCAATGTTTTTTTCCAGCTTTTCGGGGTCAAGCTCCGACAAGATTTCCTTGAATTTAGTTTTTGCTGCCTCCTGAAAGGCCCTATGGGCTATGGAAAAGGCTTCTTTTATTTGATTTATGTATTCCTTCAGTGAAATGCCAGATGATGCTCCTGTCATTTGAGAGCCTATGACAAACCGAATCGTTTCATCACCCAGAGGCTGATTGCCCATGAGGGTCATGTTGATCCCTCTCACAAGCTGGTTAAGGGAATCGAACACGGTATTAAGCGCCTCTGCCAGGCGTTCGGCCATCTGGTGCGTAGGCATAGATTTGTCCGGCAATCTTTCACCGAGGACCCTTGAGAACAGCCTTTCTAGAATAGGGCCCCCTTCACCAATCGTTTGCGTTTGCTGCGATAGGTTGGAGGAGAATTGTTTTGCCAAAGCCTTTACTATTGCCAAACGTTCCTCTGGCTTCTTATCTGACAACATTTTTTCAAGATATTGCTCAAGGGCCTTGCCAGATCTGTCAGGATTGGAACGGTAGTGCTCTCTAATATCTTTTGTAAGCTGTTGAATATTCATGGTGTATTGGTCTAAGCGGAACGTGATTTAGCTACAGGGGTTAAGTGGTTTTCATCCACTATCAGGCTTAATGATCACTGTTTCAGGTATCTCCTCTTTCTTCTCTTGCTTTTGCTCTGGCTTCTGATCAGAGGATCGAGATTGAAGTTCCTCGGATGCTTGGGGCTTTGGCGAGGGCTCCTCCACCAACCCCATCAACTCCTGGTCCAGCATGGAAAGGGTTTTTTCAAATTCTTGGTCCTGAGAGGTGTCCGGCATCGTTTCCGGTGGCTTTGGTTCGGTTGGCGGCGGGGGCGATTCGATATCTGTCGGGCTTGATGGCCGGGCAGAAGTTGAGAAGATAATGGTTTCTGGAATTTCATCTAGTTCACTAATCTTTTCCTTCTCAGCACTCTGCGGCTTTTCGCTTGAAGGGATCTCAGGGGGCCCGGGTGCGACAATTATGGTTTCTTCCAGGTGTGGTTCAGGAGCAGTTTCTTCTACGTCTGTCTTTTCGACAAGTGGTTCGGCTGGGGTTTCGGGCTCAACCTCGGTTGGAATACCGGAGATAATCTCTGACTCCCATTTAGCGGCGATCTTAGCTAGAATATCAGCAATTTCTTTGTCTTTATCCGGTAGCTCTAGGGCGGCCTCCTCTCCAACCTCACGCAGCGGAGTCCCGGAAGCGAAAAGAGCTTGCCTTACTCTGTCTTCCAATTCTGCAATTTTATCTATCCAGTCGGCACTGACCCCGGTTGCAGGAGACTCACTCAAGGAACTGCTGAGGATCTCCCAGCCTATCCTTAAGCACGAGGTCCATAGAGGCTCATAACCCACTGGAACACTGCCTTCTTCTGGTTTCCAGAAAAGGTTTTGGGGTTTGAAAGTCGGGGCCTGGGATGATTGGATCTGTTCAAGAAAATCTTCCGACGAAACAGGAGCCCCTTCAGCAAAGAAGATTCCAAGTTTGTCCAGTATTTCTGACATACCTTGCCTCGAGTTTCGGAGCATAACAAAGAACCACGCAAGGCCAAGGAAGCTATTCTTATTTACAGTAGTAATATCAATTGGCAAGCCTGGGGATGAGCAAGCATGAATTCCATGGGGTTTTACCTTAAAGCCCCAAAAATAGGGCAATGAGTCCACAGGCTCTGGGATGTCAATCCAAAAAGAATCAAGAGAAAGGGCCCCAGGCCAGGAACTTGTGTGCAAAGGGATCTTGGCTAGCCACCGCGCTATTTGATGTAAGAGTGCAAGTTTTAAGTATAGGATTTCCAGGAAACGTCGATCTTGCCCAAAGAAAAACCGAAGCTGGTTGCCCATGTCCCGCTCGAGTTGCAATACCCTGGTGACACGGATATGGGCTGGGTTGAGGTTAGCAGTAATTTCTTGGGCCTCAGCACCTGAGAGCAGTGCCACAAAATCAATACACTGAAGTTGAGAGCTTTCAAAGGGGATCATATAAAAAGGATAGAAAGAAAAAGCAGATATCCTTGAAGCAGCCTTACCCTCTGGGCCAAAGCATACTTGTTTTTGGTCACAACCTATACAGGGCAGCAACTCGCTACCGGCAGAACCTTCGGCCAACAAAGAAAAGGCCATGGCCAGTTCAACCCGATCCCTAAGGCCTTCCTGAGTAACGTCTTGTTTGCTGTGACTGTAAAAAATCGTCTGATTATCTGTGCGGGAGCATGCCTCGCAAAAAAGGAACCTGTGCAGGCTTGAGGAGAAGGGCGGCAGCCCGCAGGAGGTAAGTAATTCATCATCCTGACATAGTGTTAGAGGGGCACCACAAATGGGGCAAGGTGGCTCGAAGTATATTTTCCTGAATTTACACAGGAAAAGAGGATTAAATAAATTGAGGTTCCCTTGTTCATTGTCCAGGGCGGACATTGCTATGAGGCCCGAATCTGGATTTTTCAAATACCCCTCGTACGCGTCCTCCCAGATCGAACTTACCGTTTTGTTGGTAATTGGCCTTAGGGGGTCTTGAATGGTCCTGTAATCGTCCCTTTGCACAAAGAGAGATACCCTTTTAATGGCGGCGCCGGCGTCAGTTATGAATCTTGCGTCAATAAGGCGGCCGAGTTCGGGAGAGTCATCTACCACTACAAAAGGGTCTGACATACTTTCAAGTTGTTTTGGTTCCTGGGAGCGAAGAGAAATTTCAAGACGTACAGTAGAGGATGTTAGATAGGGAATAAGCGAGACACACTTTCCTTTGTTGCTCACGTATTGTCCTTCCTGTACTTTTTGTGGCCTAAGCCCTGGCCTCAAGAAATTTATATCCCCCTCCAGAGAGCCAGTCGCCTAATCGAATTCTATTGTTACGCCTGAAAGGGTTACTAACTAGATTGTGTTCCGAAACAGCTAATGAATCACGATAACAGGATACCCATGACCCTTAGCGTACTCATTTTTTATCGGCAAAAGAGCTAAAAAATTTACTTATCACCGTTTCTAGCACCTGTCAATCTCATTCGCCCCCCATGTCCATTATGAGCACTCACCTTTATGCTGTTATGGCGTAACTAACGGTCCGGGCCTGGCGCTCTTCTTGAACAATGTCACTGAACTTACGTTTCATAGGATTTGCCTCTTCATCTTGACTTGGAAAAGGCCAAAGTTATTTTATTAATAGCATAGTAAAGAGAACCGGCGCTGTGGTTCGCTGTTAAACCATATGCTGTTGGCTGGTCTTGAATGGCTGATGGGCCGGATCGGAAAATAGGAGGTTCATTGCAAATGTTGAGGATGCTACCGGTTGGCATGTACCAGGCCAACTGTTACATACTGGGTTGCGATAAAACCCTTGAAGGCCTGGTTATTGATCCAGGTGATGAGGTATTGAGGATCGTCAGGGAGATATCGCGGCTCGGATTAAACATCAAGTATATATTTCTAACGCATGGCCATTTTGATCATACGGGGGGAGCAAAGGAGCTTAGGAGTATTACGGGCGCCCCAGTTTGGATCCATCCTTTGGATGAGGGGGGACTGGGCTTCCCGGCAGATGGGAATTTCCACGACGGCCAAATATTTCAAGTTGGAACATACCAAATCCGCGTTTTGCACACTCCAGGGCACAGCCCTGGGGGAGTATGTTTTCATGCCCCAGGGGCTGTTTTTACTGGGGATACGCTATTTGCAGGTTCGGTGGGAAGGACGGATTTCCCAGGGGGAAGCCATTCGCAGCTCATCACAGCAGTGAGAGAAAAGATATTCCCGCTCGGGGATGAACTGAGGCTGTACCCCGGCCACGGGCCCCCATCCACTATTGGAAGAGAAAGATTGACAAACCCGTTTTTTGTCTAAGCACAGACTTGTTGTTGATGGGGAGTGTTTCTCAATCTCTGCTTTCAGTTCGTACCCATTCGGTGTTTTCTATGTGTCGGCATTCTGTGAATTGGTAAAGGTACTAGAGTACAAGCAGTATTTGAATTGCTGAGAAAAAACACATCCCTGAGCTGATCGTATAATCTATACCCTAGAGAATTTGGCTCAAGAATAGCTTGGTTCGGTCATGGGTTGGGTTTCTGAAAAAATGCTCTGCCGTCCCCTCCTCGACAATCTCACCCCCATCCATGAATATAACACGATCAGAAACTTCCCTGGCAAACCCCATCTCATGGGTAACTACCACCATAGTCATGCCTTCCCTGGCCAGGGTTTTCATGACGTCAAGAACTTCGCCTATCATTTCGGGATCCAGAGCAGAGGTAGCCTCGTCAAAAAGCATGATCTTGGGTTGCATGGCAAGGGCCCTGGCTATTGCCACCCTCTGCTGCTGCCCGCCTGAAAGCTGTGACGGATAAACGTTTTCCTTTTCTAACAAACCCACTTTTTCCAATAGATCTCTCGCTATTTCCATTGCTTCTTTCTTGGTTCTTTTCCTCACAACGGTCTGGGCCAAGGTGATATTTTCCAAGACAGTCTTGTGGGGGAATAGGTTAAAAAGCTGGAAGACCATACCAATTTCTTCGCGGACCTTGTTGATATCAACACCCTTTTCGTAGATGTCCACGCCGTCAATAATTATTTGACCAGAGTCGATATCTTCCAGTCGATTGAGGCACCTCAAGAATGTGCTTTTCCCCGATCCACTGGGACCTATGATAACAACCACTTCCCCTTTTTTTATATGGGTGGAAAAATTGACAAGGGCCTTGACCTCTTTGCGGTTGGCCAACTTGAAGGTCTTGCATACGTTTCTTACCCTAATCACTGATGGCAAGCCTCCTCTCGATATATTGTGTGGCCATGGAAAGGGTGAACGTCATTACAAGATAAAGGAAGGCCACGGTAAAGTAAATCTCAAAGGCATAATAAGTCCTGGCCACGGCTTGTTGTCCTTGGAACATCAGGTCTGCCAGGGCGATGACAGAAACAAGAGAAGAGTCCTTGATAAGAGATATGAATTGCCCGGCAAGGGGGGGGATTATTCTTTTGAACGCCTGGGGTAAGATAATGTGGCGCATTGCCTGGGCGTATGTCATTCCCAGGGATCGAGCGGCTTCCATCTGGCCCTTATGAATGGACTGAATCCCTGCACGGACTATTTCCCCCACATAGGCACCTTCAAATATGGCAAGGGCCGCCGTGCCGGCGGCAAAAGCGGAAAGCCTTAAAAGGGAACCAGCGAAGAAGTAAATTATATAGATCTGAACCAGCAGCGGAGTATTGCGAATTAGCTCGACAAAAGCAATGGATATGCCTTTCGTGACCGGTTCGTTGGATAGCCTTGCGATGCCAACGATGGTGCCGAGTATAATTGCGAATATTATGGCTACTATGGAGATTTTGACCGTGAGAACGAATCCTATCATCAATACTCCAAGGTGCAGATGGGGCTCGGTCTCGTTGGCTGATTTTGTCCCATAATAAAACAGCATCTCGGGGATTTTCTCCCAATGCCATATGTAGGTGATGCCCTTGCTCACAAAAAAGTAATAGGCACCCGCCAAAAACACACCCAATATTGATAGTGTAATAAACGAGCGTTTGGTGAAGACCAAGCTGTACCTCCCCGTAATAAGTATAAAGGGGAGCGTTGTGCTCCCCTTTTAGTACCTATTGTTCTCTAGCTACCTTCTCAATATAGTCAACCATCCATTTTTGTTTTAACTTTTCCCAGCGGCCATCCCCGCGCACTTGGCGGAGGAAGTTGTTGAGAAAGTTCAAGAAGTCAGGGTCTCCTTTCCTGATGGCCCAACCCAAGGGTTCATAAGTAAGGGGTTCGAAGATTCCGAAGCAGGTCTTTTTGTACTTAGCCGCAAACACTCTGACCTGGGGTTCATCGTAAATGAACGCGTCGGCCAGGCCGTTTGCCACTTGAAGAGCACCTTCGGCCTCTGTCTTGAATAGCCGCAGGGTTGCCTTGGGCATCAACCTTTCTGCAGTAAATTGCCCTGTTACCCCCAGCTTGCTCGTTATGATAACCCCTTTTTTGTTGAGGTCCTTGTAACTCTTAATCTTGCCTTTATTCTTCTTGTTTACGAGAAGGCACTGTCCAATGAAGTAGTATGGGTCACAAAAGTTTACCTTCAAATTGCGGCTCTGAAGGATCGTCATGCCGGACATGATGATGTCGAACTTGTGGGTCATAAGAGCGGGTATGATACCCTCCCATGCAGTATTTATGATCTTTACTTTTTTCTCTCCCCCTTTACCGAATATGGCCTTGCCGAGCTCGTAGGCCATATCTACGTCAAACCCCACAATATTTCCTTTTTTGTCCTGCATTTCAAAAGGTTGATAACCTGCTTCAAGTCCTACACGTAGCTCTCCTCTTTTCAGTATTTCTTCTAAGGCCGAGGCCTTGGCTATATCCTCTGTACTCAAAGCAGAAGCAGTGCCGCCTGCAAGAAAAACGAACAAGGTCAGAACAAGGCCGAAAAGTAGAAATTTTTTCATGTGTACAGCCCTCCTTTTGAATTATGGTAAA
>Ga0164318_10001040_pt1 | contig 23670 bp, 31 predicted proteins | sample GuaBasSedimGuay9_FD_113734 | JGI IMG/M metagenome (GOLD analysis project Ga0164318, IMG submission 113734) | Subseafloor sediment microbial communities from Guaymas Basin, Gulf of California, Mexico - Guay9, Core 4571-4, 0-3 cm | ecosystem: Environmental > Aquatic > Marine > Hydrothermal vents...
ATACTAAAAATAGGAGAAGACGGTAAAGAAATAACACCAAAAGCAGGATTTACAGGTTATGGAATTGTTCCAAAAGATTATATATTTTTGCATGGTTCTGTGCCAGGTCCTAGGAAAAGACTTATTATATTAAGAAATTGTATAAGACCGCCAAAACAGCCACCAACACCAGTTGAAATAAAAACAATTAGCAGTAAGTGATAGATATGGTCAATGTATATAATATAAAAGGTAAACCAATAGAAAAAATAAATTTACCTAAAATATTTAAGACAGAATACAGACCAGATATCATAAAAAGAGCATTTCTTACTATTAGGAATAATAAAAGACAGCCATATGGTGCTGATCCAAAAGCTGGATTAAGAACTTCTGCTCATTATCATGGTAAAAGAAGAGAAAGATGGACAATGATGATGAGAGATTTAGCAAGATTACCACGTTTACATGGAACAACACCACATTTGAACTTTAGAGTAAGACAAGTTCCAGGATCAGTAAAAGGTAGAAAAGCATTCCCACCAAAATCGGAAAAAATATGGAAGCAAAAAATAAACAAAAAAGAAAATTTATTAGCAATTAAATCTGCAATAGCAGCGACAGCAAATAAAGATCTGGTTAAAGAAAGAGGTCATAAAATAGACAATTTAAAAGATTTACCAATAATTCTTGAAGATAAAGTTCAATCAATAAAAAAGACTAAAGATATAGAAGAACTATTAAAAAACCTTGGTCTGGAAGATGAATTGGAAAGAATTAAAATAAAAAAAATAAGAGGTACTAAAGGAAAAATGAGAGGAAGAAAATACAAGAAAAAAATAGGACCTTTATTTATAGTAACAAAATCTGAGGGAATAGAAAAATCAATTAAAAATATTCCAGGTACAGATTTATCATATTTAAAAGACTTAAATGCTGAATTATTGGCTCCAGGAGCTGTTCCAGGAAGATTAACAATATGGAGCAAATCAGCAATAGAAGAATTAGATAAAATGTTCAAGTGATTATATGGACCCATTAGACATTTTAAAACACCCTCATATAACAGAAAAAAACATAAGTATGGTAGAAAAGGAGAATAAATTAGTCTTTATAGTTGATAGAAGATACAATAAACAAGATATCAAGCAGGCAATAGAAAAATTATTTGAAGTAAAGGTTGAAAAAGTAAATACAATTATAACAAGAAAGGGTAAAAAGAAAGCATTTATTAAACTTAAACCAAAATATTCAGCTGCTGATGTAGCTGTTAAATTAGGAATAGTATAGATGATTTAAATGGGAAAAAGAATTATATCAAGAGCAAGAGGAAAAGGTGGACCAAGATATAGAGTTCCATCTCATAGATTCAAAGGAGTACCTGAATATAATTTTTCTAGAGAGAATACTATAGGTGTAGTTACAGAAATAGTTCATGATCCTATTAGAAACACTCCTTTAATGTTAGTTGAATTTCCTGACAAAACAAAAAAATATCATATTGCTCCTGAGGGGGTTAAAGTTGGTGATATAATAAACTATTGGGAAGGATTAAAACCATCAAGTGTGGTTCCATTATCCGAAACCCAAGAAGGAACAAAAATATTTGGAATAGAAACATATCCTGGTTCTGGGCCAAAATTATGTAGAAGTTCTGGTAGTTTTGCAATTGTTACTGGATTCACACAAAAAAAAGTAAAGATAAAATTATCATCAGGTAAAACAAAAGAATTAGATAAAAAATGTTTGGCAACTATAGGAATACCAGCAGGTGCAGGAAGAAAAGAAAAACCATTTGTAAAAGCAGGTACCAAACATTATTTAAAAAAAGCAAGAGGGAAATTATACCCAATAGTATCTGGTACTGCAATGAATCCAGTAGATCATCCATTTGGTGGTAAAACAAAACCTGGTATATCTAAGGCAGTATCAAGAAATGCTCCACCAGGAAGAAAAGTTGGATCAATTGCACCAAGAAGAATGGGTAAGAAAAAGAAGTGATATATATGGCTAAAATATTTATGTTCAAAGGAAAAACACTAGAAGAATTAAAAAAGATGAGCTTGGAAGAATTTGCGAAATTGATTAACTCAAGAGAGAGAAGAACTCTGCTTAGAGGTCTAAATGAAAGACAAAAGAAACTCTTGGAAAAAATTAGAAAAAATCCAGACAAATTTCATAAAACACATGAAAGAGATATGATTATTCTTCCGGAAATGGTTAATGCTAAAATTGGTGTTTTTAATGGTAAAGAGTATGTGATGGTTGTTATCTCGCCTGAGATGATTGGACATAGATTAGGTGAATTTTCTATGACAAGAAAAAGAGTTATGCATTCAGCTCCAGGAGTTGGTGCAACAAGAGGGTCAAAACACATTCCATTGAAGTGATAATATGAAAAAAATAGCAGAAGCAAAAAAACCATTGGCAAGAGTTTCATTAAAAGATTCAAAAATAATTTTTGATAAAATAAGAAACAAGCCAACAAAAAAAGCAAAGCAATTTTTAAATGATCTTCTTAATGAAAAAATATCAATTAATGGAAAATATTATACAAAGGCAACAAAAGAAATTTTGGATCTTATAGAAGATGCAGAAAAAAATGCAGAAGCAAAAAATTTAGACACAGATAAATTATTCATAAAGGAAGCAACTCTTGGAAAAGCATTCAGATTTATACTTCCAAAAAGTAGATATAGCCACAGAGGAAAAGAAGCAAAAATGTGCAGATTATCAATAAAACTTGAGGAAAGATAATATGGCAGTGGAAAAATATTTTATAAATGAAGTAATAAAAGAAGCAAAAATAGAAGAATTTATGAAAGAAAAATTTGATAGGGCTGGTTATAGTCATACTATTATTCAAAGAACTCCTTTAGGAACACGAATAATTGTATTTGTTAGTAGGCCTGGTTTAGTTATAGGAAGATCAGGTAAAAAAATTAAGGAAATTACAGAAGAAATAAAAGAAAAGTTTGAATTAGAAAATCCAATGTTAGATGTCAAGGATGTTGAAAATCAATTTTTAGATGCCCAATTAGTTGCTGACAGAATCGTAAAAGCATTAGAAAGAGGTATATTTTATAAAAGAATAGCAAATAAGTATCTAGAAAGTATAATGGATGCTGGTGCAGTTGGAGTTGAAATAAAAATCTCTGGTAAATTAGGGGGAGAAAGAGGAAGGATGCAAAAATTTAAAGATGGTTATATAAAACATGCTGGATATTATGCTGATAACTTAGTTGATAAAGGCTTTGCTGTTGCTAATCTTAAGCAAGGTATAGTCGGTGTACAAGTCAGGATTTTAAAATCTGTGCCAGAGGATTTATCACTAAAATTAAAAAAGGTAGAAACAGATGAAGATAAAGGACATAAGGAAACTAACTGAAGAGCAACAAGAGAAAAAGTTAAAAGAATTAAAATTAGAATTATTAAAAGAAAGAGGAAATGTTGAAATGGGTGGTAATGTAAAAAATCCTGGCAGAATAAGAGAAATCAGAAGAAGCATAGCACGACTTTTAACTATAAAAAATGAGAGAGAAAGAAAGAAATGATTGGAGATATTTGTCCTATTTGTGGTCTTCCAAAAGAACTCTGTACATGTAAAGTAATAGAAAGAGAAGCAAATAAAATCAAGGTTTATTTAACGACAAGAAGATTCAACAAGCCAACCACAATAATAGAAGGAATAGATGAAAAATCTGGAAAATCTATTTCAAAACAATTAAAAAGAAAATTGGCCTGTGGTGGAACATATAAAGAGGGAAGAATAGAATTACAGGGAGATCATAGAGCAAAAATAAAAGACCTTTTAGTAAAAATGGGGTTTGAGGAAGAGCAAATAGAAGTAAGTTAAAACTTAAAAAGATAGAGTACATTATTTAAGAAAGGTGATTTAGTGACAAAATGGAATATCGATAGAGGCAAAAAGGTAACAGGTGGAAGAATACATCTTCATAGGAAAAAGAAAAAGTTTCAAAGAGTATCGATGCCATTATTAACTGAGATTGGAGAAGAAAAAAGAAAAATAAAGAAAGCACGAGGCGGCAATAAAAAAATAAAATTAGTAAAAGCAGAATTTGCAAATATATTTGATACCAAGACAAAAAAATCACAAAAGCTCAAAATTTTAGATGTAATATCAAATCCTTCTAATCCTCAATATGTTAGAAGAGGAATTATAACCAAAGGCAGTATTATAAAAACTGAACTAGGAGAAGCAAAAGTTATTTCAAGACCTTCTCAACATGGAATTATAAATGCAGTTTTAGTTGAAGATAAAAAGTAATTCTTATAAAAAATAAAAAAAGAAAAAGAAAATTACAAATTAGATTAAAATGATTTGAAAAATTTATTTCTTCTTCTTTTTCTTCTTTTTTGCCATCTTTATCATCTTCTTTAACTTTTCACCAATCTTCAATTTCTTCCCCTTCTTCTTCATAGTCTTCTTCGTCTTCTTCATATCCTTCATCCCATTCCATTAATTTTCACCTTTTTAATTGCAGAATAAGTTTCTATAGTTTCCATTTTTATTCTATCTATTTTTAAGAATTTATTTAATATTTATAATTATCACAAAGTCTAAAAAGCAATTTAAAGATAGTTTTAAGCACAAAAAAATTATACCTTCCAATATTTTTCGATTAATTTAATATCTTTTTGATCCTTTTTTCTATTCCTCAATTTCTTTAGTTTAAAAATAGTTTCTAATCTAACAAATGGAATACCTTCAATTATTTCTGCATCATTTATAATTTCGTCAACATCGCTAATATCTGGAATCGATTTTCTAAAAATTTCTATATTTCCAATCTTGATAGAATTGTTATTATTTACTTTATATTTTTTTGATAGTTTTTCCCATAAATCTGATTTTACTAAAATATCTATATCATTATTTTCTCTTAATTTTCTAATTGCTAATGGTCCGCTGCCAGCAATTGCAAACTTGTCCTTTGGAAGATTCAATTTTCTAACTTCATCTAAATATTTCATATATATCATAGCGAGTTCAAATTTATAATTTTATTTTTGAGCCACATTTAGGGCAGAATGCAATCTTCTTCTTTTTACTTGGATTTATAGGAATTTCTTGTCCACAATTGCATTTAATCCAATTATAATAATCTTTTTCATGTTTTAATCTGAATCTCATATAAGTTTATATATAAAATTTTATAATCTAAATATTTTGTTATGATTGATACACACTGTCATTTGGCACATCCAGATCTCATAAAAAATATAGATCAAATAATACAAGATGCAAAAAAGCAGATGGATGCCATTATAACATCTATTGCTCCAGGGGATAAAGAAAAATCATTTGAAATATACGAAAAGTATAAAGGATTTGTTTATGTGTCTTTAGGAATTCATCCTATTGATGTAAAAGAGATGACTGATAAAGAAATAGATCAATATAAAGATTTTGTTTTGAGTCATAAAAATGATATAGTAGCTATAGGTGAAATTGGATTAGATTATCATTGGATTAAAGATAAAAAAACAAACGAAAGAACAAAGCGAGTTTTTATTGAATTCTTAGATATAGCTAAACAATTAAATTTACCTGTTATATTACATCTGAGAAAAGCAGCACAAGAAGGATTTGATATTATAACAAATAATGATATAAAGAAAGCAGTATTTCATTGTTATGCTGGAAATTTAACATTAGCTAAAGAAATTATAGAGCAAGGATATTATATATCAATCTCAACAAATCTTATGGGATCAAAAAATACAAAAAAAATTGCTAAAAAATTTCCATTAGAGAATCTATTGACAGAAACAGATGCTCCATTTTTATCCCCATTTTCTGGAAAACCAAATGTTCCTCAAAATGTAAAATTTATCTTAGAAAAAATGAGTGAACTCAGACAACAGCCAATAGAAGAAATAGATAAAGTTATTGTAAATAATGCTAAAAAAATATTCAAAATATAATCTTCAGCAAAAGTTTACTCTCTATTAGAATTTAAATCTTAATCTAATAATTTTTATATTGATGTTTAAAAGAAAAAAATATGAAAAATTAACTTATTATTCTGGTTATGACAAACATACTATACCTATTTTCAAAGCATCGGCAGGAAATAGAAAAGTTCCTTTATTAAAAACATTAATGTCAAGTTATTGCAAAAATGATTGTAAATTTTGTCCATTCAGATGTAACAGAAGAATTTTTAGAGAAAGATGGGAACCAAATGAATTAGCACAGATTACAATTAATTTATGGAAGATGAAAAAAATACAAGGTTTATTTCTTTCATCCTCTGTAGAAAAAGATCCGGATTCAATTGTTGAAAAGCAATTAGAAACAGTAGAAATTTTAAGAAAGAAAGGATTTGATCAATATATACATGTAAGATTAATGCCTGGAGTTTCTAGAGATTTGATAAAAAGAAGTGTTTTACTTTCTGATAGAGTGGGAATAAATATTGAATTACCAAAAAAAGAATAATATGAAGACATGAAATTATTTTTACAATTTAAGCAAGATATTTTTAAAAGATTAAGATGGTTATCAAGAGAAATACAAAAAGCACAAAAAGTTGGAAAATGTTCTGCAGGTCTTGATTCACAGATGATTGTCGGGGCATCTGATGAAACTGATAAAGAAATTATAGAAATGAGCGATATATTATATAATGAATTCAAAGCAAGAAGAGTATATTATTCTGCATTCGAGCCCATAAAAAATACTCCCTTAGAAAAGAAAAAACCTGAAAATCCATGGAGAGAATACAGATTATATCAAGCTTCATTTTTATTAAGAGATTATGGATTTAGAAAAAGAGATTTTATCTTTGATGAAAATAATAATTTTAATTTAAAACAAGATCCAAAGTTTATAATAGCAAAACATAACGATCTAAATATTGATATAAACAGTGCAGATTTTAATGATTTAATAAAAATTCCAGGTATTGGACTAAAAACCGCTGAAAATATAATAAATAAAAGACCCATAAAAAATATTTCTGATTTAAAGGAGTGTGGTGTAATACTAAAAAAAGCATACCCTTTTATAGAGATCAATGGAATGCGTCAATTACATTTAACAAAATGGCTAAATAATTAATAGTTATTTCTCAAATTAGATAAAAGGTGTTATTTTGAAAAAGACAGAAGGATGTTATGATTGTATTTTAAGATTTTCTAAAGACATAATTAAAAAAACAAATCAATATAATAAATTAGAAGAAGTCAAAAAAATGATTAAAAACTCATCTTCTGATTTAACACCTGCAGTTATTGTTGGAGATATATGGAAATTTCTTACAAAAGATTTAAAAGATAAAGATGTGCTCAAAAAAGAAAAAATGGAAATGAATAGAGAAGTGAAAAAAATTATAGAAAATTTAGATTATGAAAAATTTTCATTTAAAGATTTTGTAAAACTTTCTATTTTTGGAAATTTAATAGATTTTTATGTTGCTAATTTAAAAAGTAGAATTTGTGATCCCAAAAAAATAAAAGAAAATTTACAACCATTCTTGTCTGAGCCACTGACTATAGATGATGGAGATAAATTAGAAGAACTAATTGATAATAGAACAGTTTTTTATATTACTGATAATGCAGGAGAGATAGGTTTTGATAGTCTTTTTATTAAAAAAATATTAGAAAAAGCAAAAAAAGTATATATTGCTGTTAAGGACAGTCCTTATTCAAACGATACAACTAAAGAAGATGCACTTTTCTTTGATATGGATAAATTAGGGAATATTATAGAATTTCCATCTATTGGAGGATTTTGGATAGATTCATTAAAGGGAAAAAATAAAAAAGCATTTGATGAATCTGATATTGTAATCGCAAAAGGTCAAGCAAACTTTGAGACATTAACAGAACAAAAAAGTGATAAAGCAATTGCATTTATATTAAGAACAAAATGTCCATATATTTCTAGATATATTGGTGTACCTATAAATTCTAATATCTGTTGGATTAAGATGCCTCTCCAATAAGATAAGTTTCTTTTACTTTAGTAATCCTAACATCAATAATTTTTCCAAGATATTTTTTGTTAAGTTTTACTATTATTGGTTTGTATGCGAAATTTCTTCCCATAAGATAGCCATTTTTTCCAATTTCATCCAACAATATTTTTCCTTTCCAATTTTTCCATATTTGGTTTCTCTTTAATTGAATTTTTTTGACTATTTTTGTCAGATGTTTTGTTCTTCTGTTTATTATATCTCTTTTCACTTGTTTCATTTTTTCTGCTTGCGTATTTGGTCTTGCCCCAAATTTAGATATATTCACAATATCAGGTTCGGTTTCTTTTATTAAATTTATTGTTTGCTTAAAATCTTTCTCTGTTTCTTTTGGAAAGCCAACTATGATATCTGTAGAAATTGTTATAAATGGAAATTCTTTTCTGAATATTTTTACTATATTCTTAAATTCTTTAGCAGTATATTTTCTATTCATTAAATTCAAAATTTTATCAGAGCCAGATTGTACAGGTATATGGAGAAATTTGAAAATTTTATCTGATTTATAAGCATCTATAAGATCATCAAGCATAAATTTTATATAAGTAGGATTTATCATCCCAACTCTAACAAAAAAATTTCCTTTTATTTTAGATATCTTATCTAATAGTTCTGATAAGTTTGTTTTAATTTCTAAGCCATAACACCCATTATCTTGTGAGGTAATCCATATTTCCTTGCATCCATCTTTTAAACTTTTTTTAATTTCTTTTATTATAAGTTTAGGAGGATAGCTAAATATTCTACCTCTTGCATTTTTTACACAGCAATAAGCACAATTTGACATGCACCCAGAGCAAATCTGACAAATTTCTATTAGATTATTTTTTCTGATTTTTGGCAAATTCAATTTAGGTTTTTTCAAATGTTCTAAAAATATAATTTTCTTTCCTTGTAATGTTTTTTCTACTACATAATTAATTTTCTGGATAGAATTAGGGCCTATCATGCTTGCATTTTTATCTATTTTTTCTATCATTTTTTTATTTATTAATGGCATACAACCTGCTACAACAATAGGTTTATTTAATTTTTTCAATTCTTTTATTCTATAAATCATCTTGTTTTCTGTTGGTGATTTTACAACGCATGTGTTAATTATATTAATATCAGATTTTTGTGGAGAATCAACTATCTTATATTTTTTACTCAACAAACCTAGCATTATTTCTTGATCAGAAAAATTAGCTGAGCATCCATATGTTTCAAAATATATTTTTTTCATTTTATTCATATATAGACTTATCTTTTAGTTTTTATTCTTTTTACATTTTCTTCTATATATTTTAAGATTTCATCAGGATTTCTTATACCTCTTAAAATTATTTGATTTCCTGTTCCAGAAAATGGTGTAATAATAACATCACCAAACCCCAACATTCTACCTAAAACACTTTTTTTCAATTCTGTATGGGCTACAGATTCTAAAGGAATCATTGTCCTATCTTTTTCAAAAATTCCTTTTATTCGTGATATCTTATCTTTATCTATATAAAATGTTCTATACCAAATAAAATATTCTCCTTCCAAAAAGAAGAGTGATATCAAAACTATAAAGAAAATATTGACCAAAATATTTATTTGAGTTAATATATTTGCAAAAATAAGAACTGTTAATATAACTATACCCAATATATAGCTTCCAAAAAAATATCTTCTTGATGTTTTTAATTTTTTAGCTTTCATTAAAAGATATTTAGCTTAATAAAGAAATAAATTTATTTTTTAACTAAGAAAACGAAATAATTCTTAAATCAGAAATAGAAAAATAAAAATAGAAAAAACTCTAAAATTTTACCTAATTTTTCTTTTCGGGCTTCTTATTTTTTCTTTGTATATTTCTTTGTATATTTTTTTGACATTTCTCTTACTGTGTCTTTTAAGCCAAGACCTATAGCAATTGCAATTCCAAGTCCAATTGAACCCACTAATATTAAAATAATACCATTTATCAATGTTGTATCTATTTGTAAAAATGGTAATGCTATTGCTATCGAGATTACTAAGGTAAAGAAGAAAATTACTTTTCCTATTATCCTTGAATATTCTGCTTTTGTTTTTGTTACTTCTCTTTGTACATATTCAGCAATTACATAACCGACTAATATGATGATCATTGCTCCTAATATTTTTGGTATGAATGCTAATACGTTGCCTACAAATTCATCTAATGCTGCTATTCCTAGTGTTCCTACAGCTGCCTTTATGAAAACAAGATAAATAATCCATGCGATTGCTATTGAAAATATTTCACTAACTTTAAATGCTTCCCTGAATTTGAAGTATTTGTCTAGTCTTAGTCTTCTTAAAACTTCCTTTGCAACTCTTCCTATTACCTTTCCTAGTGCCCAACCTACCAATAGTAAGATTATTGCCGCTATTACATTAGGTAATATATTCAGAGTTGAAGCCCATATTTGTGCTAAAGCTAATTCTATTGTCATTAATTATATTTTCATTAGAATAAATATAAAGTTTATTTTCTACTAATTTTAGTTATGAATAAACTTGAGAAAAATGAGATTATAGTTAGATATTCTGAAATATTTTTAAAGTCAGAGCCAGTAAAAAAAATATTCATAAAAAAACTAATTAACAATATTTCTAATTCTCTTAAAAAAAATAAAATTAAATTTAGTATCTATACAAAAAGAGGAAGAATATTTATAAAAACTGAAAATAAGAAAACAGAAAAATTATTGAAAAAAATATTCGGAATTGTCTCATTTTCTTTTTGTTATCATATTAAATTAAATGAATTAGAAAATTTTTTTGAAAAAAATTATATCAAGCTTCTAGGGAATAAAAAAACCTTTGCTATTAGAACTACAAGAACAGGAAAGCACGATTTTACATCAAGAGAAATGACAATTAGACTTGCTGATAAAATTCCTGATAAATATAAAGTAGATCTTACACACCCTGAAATTACTATATATATTGAAATAAGAGATAAAGATGTCTATATCTATACTGAAAAAATAAATGGTCCTGGTGGTATGCCTGTGGGAACAGCTGGAAAAGTTTTAGTATTATTATCAGGTGGAATAGATTCTGCTGTTGCTGCATGGATGATGATGAAAAGAGGGTGTATTATAGAGGTTGTTTATGCTGATGATAAAAATAAAGACAAGAAAAAAAGATTTTTGAAAATAGTTAAAGAGCTTGAAAAATGGTCAAATTGTAAAATCAAAAAACATACATTTAATCATAAAAAATACTTGGACAAAATGATCAAGAAAGTTCCGAGAAATCTTATATGTATATTTTGTAAGAGACAAATGTATAGGATGGCGGAGAAAATAGCTAAAAAAGAAAAATGCAAAGCAATTGTAACAGGAGACTCATTAGGACAAGTTGCTTCGCAAACTTTAGATAATTTGGCTATTCTAGATCAGGCAGTTTCTATACCAATTTTAAGGCCATTAATAGGTTTTGATAAACAAGAAATAATACAGATTGCAAGACAAATAGGAACCTATGATATTTCTAGTTTGAAAGTAAAGGAATGCGATTATGTTCCTAAAAAGCCAAGGACTAATGTTAGATTAAGTGAGATTGAAAAAATTGAGAAAAACGCCGAGGCAGGGATTTGAACCCTGAAGTCCCGAAGGACACTAGCTCTCCAAGCTAGCGCATTTACCAGATTCTGCCACCTCGGCATGAATTATCATTTTGTCATATTCAATAATAAATCTATTCCTGCAACTATTACTGATATTTCTAATGCTATACCATTTAAAAATAAAATTATAAATATCGCAAATGGTTTCAAAATATAGTTTACAAATTTACCTAAAAATAGTAATTTTGCTACAAATTCTACAATAACCAATAAAAGCAATATCCAGCCCAGTCCTGATAATCCTAAAAAATAATCTATTCCAAATACTAGTATTTTTGAGAAAAGAGAAAGCATATCAAACCCTAATATAAAAATAACAATTCTTGAAATATCTCCTAATCCAAGAAGATTTAGCCATGCTACAATTATTAATCCAATTCCTATTATTTGCCTCAATACCATAAAAATATTATAAACATTGAAATTATTATTAGTTAATTTAGTTAATTATATGATGTTAGATTATATTTCCAAAGAATTAAAAAATCATCTAAACAATATCTGAATAAAATAATAATCTTTAAATATGCTTTTCTTTAGAATGAATTAGTATATATGTCAAAATTAAAAGTCGGTTTGATCGAAGAAGTCAAACTTATTGGAACTAAAAGAACAATAAAAGTGCCTGGAAAGTTTGATACAGGAGCAAGAAGAACTAGTATTGATATAAAGATAGCAAAAAAAATTGGAGTTAAAAAAATTGGAAAACAAAAAATTTCTAATGTACATGGTCATTCAATAAGACCTGCTGTTGAGTTAAAGCTTCAAATAAATGGAAAAAAATTAAAAATAAAGGCAAATATTTCTAATAGAGAACATAGAACTTATAAAGTCTTAATAGGTCGAGATGTGATATTTTCTAATTTTGTGATTGATTTGACAAAAACTCATAAATCTCCGGATTTAGGTGATTTAAAATGAAGGTATGTGTTATAGGAAGTGAAAAAAAATCAGAATCTACAATGAAAATATTTAATGCTTTAAAGGAATCAAATAGATTTGATTCTGTATTTTTTGCTCCTACAGAAAAAATAAGGATAGGTGTGAAAAATGGTGATTTTCCTATTTTTTACAGGGATGCTGATCTTACAACATTTGATGCTGTAATGCCAAGAATAGGTAGTTCTAAAGCATTATTTGGCTATCTTATAACAAAATATTTAAGAAAAGCTAATGTTTATGTTCCGTTTACACCTGAAGCAGTTTTTATTTCACATGATAAATATCTTACTCTGTCGAAATTAAATGAAGCAAAAATACCTGTTCCTGAGACTTATTTGACAATGTCTCCACCTACTGCAAAAAGAATAATAAAAGAAATGAAATTTCCTGTAGTCATGAAACTATTAGGTGGATCAGGTGGAAAAGGTGTTATGTTTACTGATAAAGAAAATACAGCAATATCTTTAATAGATACATTAAATGTCCTGAAACAGCCACTTTTTATTGAAAAATATATAAAAAATCCCGGTGAAGATATAAGAATTATTGTTATTGGAGATGAAGTAGTTGCAGCAATGAAAAGAATATCTACTAATGGAGATTTAAGGGCAAATCTATCTTCTGGTGGCAAAGGAGTTATATATAAACCTGATGCTGAAATGAAAGAAATTGCAATAAAGGCAGCTAAAACCATAGGAGCTGAGATATGTGGTGTAGATTTCATACAAGGAAAAAAAGGACCTGCGGTGATAGAAGTAAATATTTGTCCTGGTATGAAAATTAGTGACATAACTGGTTTTAATGTCCAAAAAAGAATAGCTGAATTTATAGCAGAAAGGACAGAAGAATACAAATCAATATATGGTTCAAGAGGTTTAAGTGAATATATAGAAAGAGAATTGTTAAAAGTTTCAAAATGGTTAAAAGAAGCATTTGAATAGATTATTCAATATAAATTCCTGGTTTTCCAAATTTAGCTCTTTTTGCTTTGTTTTCAGGATCATATTTATTTTCATCATCTGATTTGAATATTTCTACTTGTTTAAAACCTAATCCTGATTTAAAGAAATCTTGAGATTTTTTCAAATAATTTAATTCTTTGTCTGTAATGACATATAAGAATAATTTATTGTTTTTTCCAGATAGTTTTATGACTTGTTTTATGTCTTCATATATTTTCTTGAAATTATCTTCTTGTTGCAAAATTTCTTTGTTTATTAATTTTTCATCATATTCAGGCCATTTCTCTAATGATATAAAATTCTTTTTGCCTATTATTTTATGCCAAATTTCTTCGCATATGAAAGGAGTGAAAGGAGAAAGACATTTTATCATATTTTCTAATATATTATTTACTATTGATTTGTTTCTATCTTTTGTTCTTTTAATATACCATTGAAAATCATTTAACATTGCATGAAAACTTGTTAATGCTGATCTATTTTTCATATTTTCTAGTGCTTCAGTAATATTTTTGATATGAATTTGAAATCGAGATTCTAGCCAAATATCCATATCAGTTTTTTCATTAGTTCCTTTATTATAGTTCTGTTCAAAAATTCTATAAATTGTCGCAAGCTTGTTTTTCCATGCGAATACATCTTTTTCTGACCAGTTGGCATCATCCATTCCTTCAGCAGAATCCATTAATGCAATTCTAACAACATCAGAACCATATTTTTCTATCGCATCTCTTAAAAGTATGAAATTTCCTTTTGATTTACTCATTTTTTGTCCTTCTATATTTAGCATTCCATTTACTGTGAATGCATTAGGACATTTATCATCCCAAATAGCAGTATGATGAAATATGCAGAATGTTAAATGATTTGGAATTAATTCTTTTGCAGATCCTCTTATATCAAAAGGATACCAATATTCAAATTCTTTTTTCATTTTTTCAAGCAAATCTTTGCTTAATTTTGTTTTCTTTGGTTCTTTTCCAAGAAATATATAATCAAAAACTTCGTCATTTAGTTCTCCTGGCTCTATTTCTTTCATGAATTGTGCAATTGTATAAAATGCCATATAAATGACTGAATCACTTAAGGTTTCGACAATCCAATCTTGATCCCATGGTAGTCTGGTTCCTAGTCCTGATTTTCTTGCACATGCTTTTTCCTGTAGCCATTCTATTATATCTTCAAACTGTTTTCTTGCTTGTTCAGGGTATATTTTCATTTGTCTTAAACACAATCTTGCCTTTTCTTTCCATGTTTCATCTGAAAAATTCAAAAACCACTGATCTTCTAATATTTTTACAAAACATTTGGTTCCACATCTGCAAATTACCTTACCAGAAGGTTCCCATATTTTTGATATAAATCCTCTTTTTTCAAAATCAGCTATTATATTTTTCTTTGCTTCAGAAACTGGCATTCCTTTATATTCTCCACATTTTTCATTGAGAATACCCATATGAAATTCTTTTTTATACAGCTGTTTTGTTGCTTGATCTAATTTTTCTTTTTCTAATTGGCTCTGAATATTCATTTTATTACAAATATCAATTGCTGGATGTTCAGAATATCCTTTTAAGTTTATTAATCCTATTGGCTTGATTTCTTTTAATTTTTCAATATCAATATTCATTTCTTTTAATTTTTCTGGCTTTGACGAAGAAAGATCAAATAAATCTTTTAATCCAATCCAGTCATATGGAGCATGAGATGGAACAGACATAACTATTCCTGTTGCATTATTTTCATCAACAAATCTTGCTGGCAATATAAGAACTTCATTCTCCAGAATAGGATTAATACATTTTTCTCCTATTAATTTTTCACCTTTTATAGTTCCCTTTTCTTTCACAGATTTTAATTGGTTCTTTAGTTTTTCTACACAAGATTTGCTAATTATCCATGTTTCCTTATCTACATCTGCTATTGTATATTCAACATCTGGATTGATCCATACATTTGTAACTCCATATACTGTTTCAGGTCTTAGAGTTGCCAAAGGTAATATTTCACCGGAAGGAAGCCTAAATTTAAATATAACATATTCTACTGGTGTTTCACCCTCGCCTTCTAATCTGTCATGATCGCCTGTAGGGCTTTCGCAGTTAGGGCACCAAATAACAGGATGAGTTCCTTTTGTAACATATCCTTTACCTTTTAGTTTTCTATATTGCCATTCAATAAATCTATTGAATTCAGGATCTATGGTTGTAAATGATCTTGTCCAATCTACAGAAATTCCTAGATTTTGGATATCATTTTTTATTTGTTCGATCCAATAGCGCGCTGTATATTTAGGATCTTTGAATTTATCAATATCTTTTTCAGAAATACCAGATTCTAATAAAATTTTTATTTGTTTTTCATCACCTTTTTTTAATCTTTCAGCTACACCAACGATTGGCTCGCCAGTAGCATGAAATGCAAAAGGAAACATGGCATTATATCCCTGCATCCTCTTGAATCTAGTTATTACATCAATTCTTGTATAAGTGAAACCATGACCTAAATGTAATGGGGCATTAACATAAGGAAATGCAGCATTTGAGAACCATTTTTTTCTATTATCATTTTTGGTTTCAAATATTTTTTTGTCTAGCCATTCTTTTTTCCATTTTTCTTGAATTTGCTTAAAATCTATTTCTTGGTACATTAATCAAGCACCTTAAAACATTTTACCATGTTTTCTTTCCCTTGTTTTGTTAAATTTCATTTTTTCTAACATAGCTCCTGATATATCATATCCTTTATATTCTGCAAGATCCAAGATTCTAATAATAGCATCTGCCAATTCTTCTTCAACCAAACTAAATTTTGGTATATGATCTGATTTTGGATTTCCATGTCTTAGTGCTTCGAGTGCTTCTGACAACTCACTATGAATCAATGCTATCATTTCTCCTTCATTTCTTTCCCCACAATCATAAAATCCTTTTTCTTTTGCTGTTTCAAATATTTCCTTTTGTTTTTCTTTTAATAATTTTTTAAATATCTGTTTCTGTTCCATAGAGTTACCTATAATAGTTAGATATTGTATTTTTAAAAGATTTAAAACAAAAAGCTTTTTATTGATTGTTATAAAAAGATTTATTGGGTCCGTAGCTCAGCTTGGATAGAGCAGGAGCCTTCTAAGCTCAAGGTCGGGGGTTCGAATCCCTCCGGGCCCATTTGACAAGAAACCTTATTAAATTAAAAATCTGAAAATAATATTATGACAAGGCTAATTTTAATAACATCAGGAAAAGGTGGCGTAGGAAAAACAACTCTAACATCGAATCTTGCCGCTGCTTTAACAGATTTTGGTGAAAATGTAATAGCAATGGATGCTAATTTAACAACACCAAATCTGGGTCTTCATACAGGAATGCATTTAGTTCCAAATACATTACATGATGTTCTCAAAAAAAAGAAAAAACTAAAAGATGTTATTTATCCACATCCTTATGGGTTTAAAATAATACCAGCAAGTATGAGTTTAGATGATTTAAGAGATGTTGATGTAGGAAGATTACCAGAAATAACATTTAGTCTATTAGGAAAAGCAGATTATATAATAATGGATTGTGCAGCAGGTTTGGGCAGAGAAGCAATATCTGCATTATCAGCATCAGACGAAATAATAATTATAACAAATCCAAATCTTCCGGCAGTGACAGATGCACTAAAAATATTAAAACTGGCACAACAGTCAGAATTAGATATAATTGGTGTGGTGGTAAATAGAGTAAGAGGAAATAAAAATGAATTATCGTCAGAAGAGATAGAAGAATTATTAGGAGTACCTGTAATAGCTGAAATCCCAGAAGATAAAAATATTTTCAAATCAATAGCAAGAAAACAAAATATTTTTGAATATGCACCTTATTCTCCAGCAGCAATAGAGATTAAAAAATTAGCATCAAAACTAACTGGAAAGCCATATAATCCACCAAAATTAAGAAAAACCAGAAATTTGATACAGAGAATGGCATACTGGTTAACTAAATAGCCTCAAATTCCAGTCTTTGTTTTCCTTTTCCTTTACTTAATCTTTTAATTATTCTAAATTTTTTGATTTCTCCAAGATTTTTGATATGTAATCCTCCACAAGGAATTTGATTTAAATCATCAATCTTTGTCCATCTGTATCCTATTCTCTCAGGATCCCACCAAATTTTCATTTCAAGATTCTTTTTTATAAATTCATTACATTTATTTTCTAGTTCTTGTCTTTTTTCTTGATCAATAAGTGGTTTATAATCTAAGTCTATTCTTGATTTATGTTCATCTATATTGCTTCCTGTGACTCTAATATTTTTTCCAAAAATAAGTTGACATACATTTAGAAGTAGATGGGATGCAGTATGCATCTTCATTAATCTATATCTTCTTTCCCAATTTATTCTGCATTTTACTTTTTGTCCTTTTTTCAAATTTGGTTTTTGTTCAAGTATATGAAATATGGTATCTCCTTGTTTTTGTGTATCTATTACTTTATAATTTTCTATAAAGCCTGTATCTCCTGGTTCGCCAGCTGCTTGAGGATAGAATATAGTTTTATCTAATATTACTTTATTGTCTACAATATCTACTATAATAGAATCGATTTCTTTTTTGTATGGATCTTCATAGAAAATTTTTTCAGTCATTTTATCATATCAAATAGTAAGTCAATATCCATCTCACATGAACATACAGGCATTTCTAGCTGCCAATTTGAAATTACTTTTGGATGTATTTCGCCAAATCTTCCTACTACTCTGTTATTAGCAATTATTTTTGCTGCTCTTCCAGGAATAAAGCAAGCTGATTCACTTTCTTCAAATTTAACTTTTTCTATTCCCAGATTTCTTAAAATTCCTTCAACATAAGATTTGATTTCTGAGAAATTTGCTTTTGAATGACATAATAGAAATGCTAATCTTTTTCTGTTGCTTGCTCCAGTTTCAGAATCATCTAGTCTCACAACATCAGCTACTTCAAATATATTCTGTGGATATTCATTATGTCTGTTTCTCCATAAAACTTCCATTAGGCTTGGAGTCAACCAGTTTCTTGGGATACAATATTCTTGTGTCTTTGGGTTTAAAGTCTCTGCTGTTTTTGTTTCTTTAATATTCATTTTTGCAAATAAATTTTGTTTATTGGTTAGGATAAATGTCAAAACTTCTTGAAAACCAAAACCAATCATTAATTCTCTTATTTTTTTTGCAAATCTTTCTATTGGTTTTTCTTCCCCTATAGTTGATATGTTTGGAATTTCTGGTTTGAATTTATCATACCCATATGCAATTGCAACATCTTCAACCAAATCAATTTGATGCATTATGTCAGTTCTATAACATGGAATTATAACCTTAATATTTTCTTTTGATTCTTCATATGCATTAAATCCCATTCTTTGTAAAAGAACTGTTATTTCCAAATTGCTTAGATTTGTTCCTAATAATTTGTTAACATATTTTGGATCAAGATTCATTACAGATTTTTTTAATAAAGGTGTTTCAATTGTTTTATAAGGATATTTTATTTTTACTAAATGTAATTTTCCATTTCTTTCTGCTAGTGATGTTGTGATTATGTTTAATACTTCATTTATTGTTTTTTCATCTGTTCCTGTAACATCAATAAATATATTTTCTGTTTGTGGATTTAATTTTGTTTTATCTGAATTTATAATAGGAGGAAATGATAATACTTGGCCTGTTGAGTCAATTAGAATAGGATATTTATTTTTGCCTTCTAAAATCCATGCATAATCCTTTCCTTTTTGTGTTTTTTCCAAGATTTCTTTTAATGAAAATTCTTTTGTTTCTTCTAATGGAATAAATTTAAAGTTAGGATCTTTTGTTGTGTATGTTAAAGGAAATTTTATTTGCGATAGATCATGAACACCAATAGCTCCTTTTTTTCTTTTTCTGCAATGGGTCACATGTAACTTTTCTTGCAAATCCATTAGAGATTTTATTGAATCATTAGTAAATCTTATTCCAGTTACAACAGCACATACTATAAATGGTCTTACTCTTTCAGTAGATTGATCAACTCTAACAAGATATTCTGATCTTTGCGCATCATATTCCTTCAATCCTGTCCTCATATTTATAAAAGAGGAAAATGCTCTTGCTAATCCTTCAACTGATAGCATATCTGGTCTGTTTGGCGTGACCTCTATTTCGAATTCTTCTTTTGTATTGCCTTCCCATGCAACACCTATCATTGGAAGTTTTTCTTGGATTTCTTGCATAGAAAGTTCTTTACCTAAAAGTCTGCAAAAATCTTTTTTGTTTACGGTTATTACAGGCATTTATATCACAAAACTTTATTTGGTATAAAATATAATTCAAAATTTGCTTTTAAAGTGCATTCATCAAATTCACAAACTCTTATTTTTTTATCTTGTGTTATGTTTATCTTGTGTGATAATACTAAATTAAATTTCTGTCTTTGCTCTTGAATCATATCATCAACATGTTTGTAGCAAGCTTTTTTTATTATATAATCTGTCATCTTAACCACTTTTTAAACCAATCAATGCTTAACTTTATTGCCTTTTCTTGGGCTTCTTTCATAGGTTTTGTATCTTCTTTATTCCACCATGCATGGTTTGCATTATGAATTATTTCTATTTTTTTTGGCTCTTTTAAAATACTAAATGCTTCTTCAGATTGAGTAACAGGAACAACATCATCTACATCTCCATGAATTAGCAATACCGGACATGATATTTTTTTTATGTTTTCTGATAAATCCAAATTTTTTAATTCTTCTACATATTTTTTATTTACTTTAATAATACCTTTACTTGTTAGATTTCTTATAAATCCAGTTTCTTGTAATTCCTTCTGTGCTTCTTTCGTAAAAAATTTTTCCATATCACTTCCTTTCAATTTTATTAACGGATACCATAAAACTAAACATTTTATTCTGTGATCATAAGATAAAATAGAAACAGCCCCACCCATGCTCTCACCCAATAAGCCTATCTTAGAAAATTTTTCAGACATTTTATTGATAATTAATTTTAGATCTTCCTTTTCACCTTCCATTGTCATTTTATGAAATTCTTTCCATGTTTCATCCGTGTATCTAAAATTAAATCTTAATACAGCAAAATTTTCAGAAACTAATTTTTCAGCCAATTCTACAAATAAATTAACAGGGCCATTTTCAGTTCCTGTAAAACCATGAACCAATATAATTAATTTATCAGTTTTATTGTCAGGAATATGTAAATGACCTAATATTTTTTCTCCTTTATTTTCTAGTTCAAATTTTTCTACTTTCATCTTAACCACAGCTTAGCTTCTCTTAGCATTTTTAAATCATTCCAGTATAGCTCGCGAATATCTTTTATTTCATATTTATCCATTACAATTCTATCCAAGCTTGGTCCCCATGCCAATACAGGAATATCTTTGCCTAATAATGGTTTTACAACTTCTGGTCTAAACATTCCAGCTCCTGCCAATTCAACCCATTCTTTTTTTTCCTCATTCCAAACCTCTGCTTCAACTGACATCTCAGTATAAGGAAAATAACTTGGTCTGAATCTAATTTTTTTAAATCCCAATTTATTGAAATATCTTGTCAAATATCCTAATAGATCTTTAAATGTTACATTTTCATCAACAACTATTCCGTCTGTTTGATAGAATTCTGCTAAATGTTTCCAATCCAAAGTCTCATTTATGCAACATCTGCCCACCGAGAAGAACTTTGCTGGTAAATCTTCTGGCTTTAGTGATGCAAGTGTTCTTGCTGATAAAGATGTAGTATGAGTCCTCAAAACACATTTTCTGGAAAATTCTGGATCCCATTTATATTGCCATCCTTTAGAATTTGTTGTCCAGCCGTTTTCATGAGTTTGTGCGACAGCACTAACCAAGTTTCTATCCGGTAATTTTCCTTTATCCGGTATTTTCATATAAAATGTATCTGCTAGATCTCTTGCTGGATGATCCTGGGGTTGATATAATGCATCGAAATTCCAGAATGATGTCTCTACAATAGGTCCTTGCATTTCTTTGAATCCCATATCAAGCCATATTTGTCGAATATATTCGATTATTTGTCTCATAAAATGCTTTTTTGTAGGATTTATTTTTGGTGATGGAATAGAAATATCATATTTTCTCAATTCTTTTTTCTCCCATTCTCTTCTTACTATTATAGTTGGGGTTATTTGTCCGATTTCTTCTTTTAGTTCTAGCTTTGGTAAAATTTCTTTTGCTTTTTTTGTTAAGAAAAATTCTTTTTTTGTTTCTGGTTTTATTTTTATTAATCCTCTTTTTTCCAGATTTTTTATTGTCTCTTTAGGAAATTCATTTAGATAATGTTTTCCTTCATCTAATTGTGAAAGAATTATTTCTTCTTCAGTTTTTTCATTTACAGCATTTTTTCCTCTATTTGTAAGTATTAATTTACCATTAATAATTTTTACCCATTCATTTCTCTTTATCCAAACTAATGCCACAGAAAAGTTCTTAACTTCATTTTTAAGTTCATTTATTTCTATTTTTCCTCTATTTACCATATCTAAAAGATTTCTTTCTGGTAATCCATGTTCTACATATTCTTTTCCTTCTTTTGTTATTTCAACAATATATTTAGTGTGTTTTTTTATATCCAGTAAACCTTTTATTTCTAGCCAATGAGATGCCTTTTCTATAGAGTCTTTTACCAAATTAGTTTTTTCAACTAGTTCTGACATTGTTATGCTTTTTCTATTTTCTAATGCTTTTAGAATTCTTATCTCGTGCTCATGTAGTTTTGCTTTCATACAAACATCTTAATGATGTTTAGGATTAAATATACAAAAATATTTGCTAATTTTTATAGATCATCTATCGGGCTTTTTATATTCAATAATTTTGGCGAATATGTATGAATATAAATAAGTGATGTTTCTGGACTTTTATGTCCTAATATAGCTTGAATTTCATTTAATGTTACCCCTTGTTCAACTAAATGGGTGGCAAAACTATGTCTTAATGTATGACAGCTAATCTTTTTATTAATCCCAGCTTTTCTTGCTGCTTTTTTTATTATTTGCTGTATACTTCTTATACTATATTTATTTTTTCTATTGCTGACAAACAAATAATTATATTCATTAAGTTTTTTCTTTGCAATATGTTTTCTAATTTTTTCCTTTAAAGTATCTGCAATTATAAAAATTCTATCTTTATTTCCTTTTCCTTTACGGACAAAGCCATAGCCATTATCTATTTCTAAATCTTCGATTTTTAGATTTACTAGTTCACTCACACGTAATCCAGCAGAATATAATAGTTGAATCATTAACTTATGCGTAGGATTTTCAATAGCAGAAAATAATCTCTTTATTTCTTCTTTTGTTAGAATAATGGGTAATTTTTGGGGTGTTTTTGAGTATTTAATATTTAATTTCATTTTCTTTCCTAAGATATCTTCAAAAAAGAATTTTAGTGAATTGAGATACACATTTATTGTATTTCCAGATCGGTTTTTTTCAGCTAATTTTTCAAGAAATTCTCTAATATCTTTTTTTGTGATCTTTTTTGGTTCTTTTTTGTATTTTCTGAAAAATATCTTGATACAATTTTGATATGTTTTAATTGTTTTTGAAGAATATCTTCTTCTTTTACCCTCCTTTTCGATTGCTTCAAGAATATCCATATATTAACTGTGTTATAGCAGTGCTTTTATAGTTTATTTACCAATAAGTGTATGTAGTAAAAACTAAAAGATATTTTTTTAGTATGAAAATTAAAGTGACAAAAATGTTGCTATGGAAATTAAAATTTATTAGTTTTAGATTCTTTAAAGCAGATATTAAATGATGTTCGTATATGTACTGTTATATTCAATTTGCCCCCTCGCTAAAAAAATTAAAATTATGGAAGCCCCCGTCAGAAATTACACAATTCATATTACAATTTAATAAACTTTATAAATATGCATAAATATCTATATTTATAGTGCTTTAGGATGAATAACAAAAAAACTGTTACTTTAAGTATTAATGAAAAAATTTATGAAGAGTATAAAAAGTATTGTGAAGAGAATGGTTTAATCCTATCTAAACAAGTGGAGATGTTTATGAAAGAACAATTAAAAAGGTGTACAAAATGAATGGACCTATATCTAAATCAAAAAATGAGAAAAAATTGCACAGTATCAATTGTGTTAAAAATAT
>Ga0164318_10001041_pt1 | contig 23662 bp, 25 predicted proteins | sample GuaBasSedimGuay9_FD_113734 | JGI IMG/M metagenome (GOLD analysis project Ga0164318, IMG submission 113734) | Subseafloor sediment microbial communities from Guaymas Basin, Gulf of California, Mexico - Guay9, Core 4571-4, 0-3 cm | ecosystem: Environmental > Aquatic > Marine > Hydrothermal vents...
TCTTCCGATATTTTCGATATGAATTCGGCATTTTTTTTATCGCTTTTATCCTGAAAATAAAGGGTTTTTAACTTGTGTAGAATTCTCTCCTTCATTTCCATAACGGCTTTATTCGTAAATGTTAGTGCTATGATATTGGGCAAAAAATTGTTGTTTATTTTTTTTGTAAGTAGCAATTCAACAAACCGATCGGAAAGCGCGTTTGTTTTCCCCGACCCCGCCGAGGCGTTGACCCTGTAAATATGAGGGAATACCAATTCGTTTATATTCAGAAAACGCTCGTTACTTTCTCCCTTTCCCATAGGATAATTTAACACATAATTAATTTTATGTAAATATTATTAATTTCCCTACGGTAGATAAGTCCGCCGAAACTTTAGTGCAAGCACCCCCATCTACCCGCTCCATTACAGTATCTATTGACAAAACCAAATTGCAATTATATAATAATGTGATTTAAATAGCATAAGGAGTGTTTATGAAATACAATTATTCCGATATCCCGGAAATTACAGTTAGGCGTCTATCCGTTTATTTTCACATTTTAAAATGTTTGAAAGATAACAATGTAGAATTCATCTCATCCAAACAACTCGCTTCTCTCGCTCATACCAATGCGGTTTCGGTAAGAAAAGACTTTTCTTATTTCGGTGAGTTCGGGAAAAAACATATTGGATATAATGTGAATTATTTGATGAAATCAATAATGAAAATCCTTAATATTTCAAAAAAAAATTCTTATATAATCGTAGGATACGGAAACTTAGGGACTGCTATTAGTTTTTTCCCTGGGTTCAAAGATGAGAACTTTTTCTTAAAAGGTATTTTCGATATTAAAGAAGAAATAATCGGCAAAGAACCTATAGAAGGGGTAAAAGTAATGCATATTGACGAATTAAACGATTTCGTCAAAGAAAATAGGATTAAATTCGCCATATTATCAACACCAATGAACGTAGCTCAAGTAGTTTCCGAAAAACTCGCAAAGGCCGGAATCAAAGGAATTTTGAATATGACCGGTAGGCATATCAGAGTTCCTGAAAAAACATTGGTTTTCGATATTAACATAGTCACAGGTTTGGAATGGTTAAGCTATTTTATTTCGAAAAAAGGAGATAAAAAATAAATGATTGTTAAAATTGGCGATAAAGAACCCGACAAACCGTTATTCTTAGCCCCCAATGCAACATTGATAGGGGATATAAGATTGGGAGAAAATGTTTCAATCTGGCATGGAGCTGTTTTAAGGGGCGACATCAATTACATAAAAATCGGTAATTCATCAAATGTTCAGGATAACTCTGTTTTTCATGTTACGGAAAAATTGCCTGTTATTATAGGTGATTATGTTACCGTAGGACATAATGTAACAATCCATGGATGTGTAATAGAAGATTACTGTCTCATAGGTATGGGAGCAGTAATACTCGATAATGCACATATAGGAAAAGGCTCAATTGTGGCAGCAGGTTCCGTAATAAAGGAAAATGCGGTGATTCCCCCTGGAAGCTTAGTCGCAGGTGTTCCCGCAGTTATTAAAAGAACGCTACCGCCGGAATCATTGAAAACATTAAAAGAATCAGCCCTCCATTACGTAAAATATACCGAACTATACAATTAGTAAAATCATTTTTGAGTATAATAAAATTCCCCCTTATTTCATAAATAAGGGGGAGGAGGTTGTATAAAAAAGCGAGGGAAATTGCTTTGTAGTAATAATAACACAACAATCTTTGATTGTCAAGTATTCAAAAGCACCATGTAATATTCACTTAATCAGCCTGTCTTCTCAAAAAGGCGGGTATCGAAATATCTTGCGGTTTATTAACATCCACACTCCTTTCCATACCTTTAACTCTTTTGTATGTAGGCTTTTCAAGATCTCCACGTTTTATTCTATCTTCCATTGCATAAAAATTTTCAATCTGATCTTCTATTTTTCGCAATCCTGTGCCCACCACAACAACTTCTACTTTTCCTTCCATATCGTCTTTTTCAACAAGACCGTGTATCAAATTGGCATTTTCGTCCGCTCTCTGTTTTATGAAGTTGCCAATATCACCCCATTCTCTCATAGACAGTCCGTTTTTGCCTGTTGTAATAACAAATAGTATACTTTCCGCTCCGTTAAATGTAACACCTTCGAGCAACGGGTTGTTGAGCGCATTACTAACGGCGTTAATAGCCTTTTGCTCCCCTTCTCCGCTTCCAATTCCAACAATAGCATCACCTTTATCGGACAAAATTGATTTTACATCGGCAAAATCCACATTCATTCTCCCCGGTTTAGTTATCACTTCCGTTAAACTTCTTACCGTATCGACCAAAATCATATCAATATGTTTAAACCCATCGCTTATGCTGTCATCGGGAAACATTTCAAGGCTCTTTTCATTGGAAACAACAATTAAACTATCAGCAACCGATTTAAGCTCCAATATTCCTCCTTCGGCTATCTCCATTCTTCTCTTACCTTCATATTCGAAGGGCTTAGTTACAACACAAACAGTTAGTATGTTCAACTCTCTTGCTATTTTTGCAACAACCGGCATTGCTCCCGTACCTGTTCCTCCGCCCATCCCTGCGGTAAGAAATACCATATCGGTATCTTGAAGAAGATTTCTTATCTCATCGGCATTTTCTTCAGCTGCAGCTTTTCCCTTAACCGGATCTTTGCCTGCCCCCTGTCCTTTTGTCAATTGAGCGCCGATCTGAATTTTATGGTCGTCAGGTATCGGACTCTTTGATAGTACTTGCAGATCCGTATTCATTACAAATAACTCAATAGAATTTACTCCCTCTTTAAACATTCTATTCACGGCATTTCCACCCCCGCCTCCGATTCCGATCACTTTGATCTCGGCAGGTTTAATCACCCTTTCATCACTTACATCAAACATGGTGCCCTCCATTTTTAAATATCTTTTAACCAATCAAAAATTTTCTTTATCCAGCCTTCCTGAGGCCTACTCATCCCTCTACTGCTTTCGGAAGTCCCCTCTTCGGTTACTGCATATTTAATCAGCCCTACTGATGTAGAAAACGCCGGATCATAAATGTTCTCACCGATTCCGGAAACTCCCATCGGATTTCCGATTCTTCCTCTTAAATTGAATATATCTTCTCCCAGTTCCGAAATCCCCGGCAAATTTGCCGTTCCTCCGGTCAAAATCAATCCCGCTCCAATTCTGTCAATGGGGACATCCGATTCCTTGATTATTTTAGCATATGCAAGTTCCAAAATCTCTCTTGTCCTCGGCTCTATTATCTGAATAAATTCCTGTTTGCTTATTTTTCTCGGTGCTCTACCACTCACCCCGGGAACTTCAATAATTTCATTGTCATCAACCATATCCAATCGAGCACAACCATAGTTAATCTTAAAATTCTCCGCATTTTCTCTGGTTGTATTCAACCCGTAGACTATGTCCTTCGTAATAAATTCCCCACCGATCTCTACTACTCCCACATACCTTAAATTGCCTTTTTCATAAATCACTATACTTGTGGTTTCTGCTCCTATATCAAGCATTATAGCCCCCATCTTCTTTTCATTCTCATCGAAGGTAGCATAAGCCGAAGCTATGGGATTAACAACATAAATAGCATTCTTCAAATGTGCCTTTTCAATGCATCTCTTTATGTTTTGCACACTATACGACGATGATGTGATGATTTTTATATTTCCTTCCAACCTAATTCCTGTCATCCCTATGGGATCATTTGTTTCAATCTCCTCATTTACCTTAAACTCCTGGGGAATAATATGTGAAATCTCCCTGTCCGTAGGAATAGCGATAGCTTTTGCCTGCTCTATAACACGTCCTACGTCTTCTTTTGTAATCGGGATATTACCTCTCTGTATTGCTACCATCCCTTTTGATGTAATTGTTTCTATGTGGCCTCCCCCAATCCCGACATAAAGTCTTGTAAATTTCACACCAGCCATCAAGGTAGCACTATTCATAGCTTCCTGAATATCATTCGTTGTCTTGTCAATATTTATAATTTGCCCTTTGCTGACTCCATTGGAAGGATGTTGCCCTATCCCCACGATATTAATTCCCCCGTCTTCAACTATTGCAATAAGTGCAACGACTTTACTGCTTCCGATATCAATTGCCGCTATTATATCTTTCTTTCCCATGTTCACCTCTCTATCTGATTATCACCAGGTTCTTAAATCGTAAATCCATGCTGTAATATTTCCTTGTTTCTTCACTCATTACGAGCTTTATTCTTTCTATTAAAGTTTTATCCAGTGTCGTAAAAGAAATTTTTACATTACCAAGCTTTCCGGTATAGTAACCGTTATGACTTTGTATGGATTTAAATACTCCCATTTTTGCTATTTTTAAAAGATCATCGAGTTCCGAATCCTTTATTTTCCCGAAAACCTTTAACGGTGCATATAGAATTTTACCCTTCACACGAAACAGATTCCCCCTTTTATCAACATATAAATTTCTATCCACAATATAGAGCTGCGGTTCTATTTCCTTTTTTGTTATTATAAGTTTCCCGGGAATCATTTTTGTGATTTTAATATCATAATTATTATATTCACCTAACTCATTTAACAATAATTTCTTATTAACCTTGAACAGAGATTTCCCGAGAGCAACCCTATCGGCAGCGACTCTTACTTCATCCGGAGCAACGATATTCTTGACAATAAATAAATAATTATATGCAATAACAATAGGAATTACCAAAATAGCGACTATTAGCGATATTTTAACGAGTTTCCTCACCGTACCCGGTTTTTTCCTTCGTCTTCTTTTTTTCTCATTTACCGTCAAAATCATAATAATACAATCTCCAATTCAAGCTCTACATTAAATTTCTCTGCAACTCTCGTTCTTATTAAATCTATCAAATCAAGAATATCCTTTGATGTTGCCGTACCGTCATTTATAATAAAATTTGCATGTTTTTGGGAGACAAAAGCACCACCTATTCGTTTTCCTTTTAATCCGCATGTTTCGATTAACCAGCCTGCCGGATATTGTTTCGGATTCTTGAAAATAGATCCAAGAGAGTAGCCTCCCATTGGCTGTCTCATTCTTCTGTTTATGGAAAAATTGATCATTCTGTTTAACATATAATTCCTGTCTTCCCTCGTTAATTTTAATTCCGCTTCGATAACAATATTATCCTCATCGAAACCTCCATCTCTGTACGTAGGCTTTAATTCGGACATATTCAAATTTGTAATTTCTCCACTTTTCATATTAAAAACGGTAATATTTTTCAGTAATCCAAATATAGTTTTGCCATAAGCCCCCGCATTCATCCTAATAGCTCCTCCAATAGTCCCAGGAATACCTATCAACTCCTCCATTCCGGAAAGAGCGTTCTCGTAAGCCACTCTTGCAACATGTGGCAAACTTATCCCGGCACTTGCTGTTATCGTGTCCTCAACAACGGATATTGTGCTATTAAAGATATCACTAATCACTGCGATACGGTCAATATTCCCTTTGAACAAAACATTGGAACCATTCCCGATAATATCGACGGAATTAAATTCTTCATGCAGTAATTTTAAATCTTCAATGGTAGCGGGTAAAAATAATTGTTCCGCATATCCCCCCGTATGCATGTAGGAATAATTTTTTAAATTCACACGCTCTTTTATTTTGCCTTTAAAGGCTCTCTTAAATCGTTCGCTTATTCCCATATTTTTCAATAAACTCCTCTCCTACTTTGTAAATGTTTCCCGCACCAATAGTGATAATCATATCATTATCCTTTTTAATCTTATTGAGCATCTCGGGGATTTCTTCCTTATTTTCTACATAAATCACATTTTTATGTCTATGCTCGATACACGAGTCGGCTATTACTTTTCCAGTCACTCCTTCAATGGGTTTTTCTCTTGCAGGATATACATCCGTTATAATAACAATGTCCGCATTGTAAAACGCTCCACCGAATTTCTCTTTCAATAGAACCGTTCTGGAATACAAATGCGGTTGGAATATGGCAATTATCCTCCCGTTCCAGGCATCCCGAGCCGCTTTAAGTGTATTCTCGATCTCTGTCGGATGATGAGCATAATCATCAAATACTTTACATTGTCCTACATCCCCTTTATATTCAAATCTTCTGTGTACCCCTTGGAATTTTTCAATGGCAAGTTTTATGGTTTCTTGAGGAATACCAAGTTCTATACCAACAGCAATAGAAGCAAGGGCGTTTTTTATATTGAACTCTCCCGGAATCCTAAGATTTATTTTCTCTATAGATATTCCTTTCCCTTCCACATCGAAGACACTCCCAAAATCTTTGATTTCTATATTCTTTGCTCTTATATCAGCCTGCGGGAGAAAACCGTATGTTATATATCGTTTGTTCAAATCAGGTAAAATCGATTGCACGTTTCTATCGTCCATACAGACAATTGAACATCCGTAAAAAGGTACAGAATTGATATAATTTACGAAGGCTTCTTTTATCTCATCGAGCCCGGAATAATTATCGAGATGATCTATGTCTATATTCGTAACAACAGTTATTGTGGGAAACAGTTTAAGGAACGATTTGTCACTCTCGTCAGCTTCGCATACAAAATATTTCCCACTTCCAAGTTTCGCATTACTACCAAAACTATTAACAATCCCTCCAACTATGACGGTAGGATCCATATTGTTTTCCAACATCTCCCCTGCTATCATCGAGGTAGTTGTAGTCTTTCCATGTGTGCCGGCAATGGCTATACTGAACTTCAGGCGCATCATCTCCCCCATCATTTCGGCTCTCTTTATAACAGGAATACCCCTTTTAACAGCCCCCACGATTTCGGGATTATCAACTTTTACAGCTGAAGAATATACCAAAACATCTATATCTTTTATATTATCTTCCGAATGCCCGATAAATATTTTTGCTCCTAATTTTTGCAAATGTCGTATGATATCACTCTCGCGAATATCCGAGCCACTCACATCGAACCCGAGATTTATCAATACCTCGGCAATACCGCTCATCCCTATTCCACCTATCCCGACAAAATGAATCTTTTTCGTATCTCTAAACATCTTATTTACTCCTTAATATTGCTTTTACAACCGTATCTGCGGCATTGGGATTGTGTAGTTTCCCACTGTTCTCTCCCATCTTTGCCAATTTCTTACTATTATAAATCAATCTTATAATCTGCTTCTTCAATAATTCGGCATTGATTTCCTTTTCATCTATGACAATTGCCGCCCCTCTCTTTTCATAATACCTTGCGTTTTTCATTTGGTGATTGTGTGCAGCGAAGGGAAACGGGACCAGAATTGCAGCTTTTCTATAATCGGAAAGTTCCGCAAGTGTACATGCTCCTGCTCTTGCAACCACAAGGTCGGCTATAGTATAAATCTCAGGCATATTATACACAAATGGTAGTATAATACCGTTAAATTCAGTATCCCCCATCTCTTTTTTAATCTCATCAAAATTGTTCTTTCCCGTTTGCCATATAACAAATATATCACCGGGCAATCCTGATTTTATCATCTCCGTTACCGCTTTATTCAAAGCCTTTGCTCCTCGACTACCACCAAATACAAACACTATTTTCATCCCTCTCGATATGCCGAGCTCCGATTTAATTTGGTCTTTTGTTTTTCCAACTGTGACTATTTCGCTTATAGTCCCAATAACACTTACATTATCCCTGCGTTTCAGAAGTTTCCCACTCGTTTCATACGAGAGAAATACCCTGTTTGCTATAAGAGATAGTAATCTTGTTGCTATGCCGGGATAGCTATCCTGTTCAGTGATATAAACCGGGACTTTCATTAATTTTGCAGCAAACCCCACAGGTAGTTCCGTAAAGCTTCCCGTACCTATAATAAATTCCGGCCCGTACATCTTTATGTATCTCATACTCCATAATAATGAAGTAAAATTATATAAAACGGACTTCATCTTTTCAAGTGGTGATTTACCGACAAAGCCATACGAAGGTATCGGTAAGAATTCATATCCGTATCTTTTGATTATTTCGTATTCCATACCTTTTACATTCCCTACAAAATAAATCTTAAAATCATTTTTCATTCGTTTAGCCAGTAAAAGTCCCGGGAAGATATGTCCCCCCGTTCCTCCTGAGGCTATAAAAATCGTTTTCACTTTTTGCATCATCTCCCGATTTGGATATGCTAAGTAAAACCCCCATTGCAGACAGCGTTATAATCAAACTCGAACCACCTACGCTAACAAACGGTAAAGGCAAACCTGTAACGGGGAACAACTTTAAGGCAATAAGTATATTAAAAATTACATAGTATGCAATGGTAATTGTGATACCGTAGGAAGCCAGAAAGCCAAAGACATCGTTGCTCATTTTTGCAATCTTCATCCCTCTCACCACAAGAATAAAATACGCCCCTATCATCAAAAATGTACCTATGAAACCAAATTCCTCACCAATAACGGAAAATATGAAATCGGTGTACGCTCTCGGCAAAAAGAACAGTTTTGTCATCCCTCCACCAAGCCCTAAACCGAAAAGACGCCCCGAACCTATCGCAAAGAGCGAATACATCGATTGTGTTCCTGGAGATTTCGCTCCTTTCAGATTAAAAAATCCTGCAATCCTCATTCTTGCATAAGGTGTAACAATAATCCCAATGGTAAGGATTGATAGGGCGATGAGGATAAGTAGCCCCAATTCCTTTACATCAAATCCCATAATAAAGAGCATGGTTAACGATATTAATGATATAACAAAAGCTGTTCCGAAATTCGGCTCCATTACTACAAGACCAATAACAATCGCAATGGGCAGATAAAAATATTTTATCCTTACCGCAATATTGTCCAATTCTACACTCTTCTTAGCATAAGCGGAAGCGAGAAATAGAACAAGAGTATACTTTGCAAGCTCGGAAGGCTGAAAGCTGATAGGTCCAAATACCAACCATCTCTTAACCCCTCCAAGACCGCCTCCTATTACCAAAACCGCCCCGAGCAGTAATACGGCAATGATAAATACCGGTTTAACCCAGTTGCGTATGGTACCATAGTCCAACTTGCTAATCCCTAACATCGCCAGAAATCCTATACATGCAACAACTAACTGTTTTATGAATTTCTCACTTCCTTTTAGAAAATTGTCACTAAACATTATAAAACCACCCAATGAAGATAAAACCATCAAAAGCCCGAAGATAAGAATAAAGATTATATCCCAGAACAATACCTTATCAATCTTCATATTCCCTCTTTATTAAGTTGAACAACTTCTTAAAACGGTTCCCTCTATCTTCAAAACTCTTGAACATATCAAAACTGGCAGCTCCGGGAGATAATAAGACGATTTCTCCCTTTTTGGCTTGTTTAAATGCAGTTCTCACAGCTTCTTCAAAATCATTGGTTTTAAAATAATTTTTAAATCCGTATTTGTTCAATTCCGCTTCAAGCCTATCCTTTAATTCTCCTATCAACACACAATACTTTACATGCTCAACAATTGCTTTCCCCATATCACCCAAACCGGTATCCTTTTCTCTTCCTCCGGCAATTAAAATAATATTTTTGGATGATATCGCTTCCAAACTCTTTCTAAAAGCAACCGGATTTGTGCACATTGAATTATTATAAAATATTACTCCTTTCACTTTCCCCAAGTATTCAAGTCTGTGCGGTATACTGTTCGTATTACGTATTGCATATCTTATACCTTCTACGGTTCCTCCCGCAAGAAATGCAGCACATGAAGCGGCAAGCACATTTTCTCTATTGTGGTAACCGGGCAACGCTATATCATTAACGGAGCATATCGTTTTCTCCTTATTATCACCTTTGAATATTAGTTCCTCTTCTCTCACAAAGGTACCTCTGCTCACATCGGTTCTCAAAGAAAATCTATACTGTTTTCCCCTTATCATGAATAAATACTTCTTTATATTAATATCCTCATTGTTAAAAACGGCATAATCGCTATTCTTATGGTTTTTAAAAATTTTCATTTTTTCTTTTATGTAATTTTCCATAGTTTTATGCCTGTCTATATGATCCGGTGATATATTCGTAAGCACCGAGATCACCGGATTGAATCTATCGATTAACTCAAGTTGAAAAGTGCTTATTTCTGCAACGATAAAATCAACATCATCATCCTTCAGGATGAAATTGGAAAGTGGAATACCGGGCGCAATATTTCCGCCTATAATTGCCCTAAGCCCTGAGGCGATTAACATATTGTAAATTAGTGTCGTGGTGGTTGTTTTCCCATTTGTTCCCGTAATTGCAATAATCGGTTTCTTAAAATGTTCAAAGGCAAACTCAATCTCCGAAATCACTCTTATTCCCCTATTTTTCGCTTCACTTATTACCGGAGCTGTGGACGGGACACCAGGACTTACTACAATAAGATCCGCCTCAAAAACCTTATCCGAATGTTTACCCGTTTCGTATGGTAACCTGAGTTTTTCAATTTCATCTATAAACCTCTTTTCAGGCATACCAAAATCACTGAGAAATATATCATATCCCAACCTGTTTGAAGCCAATGCTGCCGCTATACCGCTTCTTGCTATACCTAAAATCGTAACCTTCATAATCACCTTATCTTTAATGTGCTAAGAGCGAATAAAATGAACAGTATCTCAATAATCCAAAATCTTATCACAATCTTCGTTTCCGGCCACCCTTTCATTTCAAAATGATGATGTAACGGTGCCATCTTAAATACTCTTTTACCGGTTATTTTGAATCCTGCTACCTGTAGTAAAACGGAACCGGCTTCCAGAACAAATACACCGCCAATAAATATTAACAGTATTTCTTGTTTCAAAAGTACCGCTGATAATCCCAATATTGTCCCCAATGACAATGACCCCGTATCTCCCATAAAAATCTCAGCAGGATGAGCATTAAACCATAAGAATCCCAGGGATGCTCCCACTGTAGCAGCGAGTATTACGGTAAGTTCGCCACTCCCGGGAAGATAGAGCAAATTCAAATAATTCGATATATTGATGTTTCCCAGCGCGTAACTCAGTATGATGAAACTGCCTATGGCAAGAGCAAAAACACCAATTGCAAGACCGTCAAGACCATCGCTAAGATTTACCGCATTAGAACTTCCTATGATAACAAGCATAACAAAAGGCACATAAAATATACCGAGATTCAAAAAGAGATTCTTGATAAATAGAACATTTGTCAATGATTCATATCCGGGCTTGAGATGTGCATAGTATACCCATAGTCCCAAAGCAAGCGAAATGATTATCTGGGACGATAGTTTTACCCATGTTCTCATCCCTTTGTTCTTCCTCAACTTTACCATGTCGTCAACAAATCCTAAAATCCCGGCAAATGTGATACCGCTAAGCATAATTAATACGTATTTATTTGTAAGATCTGCCCATAAAAGAGCCGGAATCAATATCGATAGAATAATTAATATACCACCCATTGTTGGAGTTCCTTTTTTCGAATTATGGCTCTCCGGAGAATATTCACGAACATTGTCCTCTATGTGACATTTTTTTAAATATCGTATCAAATAAGGTCCGGCAATAAAAGAAATAAGCAACGATGTTACCGCAGCATAAATTGCTCTGAATGTAATATAACGCAAAAGATTCGATACAATGGACCCTCTCAAAAGGGGAACAATTATATTATAAATCATTGTCAAATTCCTTTAAAAATTTTTCAAGCCATTTTTCCATTTGCATTCCTCTTGAGCCTTTGAACAGAATCACATCTCCCTTCTTCGCATTTTGTGCAAGTTGCATTAGGTTTTGTTCATTTAACTTTTTTGCTGTCCCGTTCTCAATATTTTTTTTGACTTCATCAAAATAGTCACCTTTGTATAACACCATTTTAAAATCGGCTTTATCGAGATATTTACCCAGCTCCCTGTGATAGAATTCCGCAAATTCTCCAAGTTCCAGCATATCACCTATAACAGCGTATTTCTCCCCTTGATAATTATTTTTTACATAATCAATCATATTATTGAATGCAGTCGGATTCGCATTATATGTGTCGTCAATTACAAATATTCCATCCCCGACATTCAAAATTCTCATTCTCCCTTCGGTTGTCTTGTAATTCTCCAATATGGAAGAAGATTCTTTCAGGCTTATGCCGAATCTATCACCAACTGCGACAGCAAGAGCTGCATTTACAGCATTAAATCTACCAATTATGGGTATGGAAAAGTGTACATCATTTATATCAAATGCAATAGCATCTTTATTCTCCTTGAAGTTTGACAATTTATAGTTTCCCTTTTCTCCAATGGTTATATGCTCAATATCGCTCCTTCTCCTTATATTGCGTAACAGTTCGTCATAACTATTCAAGAAAAATATACCACCTTTGGGTAGTGCATTATAAAGCTCAAGTTTAGCCTTTAAAATTTCCTCAATACCGTTGAAATAACCTATATGACAGGGGGAAACGGAAGTTATAATACCGATCTCCGGCTTAACTATATTAGCGAGGTGTTTTATCTCACCTATATGATTCATACCCATCTCAAATATTGCAAATTCGGTATTATCTTCAATACCAAATACGGAATACGGAACTCCTATATGATTATTTAAATTCCCTCTGTTTTTAACCGTATCATATTTTGATCCAAGTATAAGGTGAAGCATCTCTTTTACCGTTGTCTTTCCGACACTCCCCGTTAAACCTATTACATTAGGTGTAAATAAATGTCTATAATATTTTGCAAATTCGGTTAATGCATTCAGTGAATCTTTTACCCGAACAAAAGGTGAAATATTCAATTCCCTCTCCGTTACAACAGCGATGGCACCTCTCTTAATAGCATCCTCGGCATAGTGTGTTCCGCTTATTTTACCTGTTTCAAGAGCAAAGAATAGATAATCTTTCTCTATATTCAACGAATTTATTTCAATACCTCTTATAAGCCCTTTTATTTTTCCCTCAAGAGAAATATAATCGATGGCGTTTAAGAAATCTTCGGATTTTATAGGTTTCATACAAGCCTCTTCAGTAACTCTTCCCTATCACTGAAATGTCTCTTCATATTACCTATTATCTGATAATCTTCATGTCCTTTTCCAGCAACAATAACAACATCTCCGGTTTTAGCTTTTCCAACGGCTTTTTCAATCGCTTTTGCACGTTCCATTTCCACAATATGAGGACATTCCATCCCGGCTTCTATATCTGAAATTATTTTATCAGGCGATTCGTTTCTCGGATTATCATTGGTCAAAATTACCGTGTCTGCATATTTGCATGCAATTGTCCCCATTCTCGGTCTCTTTTCCGTATCTCTGTCGCCACCACAACCAAAAACCAAAATAATATTATTCCAAAATCCATTTTCTCGGGCAAAAAGAAGCAATCTCTCAAGAGCATCTGGCGTATGAGCATAATCTACTATGGCATCTATACCCGATTTTTCTCCCTCGATCAATTCGGTTCTCCCTTCAACATATTCAACCTTCTCTATCCCCGACTTAATCTCACCCGGAGTAAATCCGTTAAGATAGGCTATCGAAGAAGCGAGAATGCTATTATAAACATTGTACTCACCAAGCAACTTCGATTTCAATGAAATTTCATCTCCATTGAGATTTAGTGTAAATTGGATACCGTGTTTTGCAACATTAACTCTCTCAGCATAGAAATTTGCTTTTTTACTTAATCCATATGTGTATATATTTCCTTTCAACGATTCAAAAAGCCTTTTCCCATAGAAATCATCGATATTTACAACCTTATTAACAGAAGGATAATCGGTAAACAATTTGCTCTTAACCTTAAAATATGACTCCATATCTTTATGAAAATCAAGATGTTCTCTGCTTAGATTTGTAAATGCCACCGTATTAAATTTCATTCCGTTTATTCTACCGAGGGCTATGGAATGAGAAGAGATTTCCATAATAACCGTTTTTATGCCTTTATTTACAACTTCAGAAAAAATCCTGTTTAATATAAGGGCATCCGGAGTAGTGTTAGGAGCTTCTCTTTTTTCTTTGCCGATAATATATCTTATCGTACCTATAATAGCAACTTGTTCTCTCTCCTCCAAAATAGATTTCAATAAATATGTAGTCGTGGTTTTACCGTTTGTCCCCGTTATCCCTATAATATTGAGCTTATCTGCCGGTTTCCCGTAAAAATTGGAAGCCAAGCCAAACAAACTCTTATAACTATTTTTCACCTTAACAACCGCAATTTCCTTAAAATCCTGCTTTATATCTCTATCTATAACAATAGCACTGACCCCTTTATTGACTGCATCTTTAATAAATTCATGTCCGTCCACATGGGTCCATCTTATCGCAATGTATAGCTCATCTTTACCTATCTTTCTGGAATCGTAATCAATACCGGCTATTTCCGTATCAACACCGCCATTTACAATTTCGTAATCAATACCGTTCAAAACATTTTTTAATTTCATCTTCTTGCAAACACCTTTTCAATATAGGGCCTCATCGTTGAGATTTTATTTCCTATCTTTCCGAAACAGGGAGCAGCAACCACAGATGCAAAACGTGCTTTTTTAGGTCTGTCTATTACGATTGTCAGAACGAATTGCGGATGCTCTGCAGGGAAAAATCCCACAAAACTGGAAACTATACTTCCATCATATCCTTTACCCGGTTCACTTTGCTGTGCAGTACCTGTTTTTCCGGCAACTTTGAGCCCCCCGATTCTGGCGTTCCTGCCCGTACCGCTATCAACAACCGTAACAAGCATATTCTTTAATATGTCAATCGTGTGTCTATCGGGAATTGTTCTGATTATCTCTTTTTTCCTCTTATAGATAATTTTATCTCCTCTCTTTACCTCTTTAACAATATGAGGTTTCAGAAGTCTCCCGCCATTCGCAATAGCCGCATATGCAACGGTTATCTGAATAGGAGTAACAGCTATACCTTGTCCAAATGCAATGGTTGAGAAATCGATTCTTTTCCATCTCCTTGGAGAACGCAGAATTCCCTTCTCCTCTCCGGGTAGATCTATTCCCGTTTTGGAACCAAATCCGAACAACTTTATATAAGAATAAAATTTCTCTTTTCCCAGTTTTTGAGCTAATCTTACCATTCCCACATTACTCGATACGTAAAAGGATTGTTTAACGGTAAGTATGCCATGCTCTTCAGCATCACGTATCATAATGCGATCCACTGTGATTTTACCGGTAGAATCAACAAGAGTATCACCCGGTTTTACAATTTTATTGCTGAGAGCACCGAACATCGTAACAATTTTGAATATTGACCCCGGTTCAAAATTAAAGGAAATCGCCCTGTTTTTCTTATAATAATTCTCAATGGTATCACCAATACCGGCTTTGAAAGTCGGATAATTCACCATAGCTAGTACATCCCCTGTGTTTGGATCCATTATTATCCCACATCCGCCTTTAGCATTATATTTTTCTACCGCCTTTTTCACTTCCGAATAAACTAGATCCTGTAAATTCTTATCGATGGTGAGGATAATGTCATCACCATCTTTTTCTTTCTTGTGAGGATAATTACTCTTTGCATAAATACCGCCTGTTGGATGCGTTTGAAATACAGCCCAACCTCTTTCCCCCTGCAAAAAATTGTTGTATTTATACTCTATTCCGGATAATCCTCTGTTATCTTCACTTAGATCTCCTATTATCGGAGAAAATTCTCTATTGAAAGGATATACCCTGATGCGGTCTTTATAAAATCCTAACGAATCACTTTTAATACCGTACCGGTTTATATCTCTTACTATATGCCTACACTTATTCTTCCCAACTCCTCTGATTATCCAATTAAATCCCGGTTTCCTAAGCTTTCTGAGGGCTTCCTCGTAGGAAATCAAACCTGTTTTTGCAATCTGTCTAGCCATAAACCCCTTGTTTTTTACCCAGGAATTATATGTAAAAATTGAATAGGTTTCATAGGATGATGCAAGTGTTACACCTTCGGAATCCATTATTTTACCTCTACTCGGTTCAAGCACGACTTTTTTTAACTCGATTGCTTTTGCCCTTTTGTAGTAGTACGAGCCTTTTATTATCTGAACATACATTAGGCGAACAAGTATAATAAAAAACATCGATATTATGAAAAGTTTTATAACAAGCAACCTCTTTTCGCTCATAACTTATTCAATCACCCTCTTTTGGTTCCCTTTCGGGAATACCATATTAAGTTCTTCTTTTGCAATCCTGACAATTCTATTAAACGTTATAAGTGAATCATAAGCACTTTTATATTTCTCCTTCTGTTTGGATAATTTTATTTCGGTTCTCTTCAATCTTCCGTATTGAAGATACATTCTATCATGAACAATCTTAACAGACAGATATAAAAATAGCCCCAAAACAACAATTACAATCTTAATATTGTTACTCATAATTTCACTATCTTATATAGTTTTGCACTTCTCGCTCTTCTATTGTTTTTTATCTCATCTCTTCCCGGATTTTTCTTTTTCACTTTTACATCATCTCTTGTGACGGTCAATCGTCTTACAATATTTCTCTCAAGTGAATGATATGTAATAACACCGATTCTTCCGTCTCTATCCAAATTATCGATAGATATAGCAAGAGCCTTTTCTAACTCGGACAACTCCTCGTTAACCGCTATTCTTAATGATTGAAATATTCTGCTAAGCGTCTTCAATTGCAGATTCCTCGGGACAGTTTTTCTTATTATGAGTGCCAATTCGCCTGTCGTTTCTATGGGCTTGATATTTCTCTCATTAACAATTCTATCGGCAATCCGAGTGGAGAATCGCTCCTGTCCGAATGTCTTGAATATCTCTACAAGTTTTTCAAATGAATATTCATTCACGATTTTATAGGCAGTTATATCATTTTTCCCCATCCCCATATCCAGTTTTTGATCTTTCTTGTATGTAAATCCCTTTTCAAACGCATCGATTTGCATTGTAGAAATACCGAGATCAAAAAATACCCTATTAATCATTCTCTCTCGGAATATTCCATCGATTTCACTAAATCTTATATTCATAAACTCAACTCTGTTTCCATATTCACTTAAATTTTCCTTTGCTATTTCAATTGCATCTTTATCTCTGTCGATGCATATAAGTTTTACATTGTTTTCGGTTCTCTCAAGAAACGCTCTCGAGTGTCCTCCGGCACCACAGGTGCAGTCTATAATAGTGCCTTCTACAAGATTTGAACATATAAACTCTGCTGATTCATCCAATAATACAGGTACATGCTCAAGCATTACCTCTCCTAAACTTTAGGATCACATTTAATGCTTGCTTCTGGTTTTGAGATATCGAATATGTCCAATCATCACCGGATAACCTTAAAATTTGCATTATATACTTGGAAGCCAGTACTAAACTCAATCTTCCGCCCAATGAATCGACTCTTCTCTTAAATTCACTTAATCTGTATCCGAAAATGTAATGAGAGTGTCTTGTATGACGTAGGTCAATAACAAAATATCGATATCCCTTATCAATGTAGTTATGCAATTTACTCAACAATATTTCAATGTCTTTCTTCTTTATTACCCCGTAAATTGAAATTACAACGGTACCTTTAACAATCCGATTGGAAATTTTCATCAAAAATCCATCTCCATTTCATCAACTATCTTTTCGAAATCTTTTCTAACGGTCTTAACATACTCAGCATAGATATCAGGATCCCATAATAACAGAGCGTTTTTATCCTTAGTAATAACGACATGTTTTTTAATTTCAAATTCTTTCAGGAGAAACTCGGGAATTTTTATTCTTCCCTGGGAATCCACATCAACGGTCTCGGAAGAACCGATAAACCAATTGATTATCTTTCTGTAATCGCCTTTTCTCGGGTACTTATACAGAGATTCTTCGAATGCCTTCCATTGAGATTGATTGAATATAATTATATTCCTGTCGAAACCTCTTGTAATCGTTACTCTTCCCTTTTCACCGTCCACAAAGAGATGGTTCCTTAACTTAGCAGGAATAAGCAACCTATTATCGTTATCAATTGTGTATGTCAGTTGCCCCGAATAACCCATAAATCTCCTTTTTACTTAACTTCCCGACTTTTACCGACTTTCTCCATATTTCATTTTAAGACAAAAAAAAATAAATGTCAACTACTAAATTATTTTTAAGGCAGATATTTACTAACTTATGTCTAACCCTTACATTATATATGCGCTACTTTCTCTAATAATATGGTATAAATAATGAAATAGTGGGGATTTTGAACTGTAAACTTAACGAAAATGAATTTAATTACTATCTTTTTTTAACAAACAATTGTTCTCTTCGGAATTGGCTTCAACCTGAATTGTAGAATGCTCTATACCGAAACGATCATGTAATTGTATCTGGAGATTGCTTAAAAAATTGTTATCCAGTTGTTCCGCATCCATAATAAGATGTACCGTAAGTGCTGTTTCTGTAGTGCTGAGAGGCCAAATATGAAGGTCATGGATGCTGAGAACATGATCTCGCCCCATTAGATATTTTTTAACTTCGCTTATATCTATACCATTTGGCACCCCGTCAATTGCATAATGTATGGAATCTCGCAACAGCCCCTTTATACCGAATAAAATGACAGATACTATAATAAGGCTAAGAACAGGATCTATCCAGAGCCATCCTTTGATCATAATTATAAGACCAGCGATTACAACTCCTAACGATACTCCCGCATCGGCTGCCATGTGAAGGAAAGCACCGCGAATATTCAAATCGTGTTTTTGCCCTTTTATAAACATAAGTGCCGTAAGTGTATTTACCACAACACCCACTGCAGCCACAATGATAATTGTAATTCCTTTGATAGGTTGAGGATGAAAAAAACGATTTATAGCCTCCCATGTTATTCCTGTGAGCGTAATAATGAGAATCACTGCACTGATAATAGGTGCAAAAATAGTAACCTTTCTGAAACCGTATGTTCTTCTATCCGTCGCCGCTTTTGTAGCAAGTACACTCGCTCCCCATGCAAGCAGGAGACTTATTACGTCACTCAGATTATGCCCTGCATCCGCTAAAAGGGAAAGTGAACCTGACAAAATACCGTATACTGCTTCAATGATTACAAAAATTACATTGAGAAGCACTCCAAAGGCAAATGATCTGTTATAGTTGCCTATACCGTGATTATGATTGTGACTCATAGATTGCCCTTTTAAAAAAGTTATTTAAAACTCCACATCGATTACTTTATTTTTATATTAAAATATCTTATATCAAAATACTATTTTGTCAACTTAAAGCCGGTAAATCAGGTAGATAGGTTTGCCTACAATAAAGTTCCGGCGGGTAGATATGAACATATTAACCAGTAGTAAGCAAGATCCTGAAACAAGCTCTAAATGACATCCTCCCCGTCACCCTGAACTTGTTTTAGGGTCTATGAGATTCCAAAACAGGTTCGGAATAACAAAGTCAATTGAAGAATGACGATCTATTCGGTCCCTCTGGAGCCTGTGCTGAATTTATTTCAGTATTATTTCAGGAACTCCCGTTTCTCTTTATGTCACCCTGAACTTGTTTCAGGGGCTCGGATACCAAAGCAAGTTAACATAACTATTTTTTATGAAATCATTTCCCGGTCCCAAAACTAAAATAATAATTATTTTACTAAAAGTGGTAATTATATTCGTATCACGTACCTACATTTTCAAGCAGGTTGAAAACCGGGAATTATCTAATGGCAGTATTAAGTGAGTTTTTTAAAGTTCGAATTTATTCTCGAATCAATATAAATTTCTCAAAAATTTATATTTATTAGTTTAATTCCTACAAGTTCGTTTCTGTATATTGGATGTAAAAATATGCCCGGATTACTAAAACATATTTTCCCGTCTTCAAAATTTATAAGACCATCTCCACCATGCTTTTCCACTTTATATCTTCTCGTCATATTAAAGCTTACAACCGAACTAAGTATTGGGGCTGTTAACACTACAAATCCATAAATCGGTGTATTCCACCCTTTGGTTAACACTGCGGTTCCAATAGCCAGAGCCTGAATTCCTAATGAAGAAGCCGTCCCATATAATAGTGTTTTGGGTAACGAACCTGTTTCATCCCCAAGATTACCAATGATATATACTCCAATCTGATTACCCAAAATCCATCCTATATCCATCGAGATTATCCCAGCACCTATATCACCTCCAAGATAGGCCGTAAGATACATCGCTCCGAACCCGCATGCTACTCCAACAAAAGTTCCACTTACAGCTTCTGCAAATACTTTAAAAGGATCAAGAGGAGGAATATTTTTGTCTCGAATAGGATTCAGAGAATCTTCATGCATTTCCATATTACTGTTATATACTATACTTTGAGTCCTATTATAGTAATTTGCATAGATGACATTATTCCTGTTAAATGTAGACGAATATAACATTGAATTCAAAGAAAACAGAAAAAATCCAAGAAATAACACACTAGCATGCCTTCTAAATGTGGAAAACAATACAAATGTACCCATAAAACCCTCCTATCTATTATTTTTTTACCTCTTTTTCTCCCTTCTGTCATCCCCTTATACAATCACATAGGTAGAAAAGCAGATAAGTCCGCCTGCACTAAAGTTCCGGCGGATAAATTAATAACATTCATTACAATAAAAACAAATGTTATCATTAAAGCCTTTTTATATTTCTCTCTCATTACCGCCTATACCTCCCCATTACTTTTTTTAGCAAATCCACATAACCTCTGTAAATATCCTTGTAAAACCACTGTGCAAATTCATTGTTTTTCAGGTCATCGAATTTCTTAAAGTATGTTTCCATTTCCGCTGTACTTGAAAACATCCTGTTTTCAAGATAAATTGGATTCTCTAATAAACAATCTACTAATATTACAAATATATTCAATCCCTCTCCACTGCAATAATCGGGGTAATTCTTAACCATATTGTAAAATTCAATCTTTATCTTTTCCCTTAGTTCCGGATTACTATTCCTAATGTTTATTGCTCTTTTTATATCACTTGCCAATATTCCGTAATAAGCAGGAGCTGCATAAACCGATTTAGGATATTTTGTCACCAAATCTTTATATCTTCCGGCTTTGTATAAACCGAAGGCTTCCTTTTCACTATCAGGTACCGTATCTATATATACTACCGTAGAACCGGGCATAATCGTTAATGTATCACCTTTTTCAATTTTTGTGGTTTTATATGCATATTGATCTATTTTAGTATATCTAAATGCATCTCTTATAATTTCTTTTATTTCCAATTTTATCCAGTATTTGCCGGGTTTTATTTTAAATTGCAATTCAGGATAGTTTGGAAAATAATAGTATATATTTGAACTATCTGATGCTAAAAATTCGGATTTTCTTAACATCCCCTGTAACTTTAACAGAGGATATGGCAAAATAACATAATTTCTCTTTATCTCATTAAATAAGATAAGACTTGCATATTTGAATGTTGTGCCAATGTATAAACTGTTTTCTCCTCTTATTGTAAATTGTGCATCTTGAAGTCCCCTTGTTAAAAAACTTTTATTGTTTTTCGGGAAAGCATACAATCTGTATTGAATAGGTTCCCCCTGAATATACCGGTTTTTACTTAAAACAAGTTTTGTCCCATAAATTACCTTTCCCTTTGGGTTTTTTAAATCTCTCTGTTCCTCCCATGAAACCTTTCCTTTCTGTTCTCCTGTAAAGGCATTTCTATAATTTATTGGCTCAAAATTATTTGAATAAAGCAAACCGGTAATCAAAAAAAATATCAGAAACAATATATTAGACTTCATATGTTCCTCCTATTGGTTCTGAGGGAAGTATTGTCCAAAGTCCATGTCCCATAGTATTTTCATTAAGAGCATATCCAGACGATCCAATACCCGTTGTAATCTCTTCGGTAGTATCTATCTCTATTGCCAAATTTGTTGTTAGTGCGCTATCCGTAATATTCGGTATATACTTAGATCTGATAAAATACATATTTACAGAATCAAATACGTCATTAAATCCAAGATAGTCAGCTCTTTCAAGATTTCTTAAAGAATCAATGAGATGAAATGCAGCATTATCATAATCAATCTCTATTAGCATCTTCTTTCCACAATAAAACATAATCTCCTCTTTATTAACTATGACATATTTCCATTTATTTGCAATATATAATATGAAAACTTAAATATTCTTTTTGTTCCCTGATTTGGCTTGAGATTTGTCGTATTATCACAAGTAATTGCAGGACTCCCATCCGCTTTAAGACCATATTGATATCCCCCATAATGTGAATCCGCAATCTTTGTCATTGCTGTAGGAAATTTTAAAGTTATTCCATCTGACTCAGTTGGATACCATGTAGTCCATCCGCCTTTTTCTTTATTACTTGGATCTTCTGGTCTTGCTCCTGATTTGTGTCCGTGGACAAAGATTATTGGAACATCAGAGGCAAAAAGAATTGTTGAGAAAAACGCAAAAAATATTAATAAAAATACTTTTTTATGTTTCATTTTCCACCTCCTTTTAGGTTAAATTTGTAGCTTAGAGAAAGACCGATAGCGTTAAAACATATATCAACATTATATTCTGATACACGATCCTGATAATCTTCCTTGTAATATCTCCTTGCCCGATATTTCCCATTTCCTAAACTCAATAATATACCTGTATATTTATTTATGCTATATTCAAGCAAAACGCTCAATCCATTTCCAGTTCCCCTACCATGTTGCTCTTCAATAGATGATTGAATATTATCTTTTGCATAAATAAACATATATCTCCCCTTTATACTTAACTTAGATAACTTATATCCTAAAAATAAAATTGGTATTCTAAATCTCCAATCCACATATTCGCTTGGATTTATCCTCGCCCATCCATACCCCATTCCTACTTCAATCCCTTTACCATTCTTAAGAGGATATATTGCACTTACTTCTATCGAATTAAGGTAGTAAAGATGCGCCACAAAATACATTGGTAATATAAAGGGTCCAGCTATTGGAGAGGCTTCAAATGATCTCGCAAGGTCCTCTCCTGTCCAGCATAATCCCCCTGAATAACCTATTTCATAACTCAACTTCCTCCAGAAAGGAATACCTTTCCCTTTTAATGTGTCTTTACTCGGGCTATCGGAGGTAAGCAATGAACTATCACTATTATATCCGAGTGTATAGTTCACATTCTTATACCACGGCAACTTTAATTCCTGCTTTTGTAATACAGGATTTTCCAATTCGGTTGATAGCGAATCACTGGATTCCGCTAATATCGGAATACCGATTGATAATACAAGCAACGCAACTATGAAAACAGTTCGTTTCATAAACACCCCCCAATTTAAATTATAAACAAAATGATTTTTAAAATGAAATAAACTTTTTTTCATAAAACCACCCTTGTTAATTATTATAACTTTATCTATTATACCACTCCTCCCTACATATTTTCAAGTACTATTTTTTGTTTTCCGGCGGATATGAATAGAAATATAAAACTGTAATAAGTTAGATTCCGAAACAAGTTCGGAATGACAAAGTCAAGTAAAGAATGAAACTCTTTCCTGTCTCCCTGAACTCGTTTCAGTATTGTTTCAGGAGCTAACATTCTTTTCGGGAGAGATTCTGAAACAAGTTCAGAATGTACTGTGTCAAGTAGATAATAAAATCATTTTATTATTTATATAATTTCTGTCGTAATCCTGTCCGCTTTTTAATACTCCATATGTTTGCCTTAGCAA
>Ga0164318_10001043_pt1 | contig 23654 bp, 18 predicted proteins | sample GuaBasSedimGuay9_FD_113734 | JGI IMG/M metagenome (GOLD analysis project Ga0164318, IMG submission 113734) | Subseafloor sediment microbial communities from Guaymas Basin, Gulf of California, Mexico - Guay9, Core 4571-4, 0-3 cm | ecosystem: Environmental > Aquatic > Marine > Hydrothermal vents...
ATATAATTTTAACTTAATATAAAATTTATTTAATTAATTGAAAAGAATTCAGCGTATTATTCATGATTTATGATGAAAAAATGGAATATTGAATTTAGTGAGTCAAAGGAAGGTAATTCAAATTCATTTAATATTGAATTTTACGATGTTTCGGAATTTACAACTCAAGAATTTGAAATATCCGATGAAATAATTGAAGAAATTCTAATTTTAGCGCAACAAAAAGAAAATTACAATTTATTGCACAATATAAGATTTCTTAGAAATTTTAATGGTAAGGATTATACTAATAAAAATGTGATAGTAATTTTGGGAACAACAATTTTAGAACAAAAGTTTGGAATGTTATATTTAAAAATCCTGGATAAATCATTTAAATTGGTAGCATTATGGCCGAAAGAATTCATTTTACAATTTAGTGATGATAATAAATTATTAATAAATTTTTTAAGCGATATTGTCAATGAGCCAGACTCATTTTATGATATTAGTGTGATTTTACCTTAAGATTCTAAATAAAAGGGTAAAACTATTTTTTAAAGAGATAATAAAAGAATAGAATAATTCCGAAGCCAAGTCCAAAGATTTGTACAATTAATTTTAAGCTATCAATTAATTTAAAAATAATTGCTGAAAAAGTGCTAACTGATTCATAAAAGAGGACAGTGTGTATCCTTAAAAATCCATACATAGATATTGTACCTAAAAATATGGAAATTAATGCAATGCCCAGCAATATACGACTTTTATAAGCAGCGGGCTCTCTAAATAACCTGATTATTTTTAATTCTTTTGTGTTTTCTTTCAGTCTATCACCAAATCTTGCTAAATTATATGCAGAACGATAAGATGAGTATGCTAGAATTCCTTCAGTAATGATTAATGTAGAAATGAGAATGTAGTCATTACCTATAGAGCCAATTAGGTTACCGGAAATAAGTTGAATTATTATGGACCCATCGTAAAGTTGGCTTAAAAAATATACAGCATTTACGTAATCATCAGGTGTATTAGTAAAGAAATAATTAAACCATATTAATATTCCCAGAAAACAAATAGAAATTATTGCCGCGATAATACCAAATAATTTACTGTGGTTTATTTTTTTGCCGATTTTAACAATGTATCTGTAAATTAATCTAGCAAGCCCGATTTGAAAATAGCCAAATATGAAAAATAGAGGGATTAAGATTAAATACAAATAGAAATAAAAAAAGCCAAACCCACCAAACATTTGAATTAAATTCGGGTCAAATCCTGGAGAATAAAGCAGAAATAATTCCGCAATAGTGGTGCCAGATAATAATTGTAATAAAAATGCTAAAAATACGCTGATGATAACACCAATAACCTTTACTTTCCCAGTTTTACCGTAATCAAACAATCGAATTATCAGAGGTATTCCAAATAATACTCCGATGTAATACAATATAAATGGAAATTCAAAAAATAAATTTACTCGTAATGGATAACCAATAATTGATAAAAGAACACCATAATAAATATAAAATGAAGCAAATAATTGTAGAAACATAATACCAAGGCAAATATAAGCCGATCTCTTAGTAAATCTAAAAAATAAAATTAATGTTAATATCCAGCCACTAAAAAATATCAATACAGGGGTTAATAATAAAATCGTATCAAAACGAAGATTAAAAAATATCGGGATAAAAGTTAAAATTGGAAGAAACCAAATAATAACTGAAGCAATAGATTTATCATTGTTTTTATAAATTAAGGCTGAAAAAATAATGAAAAAACAGAAAAACAACGGAGCTAAAATAAAAATTATAAATAATATTAACGGCATCATAGAATTGCTCATTGATACATAAATGAATGTAAAAAAGCCATAATCGGTATATCCTTGCGGAATTAAATAAATTAAACTTGCTGCATCTCTAAAGCCATAGGTAAAAATTGCTATAACGCCCCCTAATGTACATAAATAGAAATATGTTAACAGCATTGCAGAGCCAGGAGATATTCGTTCATAATCTATGGGAAAAATTTTATTAAGCACCCATTTAATAGCTTTAAAAAATTTTGGCGGTGTTTTGTTTCTCTCTTTATATACTCTAATTATGATATGGTTAACTGAAAGAAAAATATTCAGAATGAAAAAAATATAAACAGAAATAATAGCTAGGATATCAGATGTTATAAGATGTACAATTACTATAGCTAAAATAGTTAGAGAACTAAGTGTGAATATTGCAGGAATAGAGAAAGTTTTGCCTATTCTGCGTTCAATTCCTTTTTTCATAGTTTTTCGGACTTTTTTAACCTTTTCAATTTCGCTTTTAGGAATAATACCATTATCTTTACTCATTTTAATCATTATTTAAAATGGAATTTTCAAAATTTGAAAGTATTATATAACTATAAATTATGTTTTATTAATTAATCTAAATTTTTAAAAATCCAATGAAAATAATATGAATTATATTTAAATTAAAGATATTCAATCAAATAAAAAATTTAATAATAAATAATTTTGGAAAAGATCTGGTAATAAATTTTTAGTATTCAAAAACATTCATTTATGATTAATGTTTATTCTCAAATTTGAACTTAAGTATCACTGAAATACTAATAATACTTGGAAAAAAAAACTAAATTTGGTGATAAATATAGATCTTTACGAACTTGGAATGAGGTTATCATTTTTAAGAAAATTTAGACTATTTCCAAAACAATGGTCGGACATATTCAATTGGGATGATATAGCATTAGAAATAGGATGCGGGATTGGTGATTGGTCAATGATACCAAAAGAGAAGCACAATATAGTAATTGGACTGGAAATTTCAAAACATTTTTTAGTTTTACAGCATAAAAATAAAAAAAATAGAATGACGCATAACTATTGCGACCATTTAATTTGTGCTTCTGCGGATTATATGCCTTTTAAAGATAAAATAATTGACGTGGCATATAGTTGTGATGTCATTCATCATATTCCTTTACAAATCCAAGAGCGATTTTTTAAAGAATGTAAACGAGTTATTAAAAAATATTATTTGCCCTTAGAAATGAAATTAAAAGGATTCCCACTTATTTTTACGACAATTGCTGATGAACTTCAAAAATTAATTTGGGGTTATAATTATAATTATGATAGATCATTATTTTTTAAAAATTTTAAATTTTTACGATATCGAAAGAGCTTTATGTATGATTGGTTTTTAGCAGATTGTAATGATGATAGATAAAAATAATAGATAAAATAATAGATAAAATAATAGGTTTAATAGAAAATTAATTTAAAAAGTGTGTAAATTTTATTTATTCAATTAAATTTAGAATTATTTCTGTAATATATTGGACATCGATTGGTCTTTCATTTTTTCTTCTAGCATAACTTAAATTAAAGGTACAAAATGGACAAGTAGTCGTCAAGATATCTGCTTTATTTACTGCATCATCGATTCTTTTTAAAGCTACTTTTGTGGCTAAATTCTTAAAACCCGCCCGAGCTGCTGAATCAGCACCACAACAATCTGAATCATCTCTGTTATTGTCGAATTCTACTAAAGTTTTAAATGCTTCTTGTAATACAATTCTAGGCTCTTCATATTTTTTGAATTCTCTCCCGTAATGGCATGGATCATGATATATGACCTTTTTATCACTTTTTTTGAATTTGATTTTTTTATCTTTTACTGCTTCAGCAATTACTTCAATAATATGTTTAACTGGAATAGTCTTTCCAATTAATTCAGGATACATCTCTTTAAATGCCCTATAACATCCAGTACAAGAAACAATTAAATTTTTTACATTATTTTCTTCAAATATTTTTAGATTTTCATTGAAAAATTTTTTAGCATTTTCAATATCACCGACATCAAGCAAAGGACTGCCGCAACAAATTTCGTCTTTAATTACTTTGAACTTGATCCCTATTTTTTTTAATATTTGGACTGCCGTAGTCGAAATATTCTTTAAAAAATAACCTGGAAGACATCCAGCATAATATAAAGTGGTCGCATCTTCATCATTTTCAAAATTCTCGGGTAGATAGTCCAGTAAATGCTCATGGTCTCCTTTTGTGGAATTTTTAAGTTTTAAAATACCATCTCGCAGGTTTGAATGACCTGAAAGCATCTCATGACCTGATTTGAACAATTGATTTCTTGCTTGACCAATGATTTTTGAAATTTGAATTTCGGCTTCACAATATAGATCACATTTTTCACATTTTGTGCAGCTAAATAACGCGTTATATTCATTTTCAGAGATTTCCTCCCCGCTAAAAACTTTTCTAGCAATCTGTATTCGGACATCAGGAGCTTCGAGCTCGTTATTAGATATATTAAATGTAGGACATTTTGAATTACATGTTTTACAGCCAATGCATTTATCTATTTCTTCTATATATTCTTCCATATTAAACAACCGCCTTTATCTTTTTGAATATAATTAGAAATTTCATATTAACAATTAATAATTTTTTATTATAGCACAGAATTATATTAATAATATTTAAAAATTTAAGAAAATCTTATAGATATTAAATATTAATTTCAATTTTGTAAATAAATCTAAGATTTTGATACTTTTATTAAAATTAAATTGTCAATCAATCAAGAAAATCATTTATTTATTTATTTTTATATCAATTTATTAAAAATCTTTAAATACATGAATTTAAAACTTAAAAAATAGATTTTAAAATGGTTAAATTTCCAATTTTCTTAAAAAATTTTAAGAGTTAATATGTCGTAAAAAGGTAAACCAAGAATGAAAAAATTAAATGCTTAAATGAGTAGGTTTGTGTTTTACACCAAAAAACATAAGTACCCACCCAAAAATTATTGTTAAATTGGTTATCCATGAAAGACCATATGGCATTATAGGAGATACAGCAGTTATTTTTAGTATTGGCCTTATTATATTTCCAATAAAAATAGTTATCGCTGCTAAGGCTATAAGTAGCCCATTGACATTTGTTAATCTTTTCGTATAATAAGTAAACAAGAATGTTATTATCAAACTTATAATAGCCGGCAATGTAATGATTGCAGAAGCAATGTCCAATAATATCACATTTGTAGGAATTAGTAAGAGTACAATAATCGAAATTATTGATGCCAATATTATAATTATATATCTTAATTTAACTTTAGAAGCCATCCAGACAGAAAGCATAGCACCAAAAATTAACTGCGTACAAATTAAATCTAAAGCATATCGAATGTTATATATTATACTTGGGCCAATTAAATTTACCATAACCAATTGATCGATTATTGTGCCAGGAATTAAGAATAAAATCCCGATACCAATTAAAAATGGTAAATCACTTGTATATTTTTTTTCTAATTTAATCCATTCTTTTAATAAATATACTCCTAATATTGCATATCCAATTGTTTTAAATACAGATGTTGTCATATAAAAAATGTCCATTTTTAATACCTCGGATTAATTTTTTAGAATTTAATAATAACCGATACAGTTCCTTTTTTTTGGAAATTCATAATTTTTTAAATTTCAATGAATTTATTGAAAAAAAATATTTAAAACCCCCTAAAAATTCAGACCATTTATTAAAAAGAATGACGTAAAATAAAATGAAATAAAGTAAATTAATATAAAAAGCAATGAAATTGGTAAACTTTTTTGAAAATTAATTGTTTTAAATATAATTTTAGATGTAAAAAAAACCAATATTGTATTAGTTATTATGATCGGAATTATGATTTTGTTGTCAAACAAAATGAAATTATTTTGGATAAATAATCCATTAGTTACTTGCTGAAAAAATAAACTAAAGATAGGTAATATATTAGTAAATAAGCCCATTAATATACTGAATATGCTCATCAATATTAGGACTTTAAATTGAATAGATTTTATTATTGTTTTTCTCTTTGCAATTAATTTCCTATTAAATTCGATATTATCCAATATATTTTTTATTCGTTTTCCAGTTTCTAGCGAATTTTTAGATAACATTTTGAGTATTAATTTCAGTAATATCTTATTTTTTTGTTCTTTAAAATTATTAATTAAATTATTCCAGTATTCATTAAATTCAAAATTATTGATTTGAATAAACATTTCAGGATTTTTAAAAAAAGAAGAATTTAGTTTTAATAACTTAATAGATTTAAAAAGTGCGATCTCAGGAGAATTATTTAGGCATAAATAATTTGAGAATACGTCTAAGAAATTTAATAATAGAATTAATTCTTTTTCTTGATTAACAGATTCTCCAAAAAAGACGAAACTTCTTTTTATAAGCGACTTTTTTAGAATAATGAGAATAAATAAATGAAATGGAATGAGAATAAGTATAAACCATGGATTAGATGCCAGATAAATAGAAAAAAGGACGATTGTAATTATTGGCAAAAAAATATTAATCGTAATTAAAATGGTGAATCTTACCTGTAATTGTTCAGTAGTTTTTTGGTATTTGCTTAATAACTCAACCGAAAATTTAGGATTTTTATTAATTAGATCATTATTGTGTATATCAGAACTTAATAAAGACAAAAAATTTTCCTTAAAAGTGGGATTTGCTATTATTCCAGCGAACTCAATGAGTAAATGTTCAGGCGTTTGGCCCATATTTATTTTTTTTACTATTTCCTTAAAATAACCGGAAATGATCGGATAATCAGATTTTGAAACATATTTAATGCAGTCAAGAAGAGTACCAGATGATTTTAAGATAAGTATAAAATCTTGATAAATCAGGTCCAAATATTGTAGAAAATTATCTTGCTGAATATGAAATTGAATAATTAAATAACCATAAATTTTTTTTGAAATAATTAAACTGAATATTAGGCTTATTAAAATTGAAAAATAAAAGTTTATAAGGCTTAGTATAAAGAAAAAAGAAAAAAAACTAATAATAAAAGATAATATGGCGGATTTTATAATATCATCAGAATGTAGGTCTATCACTGCTCTTTTATCATAATTATAATAGTTTACTGCTTTATTCAATTCTTCACTATAGAATTTTTTACAGAATCTATTTAAGAGAGTGAGTTTTGCCGAAATTTTATAAAAATTTAAGATCCAATCCATTTATTATCCTCATTACTTGTTTGATTCATATAATCATTCATTAATTTTTTCAATAGACCCCAATCTTTGATCTTTTTTTTCTTATTTAATATCCAATATTTGTTAAGTATTTTGTTAAGTCTTGAATTATCAAGGATTTCATTTTCAAGCATTTTAGTTAAAATAAAGATGTAAAAGGATATTTCATTGTAGAATGAATCGAAATCAAGAGGTTCTATGTTAGAGTTTTTTATTTTATTGATTACAGGTGATTTATTGTAAATATTTTCGAGTTTATTATACAGGTTTTCTAATTTATCTGCTAATGCATTTCTTTTAAAAAAAGATATAAAGTTATAATTATTATTGTCGTCAAATTCTAATTCAGATATTTTGATTACCCTTCTTTTAATTTTATTTACATCATTAACGCGAGCAAGTTGGACAATTATATCAAGATCTTTTATAGAATTTATTGATATTTGGTCTTCAATCATCCATCGTTTCACAATTAATTCAGGCGTTTCTCCATGACTTGTACTTAGGCCAGACCTAAGTCCAACTTTTAATAGAAAGAAAAATGCATTGACTGACGATGAATTAATTATTTCACCGAGATAAATCATATCGGGAGTTCTATGTAATGCTTCTCTCACCTGAAATTCTTTTGAAAAATTTAAATTCTCAAAATTGTTTTGTAATTTAACTGAAATTCTTATTTGATGTTGAGAGATTTCAGATTGATCAATACTTTCAATGACATCTTCTATATACATTTTTCTCCAATGATTTGGAGTTAAAATATCCAATGAATTAATAAGAGTTGTTTTACCAGATCCCGGAGGTCCGATTACAACAATATTTCTTTTATGGTACAGGTTAAATAACAAGTATCCAGCTGCTTCAACTGAAATTGTTCCATTTTTTATTAATTCTGTCAATGAGAAATCTTTTTTGCGCATTTTTCTTATAATTAGGATATAACCATCAGTAGACAATGGATTTATTATAATTGTTGCTCTTACTTGGAAGAATTCAGTAATAATTTCTGCCTTGAGTGAAGGGTGCATTTCGTCAAGTGGCATATTGCTCTCAATTCGTATAATAGTTATAAATCTTTTAAGTTCGTTTTCAGATAATATAATATTTGTTTTACACCTTCCAAATTCCCTATGGTCAATATAGATTTCAGTGTTCGGTCGGTCTATAAAAATTTCTTCAATCGAATCATCTATTAAAAATGGAAATAAAAATAAAAATCCAGTAGTTTTGAATGTTGCATAATAAATAAGGAATTGTTTCCATTGTGGATTTAAATGGTCAAAATTTTCGTCCAGAAATGATTTAATTAAATTTTTTCTCTGATTTAATGAATCATTTAAGTTTAGAAACTCATCACCAGAGAACCCATAATCGATAGATTTTAATTTATTTTCAATCCAATTCAATACTTTTCTAGTTTCGTCATTTTTATAGAGAGATTCCACTTTATAAAAATTTTCAATTGAATTCGCATTTTCATAGATAATTATATGAAACGGGAATAAATTGTATTCATTTATTTGTCTTAAATGCTTTTCTGTTATATTTTCTTTATTTTCAATTTTTTTGGATACGAAAATATCGCCCAAAATCAATTTCAATGAATTATGGTCTATTTTATTTTTAATAAGATGTTCAAATTTCAAATATTTTTTAATGAATATTGAATCATTTAAATTAATTATAGCATTTTTTAAAAAATTTAAATAGTTTTTATTACATTTTTTACATTTTTCAAGGACATTTAAGTTTTCAATTATTGTAATTTCTAATTTAAATTCCTTATAAATTTTAATTGGATTTTTAAATATGGGTATATTGATTAAATTCTTCCCAATTGTATTTTTTACAAAATTATTTATCCTTTTTAAACAATTTTCATAATTTTCACATGAATTATTTGATAGAAAATCAGATATATTATGTTTATTCAGTTCGTTTTTTATAATTTTTATTTTTTCGGTCAAATTCTTTAAAATGTAAATATTATTTCTATCCAAAATATAATAATTAGTCCTTCTATCTATTTTAATCTCCAGGACTTCTTCTTTTATGTCATTTAATATAGTTAAACAATGACATAAACAATTAGGATTTGAAAAAAGTGGAATTGATGGAATTAAATAATTACAATTAATACAATCACAAGTTAGTACCTTTTGAAAAACGTCTTCTTTGCCAGACTCGCGGACTTTCGTTTCTAATATAAAATGTGCATCTAATTCCATTGTTCTCTTTTAAAAAATAAAATATAAAAACCCCATCAAATATTTCTCGAGGTCTTTTTAAAATTCAAAGACGATTTTTACTCATTAAATTAAAAATAATAAATGTATAATTTACCTGTTTTAAAGATATTTTAATATTTTATCAATTTCGATAATAATGAAATAAATAATTATGAATATATAATCTCAGTCATAATTTGATAAATAATTAGAACAGATAAAATGAGACCAGCAAATATTAGAAAATTTAAAAAAATATTTGGAATATTAGATGAAATAGATATTACAAATGGTAATGTTAGAAAAAAAGGAGCGGATACAATTAATGTCGATGAAACATCTTCACAAAAAGGTAGAATTATAATTTCTGCAATCCAGATCAATAATACAATTATATAAAACATTTGAATATTTCACCTTATCTTTAAAAAACGTAATGATTTAGGTCTCTTGAATGTTTTTAAAGTTACCATCATGAAACATGCCAAAATGATGAATGCAATGATATATCCAGAATAATAAGTTAAAAATTGGTCTAAATTTCTTTGAATATTAATATTAAATTCGAAATATATTGGTGAATAAGGATAACAATTATTGTATAATATTTCGATTTTAAGAATACCTTGTTTTTCAGGAGTTATATAACTTATATTTATAATTCCCTGTTTATTTGTATTTAACCACCAAGATTGATTACCTATTTTTATGAAAATTAATTTATTTACAAGATTACTGTTATTTGATAACTGGAATTGAAAGACCAAGTTAATTCGCACCGAAAGTGGATAATAAAATTTTATATATGGAATTATTTTTGTTATTATAATTGTTCTGTCGATATTACTTGAGTTAAAAATTGAATTATTTACCAATTGGACTCTAAATCTAATTTGAGAATCATTAAAGCCAAGTGGTAATTTCCAGTTATATCTAAAATTAATTTTTGATATTTTAATGATATCAATTTTAGACCAATTGTCAAAATCAGGATTATATTGAAATAAAAATACTGATTGGTTAACGATAGTTTTATTTGTTAATTTATCAATTAAATTAAAATAAAAATTAAATTGAATTAATGAATTTTTACTCCGATTATGTTTAAATATTATCTGTAATGGCCTTTTTTTAATTTTAATTTCTCGTGATATTATCAATCTTTTTCCAGGTTTTATAGGTGTTGCAGATACATTAAGTAGATAAGTTCCAGATTTTTTTGGGGCTTTTAATGTTAAATTGTATTTATTTTGCTTATTTTTTGTAAAATTAGCAATTCCAAATGTAGAAACACATGTTATACTAGCATTAAATGCGCTAGTGGCAGTTAATTCTACATTAGAAAAAGTATCATTTAAGTTATAATTAGTATAGATATTATTTTTATTTAGAATAGTAAAATTAAAAGCTGTTGTGTCATTGTATATATATAATTGGAAATAAAATAAATTGTCAAAATAGTTGAACGTTTCATGAACGTATATAGTTAATTTAATATCGCCACACCCAATATTACTTGTGTCTAATGATGTATTAACAATTCCATTATTATCAGTCGTGGCGTTTGAATTAATCTGAGCAGTGGTCCGAAGATTTTCTAATTTGAAAAAGATTAATTTATTGTTATATTTGAAAGTATAATTATTATGATTGAAAAATTCGAAAACTACTCGAGTATTATCAGACGAAAAAATAGTTTCAGGATATTGTGAAATAAATATACAATCAACAAAAGCTTTAGTAAAAATGAGTATTTCATCAGATTTTTTAATAATATCCGCATAATTCCATGGATTTTGAATTTCTGAAATTCTAATCTCCAAAAACCCATAATAGTCTAAGGAAGTATTAATATCATTTGGATTGAAATAAAATTTATCAGAGATTTTTACATTTGCACCTTGAATTTTTGGCTCATTTTTACAAAGACGTTTATCAGCGTTAATTATCCCAAGATAAATTGAATCTACAGTCCATCCTTCATTAAGGAGTAATTTATAGCTTGCATTTATAATGATACTTTTTCCAACTTCTACCTCAGTTTTTTCAAGAGTAACATTAAAAATTTTCACATCACCAAATGGAAGGTCTGTTTTAGTTATAACGCGCGAGTTGGATGATTTGAAAGGAGAATATAATGATATTGTTGGAAAAATGATATAACCTATAAAAAATAACAAAATAAACAATAAGAAAACTTTTAATTTTTTCATAAATATTCCCTTACAATAATATGTAAATATAAAAAAAAATTTAGATTGACTATTGCATTTTAATATTATCTAAAAGTTGTAAAAAAGATTCATGTATATTATACCCTTCAGTAGCAATAGTTTTAAATATATGTACTTTATTTCCTATGCGGAAATATTTTTTTAATTCGTTTTCAGTTATCAGATTAGATTGGTCTTGTAAATCCCATTTATTTAGACAAAAGATTATTGGAATTTTACTGATTTTATTTCCTAATAGCTGTTGTAATTCATTCCAGCTCTCAATATTTTCTTGAATTAAATTTTTTTGAGAATCGACAACAAAAATAATTCCATCAGTTCCATTTAATACCGTTGGGCGAGTTTCTGCATAAAAGTTCTGCCCTGTAGAGCTCCATATATTAATTTGTATTTTCCAATTTCCTTTATTAAAAGTAAGTTCTCCAAAGTCGAAAAATAATGTCCGACCAGCTCCAGTTTCGATTGATTTCAGATAATCTAACCGATTGTAATGTTTGAAAAGATATCGAACTGATGTAGATTTTCCTGACATAGCAGGGCCCCACCAAACTAATTTAAACATTATTAAATGTTTTCCATAATCTATAATCATTTATTACTCACCATATTCTAATAAAAAGGGAATTATTAATCCTTTATTTAATTTATATTTCAAGAATTTCATTTTTAACCCCATTTTGATTCAATCCTATCTCCAATATCGATTTTTAGTCCAGTACCGATACATTTGGAAAAATCTATTCCATATTCATATAAAAGAAATTCTAATAACCGTTTGTGTCCAACTTCTTGATAATCAATAGTCTTAAATAATGTTTTATCGGAAATTTGAATATTAAAGCCTAATTCCTGTAATAGTTCTATACGAGATAAAATTGCTAAAGCCCTATTTGCAGCTTGAACGAATTCGTCGATTTTTTGCTTATATATATTTTGTCGGATTTTCTCCTCTTCTGTATCGAAAGTCATTACCGCTTCAATAATTCCGGAAGACTTATGAGCCTTAATTTTTTTCTGTAGGACGCGTTTCATTTTTTCAAGAGCAATTTCTGTTTCAACTATAGCCTTTTGGATCAGATTTTTTTCAAAATCATAATTTTTACCATTCCATTTATAATTTGACTCTAAAATTTCGATTTTATCATTATTTAAATATAAAATAACAGGTGTTTCTATAACTTGATTGATTTGGTTTATTGCCTCTCGTAAAATAATTTTGTTTTTTAATGAAAAACCTAAAACCCAACCATTGAAATGTTTAGAACTTATTTTTCGTAATGCATGAGGTGTAGCATTAGTTGGAGATCTAACAATAAGCCTAGGAACATTGAAGTCAGATTCTTCTGTCTGATATAATTGAACAATTTCATTTTCTTCAATAAAATCATTCCAATATATTAATTCATTTCTATGAGGCATAAGCTGTATTAAACTATTAACAATTTTATCAACTTGTATTGATTCATCTCCGATAATTACAAGCGGTATTCTGTTAAATAATGCCCGCAAAACTTTTGAAAAATTTTCTTTTCCTATCATTTCAATTAAATTTTTCATTGAATAACTTGATTCCATTTATGAATCACCAATTTTAAGCCCATCAAAAATATTATTTAAATTTAATATCGGCGGCTCAAGCTTTTGTGATTGTACAAGTAATTCCGATAGAATTTTGACATATTGGGGAATTAAAAGCCGTAATAATCCCAATCGTTTTTGACCTCTGGAAATATATGTACTAAAAATCCCCATTTCACATCCATATATAAAATGAGAATATCCTTCGCAATCTATTAGGACATTATTGATAGGAGTTTGCTTTAAAGTAGTAATAATTCTTTTACTAGTATCATAGAGAGTATAACTTAAAGCACCTTCGCTTTGAGTATTTGTAGAATCTAAATTAATATTTAATAAAGGATATCCACCATTTAATGATATACTTGCCATTTTTACTCCTGGAACAGTTTTTGAAAATTCAAAGATACAGTCTCGAATTTTATTGGATATTTCCTCACTTAAATTAATATTAACACTTGAATAAGAGTCGGAACAGCTATTATCTTCTTTAACATTAAAACTTTCAAGAATCTTTTTTAACTCGTCCTTATCATAAGATCTTAGCGGTGGTTTAAAATTAGCTCCAGAATTTTCAATTGCCATTGTAAGTGCATTCAAAGTATCCTTCATTGATAACATTATAGCTCCTAAATTAACCTTTAACCGTGCAGTGATTGTTAAAAAATATTCGGCTTTATTTACCGAATTATATATTTTATCTAATTTAGTGTGAATAGGTGCAATTAATATTTTTGCTCTCTCACCGTCAATTAACAAATATTTTAATGTTTCAGGGTGTAATTGCTCTGCAACGTTGAAAATTGCACTAACAATAGAACAGACACCAAATATTTCATTTTTTGAAAGCCAAACACCAGCAGATTCTATAGGCTGACCGTCTCTCTGCGTAAGGACAACATTTTCTACACCGGTAATAGATTTAATCTGTCTTAAATTAAACTTAATTTGCCTGAGTGTTTCTTCCATCATTTTAACCTCGAAATTCTCAAAAATCATTGTTTAATTAAATTTTAGATCGGGTATTGTTTTTTTTTGAAAAGGATATATAAACTGCACCTTTATGTGAAAAATAGCAAAAAATTATTCTCAATGCGCAAATTAACTGACAGAAATTTAATGAAACAAAATTATTATAATAAAAGTCATTTATTCGTAAAAATTTAAAAACAAAATAAATAAATAATTTAAAATCATTTTTTTAAAACTAAATATTTTCCCAGACTTCAATCATTTTTTTTATTGCTTTAACTCTATAATCTTCAATTCTAATTCTGTAAATTCTTATTCGTCCATAAATTTTTTCTTGTAAAATCCCTGCTTCTACCAAGAATTGTAAATGCTTTAATGTAGATTTATGATTTAATTTACATCTCTCTACTATTTCACTAATATTGAGCTCTTCTTCTTTTACTAGAATTTTTATTATCTTTACCCTCCCTTTAGATGCAAAAACATCTTCAATTTTATATTGAAAATTTATTTTTCTTTCTAATGACATCATTTTCATCATCTTTTATTTAATCGTATTATTTATCTATCAAAAAGAATTTAAATACTAAAAGAGAGACCCTCTCAAATTTGAAAATTTTTAAAAAACATTATTTTACCTTAAAAAAATTATTTTTTCAAAATGATTTCTTTTTTAAATTTATGAGATAACTTTTTTTAACCGATAAAAATATTTGTAAATATTATTTATAATCAAACCTAAGAGATATGCAATATAATTAGTTGTTAACCATAAATTATAATAATTATATTCTATTGCAGAATATTATTTTATTCAATTTCATATAAATTCTGTGGTCTTTTATCTAATAAAATTAGTTGAGTTTAAATAGTTTTAATTATAATTAAATTGATCAAAATGACAAGTATAAAGAAAAATACGATTTTTAAATTGATCATTAAAGATAGGAAAGGATCACCAGTTGTTGAGGAGGCACTTTTGATCGGAATTGCGATAGTTGGAATTTTAATATTTCTTGGTGTGATATTTGGACTTTTTGATTGGATCAATGATGCTCTTACATCATTGTTTAATAATTTTAGTCTTTCGTTGGTCTAATCACAATAACTCATTAAAAAACATTAAAGACAGGAAATTGAGAATAGAAAACAAAGAATTTAATATATTTTTCATAAAAAAATTAAGTTTTTTCATAAAAAAGTTAAATTTTATTAATTTTTTAGGTGTGTTATAGATTTTTTATTATTATTTTCTCTAATTTATTTACTTGTCTTCTGAAATAACGCATTTTAATTGGGACTATTGAAATTAATAAAAATTGCTGGTTTTTTTTATCACAACTAATTTTTCTGATAATGATTTTTTCATTTTGTTGTATATAATTTAAGATTATTTCATCAGGTGGAAGGTAACCATAGTTATGGTCATTTATCATAGATGCTGCCATAGCTGCAATTGTTTCACAATTATAAATCGTTTCATATCCAAATGTATCGATGATTAATAATCCTTCTTCTGAACATAAAATACAGCCAATGACTTCAGATTCGTCAACTATAGATTGTAAAGTATATTGCACCTGATTAACATTAAAATTAACAATTCTCATTATTTTCACTCGATTGCCAATATTAGTATAAATTCACAATTTTTTCAAAAAAATTATTTATAAGCTCAACTATTAGAATTTAGAAATAAAGGGGAAATAATATAATTGTAATAAGGGAAATTGGTCATAAATTGAAAAAATATGACTTTTTATACTCTTTTTTAAAATTAAAAATAAAATTAGATTTGAACACTAAAAAAAGAATTTAATAGGTGAAATAATGAAAAGTTATGATTTTCTGTTTTTAATTTCTCCTCAAAAACCGCAAATAAGACCTTTTGATGTATTTTACCCATTTTCATATCAAATTGAAACGAAAAAAACAATTCTACCACTTCAATATGGTGTAATGTCGTTATTAGGTTCCTTAAAGGATGAATTTGAAATTGGATATTATGATTTAGCACATTTTAAAAGCATGACCAAGAGTTCATTAAAAGAAACAGTGGATACATTACTAAAAAAATATAATCCAAGAGTGGTAGGACTTCAATCATATACATTTAACTTTAATGGACTAAAAGAAACAGTAAAATATATTAAAGAATTTAATAAAGACATTATTACTGTTGCAGGAGGACAACATGTATCATTTCTTGACACGCAATCTATTAAAGAATGTAATGGAAATTTGGACATAGTAGTTCGGGGCGAGGGTGAAAAAATCATTACAGAATTATTACAAAAATTAATTAAAAACAGACCAATAAAAGATGTTAAAGGAATAACTACAGATAAATTTAGGAATCCAGATGCACCTTTAATGTCAGAAGAAGAATTAAACAAATTGCCACTTCCTGCATTTGAACTTATTCCAACCTCCGAAAAAAATGGCCAATATATTTATTTTCCCATTAGTGTTTCAAGAGGGTGTGTATATAAGTGTCTATTTTGCGTTAATCACCAATTCTGGAGAAAATGCGTCCGAATAATGGACTCTACACCGGCAATTAATATATTAAAATATTTTATTGAAATTTTTGGAACCCGAAAAATTATGTTAGAATTCTGCGATTCGATATTACCAATAAATATAAAAAAATTCAAAGATTTAGTCGATAAATATACAACTGAAATAAATTTTCCAGTATTGTTTGCATTAACAAGAGCAAATTTAACTGATGATACCAGATTAGAACTTCTATCGAAATTATTACAAGGAATTGGCGTCCTTTCAATAGGGATCGAAAATGGTAATGCAGAAGTCTTAAAACTTATGCATAAACCAACTTTTGAAACGTCCGTTAAAGCACTTATCAATATTAGGTCTCATAACCTAAAAGCAACTCCGTCTTGGCTTGTAGGTCATCCAGGGGAATCATTAAAAACAATGAATGAAAATTTAGAAAAAATAGAATATTTATTTAATAAAAAATTAATTGATACATTAATTCCGTTTATATGGATCCCATTACCTGGAACTCCTCCTTTTGATGAACCTGAAAAATATTTTGTGAAAATTATAACTTATGATTGGGACAGATATGACAGAGCAATTTTTTTACCGCCATATCATTTGTTAGAAAAGGAGAACCCTAAAAGGATTGCACTAAGTAATTTACAAATTTGGTCTTATTATCTAAATGTAATTTCATTATGTAATAAAAACAGCCAGAATTTTAAACTGAAAAGCAGGAAAAAACAAGTACCATTATCTGAATTTCTAAAAATTGTCAATAATGATTACTATTATACTCGATTTAGTCCGGGAAAAGATGCAGATCTAAATTATTATAGAGATCTTGATGCATTTGTAGCACTAGCATAACAATTTTTTATTTACATTTGTCTTCTAAGATTCCTAATCCAAGGGTCGATATCGCTCCAATCAAATCTTAAAACTTCAACCTTATCGGTTATTCCCCAATTATTTAACTTTTTTTCAATATTATTTTTTAATTCTATCGAATATATAATAATAATTTGAGTGAAATTGGGATTTTTTGTCAGACCTGTTATTAGTCGTTCTTTTAAGTTTGCTAAATCGCTGGTATCATAGATAATATTAATATAAATTGAATGTTTAGGTAAAGAAATATCAAAAAATGATATATTATTACTAAATTGACCTTTTGATTCTAAAATTTTATTGGGAATATCATTGTCATTAAAAATTTTTATTAAATTATTTTTTATTATGGCTTTTCCATTAATAATATCCCGCCACCCATAATAAATATGAGTAACATTTGTTGGTTCATCGAAATCATGAACTCTAATTTCTTTAACATATCTCCTTATTGGATTTAAATTATTCATAATATCGTTAATATCACAACCTAAATATTCTGAAACTTCAATTTCTGTAGGAAAATCAGATCCGAATCTAATTAATAATTCAGTAGGAAACAAATTATTAAATTTAGATAGTATATCACTAAGAAATTTATTATAATCTTGCTTAATATTGGACTTAAATGAATTATTTTTATGATTTTCCATATTTTTTATTGATGGTGTAGTAATTTTTTTATTTGGAAAATTATTTGAATTATGGTCATCTTTTATTTCGTTAATTTCACCAAATTGTATAAATTGTCTAAATTTATTCCAGTCAAATTTATTAAAAGCAAATACATGGACTGTATCAATGTTCCATTCATTAAACCATTTAAGAATTTTATTTTTCCATTGAGAATAAGGGATAATTAAAATAATATCTAACATATTATTCGTATAAGCTTCAATAATTAAATCGGAAATTATTTTTGAAAATTCTTTTTCGTCCAAACTTTTATAATTTTTGACATAGATCTTAATATAGATATTTTGAGAAAACATTATATAATCAAATAGTTTATTATCAGTATAGCCAAAAGTTCCAGGTCGGACGAAGTCAATTTCTATTTTTGCTTTTATTATATTTATTAATTCAGAAATTGGATCATTTAGTGAATATATCTTCTGTAATTTTCCATTAGAAAAAACTGGAAAGATGGAACTTTTAAAAGTGCCATTAGAGATCGGCTGAGTTAAAAGTGGTTCAACCTGTTCTAATCCTATATTTAAAGATTTTGCGATTTCAAATTTATTTCTAGGCCCATTTTTCAATATTTCACTGATTTTTTCGATATAATTTTCGATCTCCAATTCAATATTTTGCTCAAAATTATTATGTAGTTTATTACTAGAGTTTTTATAAAGATCTGGAAATACTTTTTTATTATTCATGATTATTTCTTGATCACTGCATTTTTGAAAATAAACATTTTCAGATTTTATTCTAAACGGGTACTGAAACCCAGGAATTGTAATAATGGCTTCTTGTTTAGGCATTATTTTTAGATATTCTTCTTGTTCTTGGTTCAAGTTTTGATAATTAGCAATTTTTTTTGAATCATAAGGACTTTTAAAACTAACTTTTATTCCAGAATTACTGATAATATCCGGGCTAATTTCAGGTCTTGTTGCAATAGTAATCATACTTTCTCCTACACCTCTTAACAATAAAGGAATATCTTCACCCATGCTAGTTTCAGGCACCTCCCGTAAGACTGCGGGGACTAATAATTGGGCGTCTTCAATTATCACTATATGATTTAATTCATTTGAAATTCCTCTTTGTAATGCTTTATCGATAACATATTTTAAAACAAGGTTCATAAGGAACCTAACATCTTGTTTAGTCCCACCTTTGCTTAATAAATAATTAAAATCAAATATTACCTTTTTATTTACAATAGTATTAAAATCTATATTCGAATTTTTGACATCAAAGACTTTTTTTAGATTTCCGCTACGAAATCTTTCAAACCTATTTATTAGGGCATTAACGGTCATTGAAATTGTCCTATTATTAATTTTTTCTCGTTCTTGATAATCTTTTAATGCTTCAAAAAAAGCTTCTAATGAACGTTTATTTTCATTAGTAGTGACTTCATAAATGACATCTCTACAAACACGTTCCATCTGGACGGATAGTTCTGGTTTATTTTGAAAGTCTGATTTAAATAGCTCAATAACTAGTGCAAATAATTTTCTAGCATGTTCTTCAGAATTTGCATTTTCAGGATTGAACATATTAATTTGAAATGGTACTTCGTCAGTCCCGGGTCTTAATATTAGAATTTCGCCTGGAGCTTCTTTTATTAATGCAGCATAATCACCTTTCCAGTCTAGGACAAGCCAATTTATATTTGAATAATATTTATTCAATTTTTTTAATATATTCATAACAAGGCTTGTTTTACCCATTCCAATTAAACCAGTAATAAACATATTTAAACGCAAATCTTCGATATCAATTCCTACATTAAATAATTCTTTATTATCTTGAAATAGAATTGTCCCAATTGTAATTTTTTCATTAACAAGATCTTCAGTAGGAATTTCAAATAAAGGAATATTTGATCGTTCAATGGAAGGAAAAGATTCTTCTGGGAGATGGAGATATGTAGCAAGTTGTCCACTAGTCATTATTATTCGTTGGCCAATTGACTGTCTGTTTATTATCAATGATAAGCAATATATTAATCTACTCTTCTTTACAAATTCAGTTTCTATAGAGTTCTCATTTCCGCTAAAAACAGTGTCCAGAATAGCCGTAATTTTTTTTGATTCATTTTCAATTTGGTCTTCATTAAGAGACCTTAAAACAATATATGCGGATATTTTCCAGATAGCTGTAATCTCTGAATGACGTAAACTCAATAAATTTTCTCTTATAGATGTATTATTTTTATTGATATTGATAGGTTGAAAATTATTAGAAAAAGATTGATATGGAAATTGATTATCTTGAAATTTAAAAATATTTACAGGAGTTAAATGGACAACAAAATTACACCCATAAACATTGCTACTTAATATACTAGAAATAAAGCTATCAATCTGCGTTCTTTTTAAGTATGCTTTAACTTGTGGTCTATTTTTTATTTTTATAATTTTTAGAAAAATATCCTTCTCTAGCTGTGAAATTTTCAAGATATTGTTTTTTAGAGTTTTGATATTATAATCGCCAATACCACCAAATATCTCAGACCAAGCATTTCTAAGTTTATTACCATAAAGAATCTCAAAACTTAGACCAGGAAAAGATGTTTCATAAATTCTTGAGATAATTTCCAGTATATTTTTTAATTCAGTAATTAGTTCATTCTTATTTTTTCCTATAAAAGTCAGAATTATTCTAAATCGCACCCTATTTTTATGAATTGAAATTTCATAAGATAATTCAGGGACGTAATTTAATAATACAGTTAAATGATAATGAAAATAGACCTGTTGATCCCCAAAAGTAATCCTTTCAATATTTTTTTTCATTATTCTATTTTCTCTGCTTGATATATTCCGGGGAATATTTTTAATTTCAAGGATTGAAACTCCACGGATCCTTCTATGTTGCCTTCCAAATATAATTGCATGAGAATTAATTTCAAAATTAAAAAGTTTATATTTAAATTTTCCAAATTTATAATAAGATTTTATAAGAAGGATTAAAATTACTAAAATCCAAGCACCGAAAAATACAAAAATTTTTAATATCCATTGGAAAAGTCCGGATATAAAGATTATTACACCGTAGATAAGATTATTTGAAATCACATTATAGTAGGAGGACACAAAAACAGCAAGAATTGGAGTACCTAAGAAAAATAATATTATTTCAAAGATCAGATATTTATTATCATTTATTTCCTTTTTTGTTTTAAAATATTCTATTACTGAAATTATAATAAAAATAATAGAAATATAGAAGATAATATCTACTAATGTAAAAACTGGATTAATTATATTTTGTATAAATGATATATAAGTAGTATCATATTTTGAAGTAATAAATAAAAAAGAATAAAATAAAATTCTATCAAATATCAATATGACAAGAGAAAATGTTAATATCCTTTGCCAAGTTGGCTTCTTTGACTCTTTTTTTCTATAATGAGAATAATAAAATTTTTTTTTCATCGATATCGCTAATTATTCCAAAAGAACATATTTAAACTCAAATTGCGAATTTTAAAGTCTTTAATTAAACTTAAAATCCAAAATGAATTAAAGATAGTTTAACATAATTGAACTCAATTATTTTATTATGTCACTAATTTAATGGAAATCAATTACATTTTTACGCCAAATAAAACAAGTCCAATTAGTTATTTTTTTTTATATATAAATAATGCGTTTAAAAATTCAAAAAAATTGAATTAATACTATTAAAAAATAATATTTATTGAACTTGTTCACTAATTTTCAATGTAATTTTTTAGAAACGATGTTTTTATAACTTTAAAATGGTCTCGGATTGAATATTCTGCACATTTACATGCGTTAGATAAGATTTTTTGAGTTAAAATAGCTTTTCGTTTCTTATACTTAGCTAAGATCTGGTCGCTGGTGTAAATAATAGCCACAGCAAAAATATAAGGGTTTCTACCACCTCGTTGTTGAAGCCCAAAATTCTTTAGTATTTCAAAACTTTTGTTTAATAAATATAACCGATATTCATTAACATCTTCGTCAATTTTTAGTAATCTATTTATTACTTCGCTATAATTACAGACTTTAGATACTATTCGATTAACATAGTCCTCACTTTTTCGAGTATTGGATTTAATGAAATCTCCGGTATAGATACTTACTTTTTGTATCTCCCTTAAAATAGTTCGTGGAGAAACACGGTGGCCAAGTTCTCTAAATATTTGACATAATTCCTGAATAGTGATTGGCGCTTTATTCTTATATTCTCTAATTGCTAAAAAAATACACATAGCAATTAAAATTATATGGTTTGTAATTTCTTCTTTTGGCACTGAAGAAATGATTTTATTGTAAAAATATGCAGCACGGTCTTTTATATTATCATTTAATTTTAAATGATTAACGACACGATTTAATAAATTAAATACATTATAATTAGTTTCCTGGTTAACATATCTTGACCTGACATCATAAAAATATTTTAAACGTTTAAATAATGTTTGCTTTTTTGCTTTTAATGGTCTTCCAGATGCATCGGTAAATTTTGTACTATATTGATAGTCCATAAAACTTCCTAGCCCATCTACCATATTTAATCGCTTACCTAATGCAACAAAATGTCTAGATGAATTAAATTTATTTGAATGGTCAATGTTCATTTGATATGTTGGTGAAACTAGTTGTTTTTCAATGACCAGTCCACATAAAGAACAGATATATTCACCTCTTACTTCGTCTAATATAGGTTCATGCTTACAATCAGTTAAAATTTTTGAATATTCACTTTTCGTTATAATCACTCCTAAACACTATTTTTAATTAAGAGAAAAAATCATACCAATTTGCGAAATTATATATTTTAGCAAAAAATATATTATTTATTAGGAAAACATATCTGTTTATTTGATCTCTTCAATATCTAACAGAATATTAGTTTTACTTTCAATCGTAATAGTGTTCCTTTTATGGAGAGGTGGTTGAAAGTTAAACTTGAAAAACAAATTTTAATTTGTGATTTTAAGAATGAATTATGATATATAATTAGTGAAAATATTTATTAATTAATCAATTAAACCAAAAGCAAAAAGTTTTAGCAACTTAATTATATTAAAAAAAAATAATATTTATATTAAATATTGAATAGATAGAAAGTCTGGGTTAATTTTGTCGGTACTAAATAATTTAATAGATACAGTTACAAAATATTGGAAAAAATATCGATTAAATCTAAAAATAAAAGATTTAAGCATTGGGCCACACTTTGCTATTTGTATTCTTAATAATGATTCTACAGGGGTATGTCATAATATTTCAGTAAGCAAATGTAAACCAGATATTAATGAATTGAGGAGAAATACATTAACATTTTCTGAAATATCCAAACAAATATTATTAGATGATAAGTTTTTAGACCCACTATCCTTAATAACATTAGCAAAATCTGATATAATTTTTGAAAAGATCCTTGGTATTGCTTGTATAAATGCAATTTCTCAATATATCTTAGTTAAATTCAATAAAAATTTATCTTTTGATAA
>Ga0164318_10001044_pt1 | contig 23647 bp, 20 predicted proteins | sample GuaBasSedimGuay9_FD_113734 | JGI IMG/M metagenome (GOLD analysis project Ga0164318, IMG submission 113734) | Subseafloor sediment microbial communities from Guaymas Basin, Gulf of California, Mexico - Guay9, Core 4571-4, 0-3 cm | ecosystem: Environmental > Aquatic > Marine > Hydrothermal vents...
GATTAATAAATTGGTCAGTCAAAACAATCGGACTATTCTTCTCAAACTTGTCCAGAAAACTGGAATTTACCCATACCCTGGAGATACCATATATAGACACAATAATCACCACAACAGCAAAAATCATGGTAACATATTTGTATTTCACTATTTTCATTGCAAATGAGAAAGCAAAATTATCCTTATTCGAATCACTACTATTTCTTAGTCCTCTATTTTTTCTCCTCAATTTCGGAAGTCCAAATAACATCAACTCAGCTGGTATTATAGTTAAAGAAAAGAACATTGCAGTTACCACACCGAAAGCTGTAAAAAGCCCAAAATATTTAATTGGATAAACCTGAGAAGTAAGAAGAGAAATAAACCCAACAGCTGTTGTTATTGCTGCCATTAGAACTGGTTTCCACATGTTGTGGATCATATCTTTAACAGCTTCATATTTTGAAGCAAAAGGGTGATCTCGCATATATAGATTAAGATTACTGTAAAGATGAATACCATATGCGACTCCTATAGCAATAAGCATAACTGGGATCATCGTAGTAACAGAATAAATCGGGATATTTAACAATGCCATTAAACCAAACGTCCATATAGTACTAAATAGTACGATAAAAAGGGTAACAATTGTGCTTTTAATACTGCGAAGCAATAAAAATAGAACTATAACAATTACTAATAAAACTGCTGGTACCATCCTCTTCATATCGTTTGGCATAAGATAGGCTAAAGTTCCTTCGACGATGGGCTGTCCGGCAACATACAGCTTTTCTGGACCTTCATAACTTTTTGCAAGCTCTAGTATTTTTTTATAAAAATCATGGGAAAAAACATCATCATTTATTTTTGCAATAATTAATGTTGATTTCTCATCATTAGAAACAATTCTCCCAAATACCATTTTATTACTATGAACCTTTTGCCGTAAGTCATTGAGCTTATCAGAATTTCTTGGAACTCTTTTATAAAATGCTCTAACATCTAATCCCTCCTCTGTGCCAATAATGTTATCCGCTGTATAGAGAGAGGTAACATCATTCTTTTCAATTTCCTTCATTTTCTGAAGCTTTTTTGTAATATCCTTTATCTTCTTTAATGTTTGATAATTATAGATACCTTTATCATTTTCAACCGCAATTATGATTGCATCTTTTATATTAAACCACTTTTCCGCCATATTGCTATATACAAAAGCCGGATGTTTTTGAGGCATATATTTGTTTAAGTCTGTTTCCATACGTGAATTTGATTTCATCACTAAAAAAAACCCTATTGTAAAAACAATAACAACAATAAGTATAAACCATGGATATTTTAGAAATCTGTTTAACAGCTTTGGCAATTTTCTCTCCTAATATTTAGTTTTGTTAATTAGTTATCATTAACTAACCAATATTAATAAAAAAAATTAAATAAAAATTATTTTATATATAAGTTCTATAAGTTTTTCTGACTTTTCCATAAGTGAAAACTTAAAATTAGATCTTCGCCATTTAAAAACAATTAAATGTAAATAACCAAAAATGACATTACCTAAATCTTCTGTTTCAATATCAATAACTTCCCCCTCTTCTCTGGCCTGATTAATAATCATATTAAGCAAACTATGACGATTGTCAAAAATTGCCTGTAATTTATCATTAATTCTCTTATCAGGCTGAAATATATCATCAGAAAAAATTATAGATGTCATCTGGGGATATCTTTCAAGGAATTCAATCTGTAAAAAAATGAGTCTCCTTATCTTTTCTTTTGTACCTTTAACCTTTTTAAGGTTATCCTTCAGTATGTTTCCAAATTCTAATATTCTATCCAGTATTCCTAAAATTATATCTTCTTTACTTGCAAAATGACGATAAATAGCAGGTTCTGATATTCCTACACTTTTTGCAAGGTTCCTTATAGAAAGTGCCGAATATCCCTTCTTATGAATTATTTTTATTGCTTCATCAATAATTTGCCTTTTTCTTTCAGCTGTCGTAAGACGTATTGTCATCTTAAAGCCTCTATTATGTTAACAATTGATAACATAATAATATATTTTATCGAAAGGTCAATTAAAAAAACTCACTATCAGACTTCATTCTCTGTTTTACGTCCTCTATCACCTCTGGATATCCCATTTACTTATTATTAAGCAAACTTATCTTCTTGTTCACAAAAATAGCTACAGATATGATTGTCTGGTAATTTTAGACTCGAATTTGTTTTTTTAAATTTTTATAATTGATATTTAAGAAATTTAAGAAACAATTTTTTCTAAAAGCTTTTAAAACTATATGTATTAATCAATTGTAGACTTTATTATAATAATTTTATAAATTTCTTATATAAGGAACAATAAATTTCATTTTTTTAGGCAGGGGTTAATATAAATGGCAACATCATATACTGGTAAAATAGAAAAGATTGCCTTTATAGGAAATTATCTTCCGAGAAAATGCGGTATTGCAACATTTACAACAGATCTTCTTCATTCTATTCAGGATATTTCTTCAGATTGTAGTTGCTGGGCTATTGCTATAAATGATACTTCAAAAGGGTATAATTATCCACAGGAGGTTAGATTTGAGATAAACCAGAACAAAATACAGGATTATCATCTTGCTGCGGAATTTCTGAATATAAATAGAGTAGATGTTGTTAGCTTACAACATGAATACGGGATATTTGGCGGTAAAGAGGGTGTTTACATACTTTCAACTCTAAAAAATTTAAATATACCCATTGTCTCTACTCTTCACACAGTTTTGGACGAGCCAAATAAAGATCAGCTCTTCATATTGAGGGAGATTTGTGATATTTCTTCCAGAGTAGTAGTAATGAGTCAAAGAGCTGAGGTTATGCTTGAAACTGTTTATGGGATTTCAAGGGAAAAGATAGTTGTTATTCCTCATGGAATTCCTGACATACCTTTTATTGATCCAAACTTTTATAAGGATCAATTCGGGGTGGAAGGAAAAAGGGTTATTCTTACCTTTGGTCTACTGTCACCAAATAAGGGTATTGAGTATATGATTGATGCCATGCCTACTATTGTTAATAGGTATCCTGATACCGTTTACATTGTACTTGGAGTTACACATCCGAATATCAAGCGGATCTATGGAGAAGAGTACAGACACAACCTGCAGAGAAAAGCGCAGAATAATGGGGTTGAAAAAAATATTATATTCTACAATAGGTTTGTTGACATAGGAGAATTAATTGAGTTTTTGGGTAGTGCAGATATTTATGTTACACCATATCTCGGTGAAAAACAGATTGTATCAGGTACACTTGCTTACGCTATGGGAGCAGGAAAAGCAATAGTATCCACTCCATACTGGTATGCTGAGGAAATGCTATCAGATGGGAGAGGAAGACTTGTTCCTTTTAAAAATTCTGAAGCTCTTGTAAAAGAAATTATTGACCTTTTTGATAATGATATAGAGAGACATGCAATTAGAAAGAGAGCATACAAGTATTCTCGTAATATGATCTGGAGAGAAGTTGCAAAGATGTATTATAATCTGTTTAAAGAATTAAAATTGGAGCAGTATAGGAAACCCATAGTTACAAGGGGTTTCGATGCAGCATATAACTCTCTTAGAGCACTTCCTGAAATAAATCTCACACATCTCAAGAATCTAACCGATGATACAGGAATTATCCAGCATGCAAGGTATGTTGTACCACACAGAATTCATGGGTACTGCACTGATGACAACGCAAGGGCTCTTATTGTAACTGTACTTGCAGACAGAATTTTACCTGAAGATGAAACGCTACAAAGTTTGAAATTCAAATATCTAGCTTTCCTGGAGCATGCCTTTAATGGCGAAACAGGTAGATTTAGAAACTTTATGTCCTATGATAGAAAATGGCTTGAGGATGCTGGTTCAGAGGATGCACATGGAAGAGCACTGTGGGCATTGGGTGTAATGGTTAATCATATGGGCTCTGAAAGTGTAACAGCTATGATATTAAACTTATTTAGTAGAGCATTACCTGCAGTTGGTCAATTTAAATCTTTAAGAGGGTTATCCTATAGCCTTCTTGGAGTATCCATGTATTTGAACAGGTTTGACGGGGATAGTAATGCAAAAAGGCTTCGGGATAGCATTGCTGAATCAATTTACAGAAGATATGTTGAAAACTCTGATTCATCCTGGAGATGGTTTGAAGATATATGCACCTATGCAAACCCGAGAATTTCCCAGTCTATGATTATTGCCGGGCATCAGATGGATCGAAAGGATATTGTACAGGCGGGTATTGATTCGCTTGATTGGTTGCTTCATATTCAGAAGGATGAAAGAGGATATTTTGTTCCGATTGGAAATCAGGGATGGTTCAAAAAGGGAGGTGAAAAGGCCAGGTTCGACCAACAACCAATTGAAGCAAGCTCGATGATAGATGCTCTTGCAACTGCATTTGCTGTAACAGGTGAAAATCATTGGCGGGAAGAAGCTTTTAATGTATTTGAGTGGTTTCTTGGAAAAAATGATATGCACAGTTCTATCTACGATTATACAACTGGTGGTTGCAGGGATGGTTTACAGGCAGATGGTGTTAATCTAAACCAGGGTGCAGAATCTACAATATCCTGGTTGTTGTCTCTTTTGAGGATATACTCTTTAAAAGCTGAGAGTAGTTCTATAGCAGTAAAAAATCATGGTTTATAGAAAAATCTCCTACTTCAGAACAATAATTTCATGGAGAAATTGCCATGTCACCAAAACCTATCGTAATAGTCAGTTCTTATCCTCCTAGATTATGCGGTATTGCTACATTTGCAGAAGAGGCAAGGGAGTTTATTCAGAGAGCTAATCCCAATAGGGATGTCCTTGTAGTAAGCCATACAGATGGGAAGGGAAATGGTGTTTATCCAATCATAGATTTAGACAGACGTGATTGGTGGAAATATGTTGCAAAAAAAATTGAAGAATTGGACCCGTGGGTTGTACATATTGAGCATGAGTATGGTCTTTATGAATATAAGGATAATAGAGGAATAGGTGATGGCAATGAAGGATTTTTAAACCTTCTTGACGCAATTAGTGAACGTCCACTGATTGTAGAACCCCACACTGTTCACGGACGATTAAGAGATTTTGAAGCAAATTTTATATACAGATTAAGTCAGAGAGTTGATGTATTGATATTAAAATGCCACTATCAAAAATGGAGGCTGGAATGGACTTTACCAGCTTATGGTTGGGAGGTACCTAAGAATATCATGGTGATACCACACGGAGCTCGACCTGATAAACTCTGGAGTCCTGAGGAGATCCAGCAACTTAGAAAAGAGTTGGGACTTTCTGAAGAAAATGGTATTGCCCCCCACATTGTTGGGATGATTGGATGGATACAATCTAATAAAAGATGGGATATACTCCTTTCCATGTGGGAAAAGGTACATGATGAAATTTTTAGAATCACGGGTGAAGATTGGGATTTACTAGCCGCAGGTGCTATGAGAGATCCCAATCACAGAATAGAATATGAAAAATGGAAAGAGCAAACCCTGGAACTTCAGCAGAAAGGTATAGCTCACTATTATGAGTTTATACCTAGAGGTGATTTATACTATAAAGTAATGGCAGTCTGTGATTTTATTGTTTTGCCTTCTATTGATGAAACACAATCCGGTACTCTTGCACGAATAATTGCCTTGAGAAAACCATACATAACAACAGCCCCAATGGAGGGTTTGACAGCCCAAACTTTAGAGAGTGAAGGAGGATTGTTATTTACAACAAGAGAGATGCTGAAAAAGAAGATAATAAGACTTGCAACAGATAAAAGATTAAGACAAGAACTGAGCAATAATCTTGATAGATACCTTAAAAATGTTGTTTCATGGGAAAGAGTAGCTCAGCAGTACAACGAAGCTTATGAACTCGCGAGATGGGCGAAAAGCAGAGGAAAACGCGTAGAGTTATCGAAAGAGTTTTAGTTTTGAACATGTGCTATTATTATACAATCTAAATTAAGATGGGAGAATAGATATGGGGAAGAGTTCAGAGGTGCTTTTTAGGCGTTATGATCTAAATCCGATTATAACTTCTTCTGATTTGCCTTATCTTGCAAATACTGTTTTTAATGCTGGTGCTATTAAATTCAACGAAAAAATTCTGCTTCTTTTAAGGGTTGAGGATAGGAGAGGTATATCACATTTGCTGGTTGCAAAGAGTGATGATGGAATTACTAACTGGAAGTTCGATGATAAACCTACATTTATACCAGAACCGGATAAACATCATGAGGAGATGTGGGGAGTTGAAGATCCACGTATTACGTATATGGAAGAGCTCAAGCAGTGGGCAGTTGTGTATACGGCATACTCACATATGGGTCCCCTGGTATCACTTGCGTTGACCAGGGATTTTGTGCATTTTGAGAAGCGTGGTCCTATTATGCCTCCAGAGGATAAAGATGCAGCTATATTTCCGGTACGTTTTAATGGCAGGTGGGCGTTAATTCATAGGCCAGTAATAAGTGCACCTACAGCGAGTGCACACATATGGATATCTTTTTCCCCTGATTTGAAACACTGGGGTGATCATAAAGTTTTGATTCGTGCACGTGAAGGTGGTTGGTGGGATTCAAAGAAAGTGGGACTTAATACACCACCAATAAAAACTGATGATGGTTGGCTTGTAATGTACCATGGTGTAAGAGAGACTGCTTCCGGGGATGTTTACCGTCTTGGTTTGGCCCTTCTTGATCTTGAAGATCCGTCAGTAGTAAGATACCGTTCGAAAGAATGGGTCTTAGCTCCTCAGGAGAAGTATGAACGCGAAGGTGATGTTGAAAATGTAATTTTCCCATGCGGATGGGTTTGTGAGAACAACGATTTGAAACTGTACTACGGTACTGCTGACACATCAATAGCACTTGCAACAGCAAGATTGGATCATGTTATTGAATGGTTGAAAGAAACTGGAGAGAGGGATCCGTCATGCGTGTAGCAATGTTATCTCCAATAGCCTGGAGAACACCTCCAAGGCATTATGGCCCATGGGAAAGAGTTGTTTCCCTTATTACAGAGGGGTTGGTAGAGAATGGATATGATGTAACACTTTACGCCACCAAGAATTCTATAACTAAAGCAAAACTCCATGCCGTTTGCCCTCGAGGATATGAGGAAGACAAGAGTATTAATCCAAAAGTGTGGGAATGTCTACATATTTCAGAGCTTTTTGAACATGGTGATGAATATGATATAATTCATAATAATTTTGACTTTTTGCCCCTTACCTATACACATATGACAAAAACCCCTGTTGTAACAACTATACATGGATTCTCATCTCCCGATATTCTACCGGTGTATAAGAAGTACAACGGTAAAGCCTATTATGTATCAATTAGCAATGCCGACCGTTCGAATGAGCTTGATTATATAGCCACGGTCTATCACGGTATAGATATAGAAAACTTTCAGCTAAACCTGTATCCAGATGACTACTTATTATTTTTTGGAAGGATTCACAACGACAAAGGAACAAAAGAGGCAATAGAAATAGCTAAAAGAGCCGGAAAAAGGCTTATTATTGCGGGTATAATACAAGACTATGATTATTTTAAAAAATATGTAAATCCTTATATAGATAGGGAAAATATTATTTATGTTGGAAGTGCGGGTCCTGAAAAGCGAAATAATCTTCTTGGTCATGCCTATGCACTGTTGCATCCTATTAATTTTAAAGAGCCTTTCGGTCTTTCGGTTGTAGAATCTATGGCTTGTGGAACTCCTGTCGTTGCATTTAAAAAAGGCAGCATGCCAGAATTAATCGTAAATGGAAGAACGGGTTTTTTGGTAGACTCTATTGAGGAAGCTGTAGAAATATTACCCCTTGTAAAATCGTTAGATAGAAGCTCCTGCAGAAGATGGGTTGAAGAAAATTTTACTCAGGAAAAAATGGTAAATGAATATATAAAAGTTTATGAGAAGATAGTGGGAGTAAAACAAAAGTGATTGGAAAAAATAGTATAATAGAAAGATATGAAAATAATCCAATACTAACTAAAGATGATATTCCATATCCCGTTGAGACGGTTCATAACGCTGCAGCAACTCTCTTTAATGATAGAATTATTCTATTATTCCGATCTCATCTTAGGAATGGAAGGTCAATAATAGGCATAGCACAGAGTGATGATGGATTAAAGTTTAAGGTTAGTAATAAGCCATTTTTAGTTCCTGCTGAAAAAAATAAAAGCTCGTATATCGATGATTTTGCACTTTATGAAGAGTACGGTGTTGAGGACCCGAGAATCACAAGGATAGATGAGTATTACTACATCACATATAGTGCATATTCGCGATTTGGTGTTCGAATTGGACTTGCTCGAACAAAAGATTTTAGAGAAGTTGAGAGGGTAGCTTTTATTTCTCAATCGGATATGAGAAATGTTGTAATATTTCCAGAAAAGATTGATGGAAAGTATTATCGCCTGGATAGGCCCCATACTGAAATAATGCCATGGTCTATATGGCTTTCCTCATCTACGGATTTAGTTCATTGGGGAAATTCAAGAATTGTAATAATGCCTTTAAAATATCACTGGGATGAAATGAAAGTTGGTCCAGGAACTCCTCCAATAAAAACTAATGAAGGTTGGCTTCATATATTTCATGGTGTTTTCAAGACAATGGATGGAGCAGTTTACCGTCTCGGCGTTGCTCTGCACAATTTGAAAGACCCATCTGTTGTTGTTGGAGTTTCTGATGAATGGATACTTCAACCGGAAGAATTGTATGAAAGGGTTGGTTATGTGCATAATGTAGTGTTTAGTTGTGGGATGGTAAAAACTGGAGTTGATGATCTAATAATCTACTGGGGTGGAGCAGATTCCGTTCTATGTGCGGGAAAAACAAAGATCAGCCACCTGGTATCTCTATGTAAAAGTAAAAATAGGCCTGGAATAGTGTAGATAATAGTAATAACATAAAATTTAACATACTCGCGAAAGTGAGAATCTTTATTACACTTTTGTATTTAATATGTAGTAAACTATGGAAATTCATATTCCAATTAGTGAAGATACAGGCTCTACGGCCGGGATGACGTATAAAAAGATATTATTGTATATACAGAAAACTAAATATTTTTAATTTTTGCAATATTATGCTATGAAGTAGAGGATATTTCTTTCACTTCATATTCATAGATTGTTTTATTTCTTGTAATCTGAAAACCTATAACAGCGGACAGGCCGGCTGGTAAGCTATAATATAGACCGAAAATCTCTATTGTCATAACAGCAGCAGCGATAGGAATATTCATACTGCTTGCAAGCATTCCTGAAAAACCTGCTGCAATAAATGCAAAGTGGGTAGCGGTAGAATTATCAATATTTAAAATTTCGGCAAATGTAATACCTATTAACATACCTACTATAGCTGCAGGTCCTGTAAACCCAGCACTCATTCCCGAGCCTACAGTAATGCAATTAGCTAATGATTTTACTAGCAGCATTATAATAAGTGTTATAAATATTGGAATAGATGAGGAGATATTACCTCTTAAAATATACATATCTTTAATAAGAATGGCATCCATAAAACTTGAACTTGTCCCCAATAAATTGGGATTTATTAACCAGGACAATAATGAGGCGATTATTGTTCCCGTTAGGACCTTTATAAATATATAGCCGCTCCCCCTCTTTATAAGTTTTGAAATAGTGCTGTAAATCCATGTATAAAAACCTCCTGCAAGGCCGGCAATAATTGCCAATACTAAAAGCCATCCAATCATTTTCAAATTCATAAACTCATCGACAACAAAAAATTGGTAAAAGGATTTAAAACCTAATGCTTTTGCAAAATAAACTGCAGATGAGCTGGATAATATCGCAGGGAATAGGTCCTTATAGCCCATTTTATCTTTTTGAATGATTTCAACCGCAAATATACCTCCTCCAATGGGGGTATGAAAGATTGTTCCAACAGCGGCTGCCATCCCACAAATAGTTGCTGTGCGAACATCCTCTATTGTAAATCCTAGCTTTTTTAATTTATCAACTATATACGAAGAAACACCAGCAGTTACACGGCCAACTGGACCAACAATTCCCCCATTTCCATAGGTTGAAATTGTGGCAATCCCGGCTAGATATTTGAAGATAGTTATCTTTATACTTAATACCCCCATGTTGTTGCGTAGAGATTTAATGTAGGATGGTATACCTTCTCCCTGTGCCAATGGTTCAATCCTGTATATCAAAGCCCCATTTATAACAGCTCCAATTAAAGGGAAAAGAAATAGCGGTAATTCGAATATTTGCAGGAATTCATAACTTTTTTTAATGAAAAATGCGAAGCTATGTACAATTATAACTCCTAAAAATCCTGATAATGACGAGATAAATACCCATTTTATTAGGTATTGATATGAAATTTTGGTATCTTTATTTATCTTTATTTTAGAGAAAATTATTTTTTGAATTTTGCCAGGAATTTTTGCAGTGATCTTCATAGAGATTTTATCCAGTTAAAGCAGTCGAGCAGTTAGATGCTTAATAATTTTTGATAGTAACTTTTTATCAGCATATTTAATACTATTTATGACCAACCAGCTATAAGGGTCTTTATCATACCATCTCCTCTTTTCAGTCATTGGGAAATCAACAACATGTCTGTCTATTAATGAATCATCATAATCTGTAATAATTTCTTTTAGCTCGTTGATAATATCATCCCTACATTCTTTATCCTGATTCTTTAAAAGATTTAATAGAAGGGCAAGCCGTGGATTATTATCATACCATCTCTTTTTTCTATTATTACGCATGATTAAAACCCCTAAAAAATAAATCTAAGTTGGTTATAGATCTTACCTTTTTCAATATAGGTTAAATATAAAATAAGGCACTTCAGCTGAATTATGTATTTCTATATTATTTAATAAAACCTATCTTAAGAAATATAGAACATCTTCAATTTATTCTCAATTATAACGAAGTTTTAAATATCTGCAATTATTTTTCTATATATTTTAGATTTCGTCGCTTTGCTCGAAAGGATAAAAATCTGAGTTTCTATTAAAATTCAAAGTTTATTTGCCTATTTTATTATTAGGAGTAATTTTTTAGTAGGAGTATGGTAGATTTTAAAAATATTTTTTATCATGATATTTTTTATCATAGGAGTTTAAAATGGGATTTAATGCGGGAATTATAGGGCTTCCCAATGTTGGGAAAACAACAATTTTCAATGCCTTGAGCAATACAAAAGCCGAAATGGCAAATTATCCTTTCTGTACAATAGAACCTAATAGGAGTATTGTTGCTGTACCGGATGAAAGGTTAAACAAAATATCAGATATCTTGAAAAAAGAAAATCCAATTCCAACTAAAATAGAGTTTGTAGATATTGCAGGCCTTGTGAAAGGTGCTTCAAAAGGAGAAGGATTAGGAAATAAGTTTTTATCCCATATCCGAAATGTAAATTCTATTATTCATATTGTAAGATGCTTTGAAAATAGCAATGTTGCTCATGTAGAGGGAAGAATTGACCCAATAAGGGACATTGAGCTTGTGAATACTGAATTAATACTCTCTGATATTGAATTGCTAGAAAATGCTAAGATAAAACTCGAAAGAAAAGCAAAATCAGGAAATAAAGAAGTTAAAAAGAGATTAGAGTTGGTTTGCGAAGTTATAAAAATTCTTAATAATCTTGACAGTGGGAAAGCATTACTTGATGAAAAATTGAAAGAGAAGGGTTTTGGAGATGATGATTTTGTTTTATTGAAAGAGTATGGGTTGATCAGTTTAAAGCCTGTTTTGTACCTTGCTAATGTGGGTGAAAATGGATTGAGCAATACCTATTCCGATGAAGTCAAGAGATATGCGGAATCTACTGATGCCCAATTTCTCTCTATTTCAGGGAAGATTGAAGAAGAAATATCGGAGCTACCTCCGGATGAAAAAACTGAGTTTCTTAATGCAATGGGGCTTTCTGAATCCGGGCTAACAAGGCTTATAAAGAGTTCTTATAAACTGCTTGATCTAATAACCTTCTATACTACAGCTACTCAACTTCAAGCATGGACTATTAAAAATGGAAGTAAAGCTCTAACTGCTGCTTCAAAAATTCACACAGATTTTTCAAAAGGCTTTATAAAAGCAGAGGTATACAATTACAAAGATTTAATAGAAGCAGGATCCGAACATGCTTTAAGAGAATCAGGAAAACTCAAATTCGAGGGGAAAGATTATGCTGTAAAAGATGGAGATATTATTAAATTTCACTTTAATGTCTAATTTCTGTTAATTTTTTTTTAATAGAGATATATTTAATATTTTATCAAGCTTTGTAAATACAAGTGTTTTATGTATCGTTGACCCTTCAAGTACGATAATAACTAACTCACCTTTATAGCTATTTATTGTTGCATTGCATGAAACCAACATGCCGATATCAACTGATGTTGCTATTTGTTGCTCCGTCAATATGAATTTCCACTTTAAGAATCCATTTTTTAACATCCTTACAAGCATTGATGTGAATTTGTTCCATTCAAATGAGTCCATAGGAGCGAGGAATTTTACAAGGACTTCATTATCTTTTGTCTTTTTTATAATGTATTTTTCTCCGTTTTCCATATGTCATTCCTGATATTTTTTAAAATTCTAATTCAAAAACCAGTATTTATCAAATATAAAATCATTAGATTATAACTTTCTTTACTTTTTTGCATATCACTTATATATTATTGATGAGAAAACGGAGTGAGTGGATATAAAATGGGAAAGATGAAGGATGTTTTTAGTAAACTTAAACAATTACAGGATATTCTTTTAAAGCAGTTTGCTGCAGAGGAGGAAATTGAAGAAATCCCTCATGATCTCAAAAAGATGAAATCTAAGTATGAGAAATTAAAAAGAAGTCTGGAAGAAAATAATAAAAATATTGAAAACTATACAAAAACCATTGAAGAATTAAGAAAGAATATAGAAGCTTTAAATGCAGACAAACAGAAGTATGAAAATCAGATATTGCAGATTAAAACACAGAAAGAATATGAAGCTCTTACAAGTGAGATAGCTCAAATTGAAGAAAAGATCACAATGATGAAGGAAGAAGAAGAAGATTTAAACAATGAGCTTGTTAAAATTAGTAAGGAAATTGAAAAGGAAGGTGTAGAACTTCAAAGTTTAGAAGAAACTATTGCAGTTAAAGAAAAAGAGGTTAAGGAACTTTTAGAAAAGAAAAAGGAAGAGCTGGATGGCTACCTGAAAGAAAGGGATAAAATTGCAGCGGGCCTAGATGAAGAGGTAATTTACAAGTTTGAAAAGATCGTTAAAAACAAAGACGGTTTAGGGATAGTTTCAATAAGAAATAACGTATGTATGGGTTGTAATATGATACTTCCTCCTCAATTTGTTAATGATGTTAGAAGGGAGGATAGTATCATTTTCTGTCCGAACTGCTCCAGAATTTTATACTACTACGATGAAGAATCCCGGGTGCCTGAACAGAGTGTTACAATTTAATCAATACTTCGATCTGGTTTTTAGTATTCAGACCTTATTTAATATTATTAATACCATAACAATTACTCTAACAAAAGGGCCTATTAATTGTTGAAGATATATATTGATGGTGGATCAAGGGGTAATCCCGGGGATGCTGCAATTGGTGTTGTGGTATATAATGATAAAAGTGAGGAAATCTATCGTTTTGGTGAAAAAATAGGCACTAAGACAAACAATGTTGCTGAGTACAGCGCATTGATTAGAGCACTTGAGCATTTAAAAAAAATGATTTCAAACACTGATGAGAAAATATTAATATACTCGGATAGCGAACTGCTTGTAAAACAGATTAATGGTATTTATAAGGTAAAAAATAAAAAATTAAAAACACTATATGATAAAGCCAAGAGTTTACTAAAAAATTTTAAAAATATAGAAATTAAGCATATAGTTCGTGAAAAAAATACTGTTTCAGATTGGATAGTAAATAGAGTTTTAGATAACAGAGAATATAACTAAAAATACAGACCAGCAGATTGGCCGCGGAAGCCAAGTGCTTCTGAGGAAAGTCCGGGCTCCTAAAGGGGAAAGCACCGGGTAACACCCGGGAGGAGTGATCCTATGGAAAGTGCCACAGAAACCAGACCGCCCTTTTAAAGGGTAAGGGTGAAAGGGTGGGGTAAGAGCCCACCGCCTGGAATGGTAACATTCCAGTGGCTGGTAAACCCTGCTTGGAGCAAGGCCGAATAGACGGGCTAAAGTGTCCCCGCTTAATGCCCGCGGGTAGGCTGCTTGAGGTACAATGTACCCTAGAGAGATGGCCATTAAAACAGAACCCGGCTTATTGCTGGTCTGTATATTTTTTATTTTTGTCTTCATTGAAATAATCATAGTAAAAATAATCATAGTTAAAAATATTTTGAGGATATAAAATTCTGTGAATCAATTTGATGGATAAAACCATATTTTTGAAAAGCTATTTTTTGAGGAAGTGGAATAATGGAAATAGATGTTAAATGTGTTTCTGATCTGAATAAAAATGAAATTAATCTAATTTCCACAGATTATCTTTTAGAATACCAACCAGCTTCAAGAGAAAAAGGAGATGTAGGAGAATCGAATAATAATAAAGATGAGTATAGTTATTTAATACCTCCTCTTTTAATCTACAAAGATCAGGTTTATCTACCTGTATTTGGCAGAGATATAATTGAAAAACAATTTAAAAAATTGGGCAAACTAAGGATGGCCCTTTCAATTTTCAGGTATAAAAATAATAAAATATTGTTCAGATACCTGCTATTTTTAAAGAAGAGTTATCTAGGATTTAATCAGGTAGAAAAAGCAATTTTTCTTAAGAGGTTTAAAGATAGTGTTGGACAAAATATCTATAAGGATTTAGAGATAAATCCTAAAAGCGTCAGTGGCTATGAAAAGTTATTGAAAGCTTCGGATAAAATTAAAAATGATTTAGTAACAGGTAAAATTAACGAGATAAACTTGTTTGAAATATTCTATCTGTTTGAAAGGAATCACTGGGATAAAATTGAAGATTTTGTGGTAAGACTGAAAATAGGAACAAAGAAAAGAATGGAAGTTATAGATATGATTTATGATATAACCCAAAGGGATAATCTTTCCCCGGATGCCTTAATTAATATTCCGGAAATTAGTAAAGTATGGGAACAAAAAATAGACCCACCGCAAAAAGGGGAAAGGATATATGCAATTCTTTTTGGGAGAAGGTACCCCGAAATAACCAGTTTTAAGAAAGACTTCTATAAACGTTTAAAACATTTAAGGCTTGGTAAAGATATTCGCTTTCAAATTCCTCCAAACTTTGAAAAGTGGGAGTTTAATATCAATTTCCACTTTAGAGATTTAAAAGAGTTTAAAGAAAGAATTACAAAACTGCAATCAATTATGGAAAGTAACAACTTTGAGGAACTTTTAAAAATGAGATTTTGATTTTATTTAAAATCCATCGTTTTTTCGATTACTTCAAGCATTTTTATCAAATCTCTCTTAATTTCTTCAATCTTTTGGGAAAGGGAGGAGGAATCTTCTTCTTTGAGTAAATTCTTCCACAGAATCTTTTTTGCTCCAGGGATACTGTATCCATGGGTATATAGAAGTTTTTTAATTGATACTATAATTGCAATATCTCTTCTTGTGTACAATCTATGTCCAGACTTATTTTTAAAGGGCTGTAAGAATGGGAACTCCTTTTCCCAGTATCTTAAAATGTAAGGTTTAATACCTGTTATTTTGGAAACATCCCCAATTGTATAAAAGATATCACTTTTTTCTTGAGCCAATTTTGTTCTCTGTACCCCTGATTAATCTTTTAATATTCTCTCTATGTGATACAATAACAGCAATAAAAAGGAGAATTGAAAAGATAAGCGTGTAGATATCACCAAATTTGTAGTAAAGAAAAATATTGGTAGCCATAAAAATGAAAGCTGCTGATATTGAGCCTAAGGATACATATCTGAATATAAAGAAAACTATCAAAAAGATTATTACAGCAATTATAATTGCATAGGGACTGATTGCGATTGAAACTCCTAAACCAGTAGCTACCCCTTTACCACCTTTAAACTTAAGATAGGGTGAAAAGAGATTACCAAGAATTACAGAAAGTCCAAACAGTAATCTGTATAGTTCCACATTACCCATCATGTTGGAGAAAAAATAGACTGTTAAAAAGGCCTTACCAACATCAATTATTAGAACGATAAGTCCAGCGGTTAGTCCTGAAGCTCTGAGTACATTTGTAAATCCTATGTTACCTGAACCAAGAGTTCTAATATCCTTATGCTCTTTTAATCTCACAAAAATGTAACCTGTTGGGATACCCCCAATCAAAAAAGCAATTAAAAGAAGAATTACAGGTTTAAACATATCTTATCGCCCTCATTCCAGGATTAAACCAAAAACTCGCAATTCATTGTACAAAAATATCCAGAAGTGTAATTCTAACCTAAGAGCAGTAGTCCTAAAATACTTTGAATTTCAAACATCCTTAAGATCCCTGTTTTCACAGGAATAACACCTAATCCACTGTATTTGATCTGCTGTTTTATTCAGTTTAATTGCATAAATAAAGTTAATGGCACAAATAAAGCTATAGATTAATATACACTCTTAAGAATAAAATTTGGTAATCAGTACAATTTTATTTAAGTTTAAAACTTGTCTATCCATCTCTTATTAACACGGTAATAGGTACACCCACAAAATCTACATTTTTTCTGATGTTATTTATAATAAAACGTTTATAGTTCTCATTGACTTTGTCATTTTTATTTACAAAAAACTCAAAAATCGGCGGTGCAGTATCCTTTTGATAACCATATTTTATATAAATACTGTGTAGGGTAAATCTATGCATAATTGCATTAATTGTAGTAGTTTTAACTTTTTTTGTATAGTTATTATACACCTTTATAATGTTTTTTAAAAGTTTAATTTTATTATAACTCTTAATTGCTGAAATAGGAACCCTCGAAGCAAAGCTAATATGTGGAAACTTGTAATCGAGCTGATCTAGATAATCCCTTTCTTTAACACCATGCTTCATCATTATATCCCATTTATTAATCGCAAGGATCAATCCTTTTTTTTCCTTAACAACAAGATCAGCTATTTTTTTATCCAGAGAAGTAATTCCTTCTGAAGCGTCAATTACAAGAATAACTATTGTTGAATTTTTAATCGATTCTTTAGCGCGCACCAGACTATAAAAATCAACATTTTTCTTTATCTTTTTCGATTTTCTAATTCCAGCGGTATCAACAAACCTTACTATGTTATTTTCAAGTTCAAGGTATTCATCAATTGAATCTCTTGTTGTTCCCGGAAGATTACTGACAATAGCTCTTTTATTGCCAATTAACATGTTCAACAGGGAGGATTTTCCCACATTTGGTCTTCCTACTATTGCTACATCAATTATAGGTATATCTGATGGTGAAATTGAAAGTTTCTCCTCTTTTTCATGATTATAATGAGATTTTAACATACTTTCTATTGCATTCTTAAGCTCAGCAATCCCTCTATTGTGCAAAACAGATATCGGAATTGTTGTCCGAATACCAAGCGTATATGCATCATAGAACTCGGCCATAAGATTATCATCATCAACTTTATTTACTGCTAGAATTGCAGGTTTTGTCGTTTTTCTTATTATCTCCGAAATCTCATGATCTTCAACAGTGATATCTTTGACATCACATACTTGAATGATGAAATCCGATTTTTTTATTAGATTTTGATTTTGTTCAAAAACCTTCTGGTGTATTTCCTCACTGACTTTTTTTATTCCACCACTATCAGCCAGCTTTATATCAGTTCCATTTATATTGATGGTTTCGTAATTTATATCACGAGTAACCCCTGATTCCTCGGCAACAATGGCCTTTCGCCTGCCAACTAACCTGTTAAATAGTGAAGATTTGCCAACATTTGGCTTTCCAATAATTGCGATAATGGGAACTTTCTTATATGTCATGTTTAAAATAATCCTCAAACTCTTTAAATCTGGAGGTCATATATTCTATGAGATATTTGTGAATCTCACTTTTTGAGTTCATATTTAATAGGGTATTGGTTAAATTTTCTGCATCTTCTAATGTAGAATTACAAATAATATCGTAGACTATAGGTATATTAATAATAGCCATGCTTAATTTTCTGTATCCCAGACCAAGCAAAAGCAGTACATACAAGGGGTCACCAGCCATCTCTCCACAGATGCTCATATCAAGATTATGCTCCTCTGCCTTGTCACTGATTGTTCTTAACATTCTGAGTATTGCAGGATGTACTGGATCAAAATCGGACGCCACAAGCAGATTACCGCGGTCTATAGCAAGAGTATATTGAATAAGATCGTTTGTGCCTACACTAATAAAGTCAATATATTCAGCAATAATATCGAGCAGGATTACACTAGATGGTGTTTCAACCATTATTCCTATAGGTATGTTATTATCATACTCAAGATTATTCTTTTTTAATTCATGCTTGGATTCATCTAAAAGGGTGATGATCTCCTTTATTTCATCAATATCGTTAATCATTGGAAACATTATTCTCAGCTTTCCATGCTTTGATGCACGCAAAATGGCTCTTAGTTGAGATTTAAAGAGCAATTTATTGGATAGCGCAAACCTTATTCCTCTCCAACCAAGAAAAGGATTTTTTTCATCCGGAAATTCCATATATTCGGGTTTTTTATCACCCCCAATATCGATTGTCCTTATTGTAACTTCATTGGGATAGGTTTTTTCAACAAGCTTTCTATATATATTATACTGTTCTTCTTCATCGGGCTGATTTTCCCTATTTAGAAATATATATTCAGTTCTAAAGAGGCCAATTCCTTCAAAGGCCCTTTCCTTTATCATTTCAAGTTCTTCTTCAATATCTAAATTGGCAAGTAAGGTCACTTCCTCACCCGTTTTAAGCCTGCATTTCGCCTTTTCTCTTTTTACAACTTCTTTTTCAAACTTTCTCTGCTTTAGTTCCTTTTTTACATAAAATGAAAGGACATCTTCAGACGGATCCACAAGAACTTTTCCGATCGATCCATCCACTATCACTTTTTCTCCAGTTTTTACATATTTTGTGATATCTTTTACACCAACAACCGCAGGGATTTTTAAATCTCTTGCCATTATGGCTACATGTGAGGTTTTCCCTCCAATCTCAGTTACAACCGCCTTTACTCCGATTTTAAAGAAGGATACAAACTCAGGTGGTGAAATAGTGTGGGCAATTACAATTGGATCTTTTATATATTTCGGGAACGCTACCTCTTTACTTCCCATTAGATTTTTTAATACTTTCTGGCCAATGGAAATGACGTCTGGTGCCCTTTCTCTGAAATAAACATTATTTGATTGAGAAAGATTTTCTGCTAATTCTTCAATTACTTCATTAAATGTCCATTCAATATTCAGATAATTTTCTTTTAATTTCTCCAATACCATTTCTTTGAGCATTGGATCGTCTAAAAGAAGAATTGAGGTGTCAAGATATCCCGTTTCAAAGGTAGTGTGGGTTTTTTTTATTTCATTTTTTAATTTTTGAAGTTCTTCCTTTGTTTTATGCAATGCATTCTCAAGTTTTTCAATTTCTTTATCGATGCTAGTAGAAGTTTTATTTATAATATATCTGGGAATAAAAATATTTGAACGTAAAAAAACCACAGCATTGCCCACAGCAACTCTTCCAGATACGGGTATCCCTTTATAGAATCTTTCCATATAACCTCTTGCCTCTTTATTGAAATAGTTTTTCTTAAATAAATTTGTATATATGTACCATAAAATATTATTATTTACTGAATTAGAATAATATAAAATAAATATTTATATACGGGACTATTTTTAAATATATATGAAATACCTGATATATACAATCATCTTTTTACTATCCATTTCAATAATAATAGTTGGATTAACATTTTACAAAAGCTATACAAAATGGATAAATGAAAAGGAAAGCATAATTGAAAGATTGTATTCATTAAAAGAGCTAATCACATCTGGATATGAGGAGGAGGTATCAATAAAGCCCAACCTGGAAATAGAGAAACCAACTGTTATATACGATAGAAATGGTAAAATTATCGGTAAATTTTCAACGGGAAAAAGGAAAATTGTAAAGCTTACAGATATATCTCCAATAACGGTCAAGCTTCTTCTTGCTATGGAGGATAGGAGGTTTTATCAGCATCATGGTATTGATTATAAAGCTCTGCTTGCAGCAATTTATTACGATATAAAATCTTTATCTTTTGTAAGGGGTGGAAGCACAATAACCCAACAACTTGCTAAAATACTATTTACCAATAGTAAAAAAACAATTCAGAGAAAGATATACGAGCTTTTTTGCACCCTGGAGATTGAAAAAAGATTTACTAAGGATGAGATCCTTACTCTGTATCTGAACAGTATCTATTTTGGACATTATATATATGGTATTAGAAGTGCTTCTCTGTATTATTTCAATAAAGAGCCATATTTTTTAGATTTTTTTGAATCTGCTCTGCTTGTTGCTATAATTCCCAATCCATCAAGGTTTTCACCGCTTCTTCACGAAAATAGGGCTAAAAAAAGATTGAAGCTTGTAGTCTATATTGCTGAAAATCTTGGTTATATTCATTTAAAAGGTATCGATACTGAACTTGATAAGTTTTGGGAGAACTTTAATAAAATTAACCATTATTCTCCACTCTCCGTATGGAGTATGGAAGAAAACAAAGCCCCTTATTTTGTGGAGTATACCAGAAAGCTATTAGCTAAATCACTAGGTGAGAAATTGATTAAAAGAGGTGGACTTGAAATATATACTACCATAGATTTGAATATGCAAAGGAAAGCTATAGAATCCCTGAGGGAGGGTCTTACCATACAATATCTAAAATCAAAGAATGTCAATCCTGAAGTTAATGATAAACCTGAAGGGGCTATTGTAGCTATAAATCCGAAAACTGGTGAAATCTATGTTCTTGTAGGGGGCAGAGGATTCTCATATAAAAATCAGTTTAATAGGGCTGTTAATGCAAGAAGACAGGTTGGTTCAGCTTTTAAACCTTTTGTATTTGCCGCTGGTATAGAGTATAATGGATTTACACCAAAATCAAGGTTTATAGACAAACCCTTATCCATTAAAACAGATAGAGAAGTGTGGAAACCAAAGAATTACAATAATAGGTATTACGGAGAGGTTGATCTTGAGTTTGCTCTGAAAAAGAGTCTGAATTCTGTAGCTGTTCAACTACTGGAGGCAGTTGGCCCTCAAAAGGTGATAAATATTGTTGGGAATGCCCTTGATCTACCCAGTGATGAAATAGATAGAAGATTTAAACCCTATCTTTCTCTGGCACTGGGGGTTTACAGTTTCTCACCTTTGGAGCTGGCAAGGGCATATGCAATTTTCCCTGGGAAAGGTGAAAAGGCTTTTCCATACTCTGTGAAAAAGGTGGTAAATAGTAGGGGAGAGGTGATTCTTGATAATGAAAAAGAGATAAAGAAGCTTAAGGTGAAGTATGATTTACAAAACAAACTCAATGTAATCAGAATTTCTACCGCTGTTACTATTAACAACATGCTCAAAAAAGTCCTGGAGAAGGGCGGAACTGCTTACTGGGCTGTTAAAACATCAGGGCTAAAGATAAAAGCATGCGGTAAAACTGGAACCACAAACAGGTACACCGATGCCTGGTTTGTAGGCTATACTGAAGATATTCTCGCTGTTGTTTGGGTGGGTTATGATAACCCGGAGTATAGTCTTGGTAAGGGGCAATCAGGTGGCGTAGTTGCTGCACCAATTTGGGCAAATTTTATGAAAAGTGTTTTTTGGGGGGAATAGAAATTGAGAGAAAGGGCTTTTAGTGTTTTACTACTTCTACCAATTGTTATATTGTTTCTGAATTCTTGTGGATTAAGATATACTGAAGAAAATGAGATGAATGATTCATTTGAAGCTGCAAATCTATTGTTTACGGGAAAGGTTTTAAAAGGTAGTATTTCTTCAGGAAATGATGTTGATTTCTATAACCTTAAATTGAAGAATCCAGATAGGTATCATGAAAAAATAATAGCTGATATAAGACTTAAAAATCAGGATGGAATTAACTATGAATTGAGAGTTTTTAATAAGAAAAGGTTGTTAAAACAGGTAATTAAAAAATCCAGCGAGATAGCTCTGGTCAATATGATGTTCAACACTGAAGACTTGAAAAAGGGTAAGATATTTTTAGTAGTTTCATCTGTTGGAAAAGAAATATCAAAAGTTCCTTCTAGATACAGTTTAAATGTTAATATAAGAAGCATGAACAAAGAAGAAGAAGGGGAACCCGATGATGCAGCTGTTTTTGCCATACCGCTTGTAAAAGAGGAAAAAGAAAATGTAATACGAGGATACTTTAATCCTGATTCAAACCCGATGAACAAAGATAAAATTGAAGAAGATTGGTATAAATACAAAGTGACTTATGCTGACATACAATCCAGGGATAAATCGATTAAGGTTAACTTAAACCTCACTGCTGTTCCTGATGTTGATTCAGAAATAGCGATCTTCGATGATCTTGGTTATCTCATTCGTACCGGAGATAGCTTTGGAGTGGGAGAAAAAGAAAGATTATTGAATATATTGTTAAAGGAAGGTACCTATTATGTTAGGGTTAGATCAGAACAACCAGGACAGGAAAATGTAAATATACCCTATGTACTAAAAATTAAGAACGTAGAAAATAATAATACAGAGTCGGAACCCAATGATAATTATCCTATGGCTAATCTTATCAATTTTTCAGAAGAAAAAAAAGGATATTTTAATCCTATTGGAGATATCGACTGGTTTAGAGTTAATGTTTATGATGTAAATCCTCAAATCTTAACGGTAAAAGCTGAACCCACAGCATACATTGATTATAGAATTAAGCTTTTCTCTGCTGCAAATGAGCTTATAGTATCAGTTGATGACAGAGGAGAGGATGAAGGAGAGATTATAAAAAATATCGGTGTTGGGCCAGGAGTTTATTATATTAAGCTGGAAAATAAGAATCAGAAAAAGGATGTACCTCAAAATCAATACAGTTTAACTGTTTATAAAAATGAGTGGAATAATGAAGAAGAGTATGAATTAAACAACGATTTTAATAGTGCGAATAGTTTTTATTTAGGTACCTTAAAAAAAGGCTATATTACTCCTGTAGGTGATGTTGATTTTTATAGGTTTCAGTTGGAAGTGGAAAAAACTGTTAGGTTTGAAATATCACCGTCCGTATTGCTTGATCTTTATATTGAAGTTTATGATTCAGAAGGAAACTTGCTAAATAAGATCGATTCAAAAGGAGAAGGAATGGGAGAAGAAGGGGATATTAACCTTGACAGCGGTATATACTTTGTAAAGGTGGGAAGTAATAATAAAAATGAAAATTCCAGAGATTTTTATATTTTGAGAATATACCCAAAAGAATAGCTTTTTGGGCTGGAATTTTTAGATTATCGTAATTTTTATGTAGGGTTGAGTTTTAATGAAAAAAATATTTTTTATAATAATCTTGATTTTAGCAGGAACTGTATCGTTATCTTTCCTTATTGATTCAAATAAAAACGATAATAACACAATCGTAATATATATAAATAGA
>Ga0164318_10001045_pt1 | contig 23639 bp, 20 predicted proteins | sample GuaBasSedimGuay9_FD_113734 | JGI IMG/M metagenome (GOLD analysis project Ga0164318, IMG submission 113734) | Subseafloor sediment microbial communities from Guaymas Basin, Gulf of California, Mexico - Guay9, Core 4571-4, 0-3 cm | ecosystem: Environmental > Aquatic > Marine > Hydrothermal vents...
AGGAAGGGAGATATTGTTGCTATTGTGGGAAGAAGTGGCTCTGGAAAGAGTACCTTACTAAATATCGTTGGAGGTCTGGATTCACCTACAGCTGGTTCAGTTGAGATTAATTCAATAAAGATAAATAGCCTAAATGAGGATGAATTATCAAAGTTCAGGAATAAGCATATTGGTTTTGTATTTCAATTTCATCATTTGCTAATGGAATTTACAGCTTTAGAAAATATAATGATTCCTGGTTTAATACTGGGAATTTATCCAGAGAGCACCATTGAGAGAATAGCATTAGAATTGCTTGAAAAATTGGGTTTAACCTCCAAAAAAGATATTAAACCATCGAAATTATCAGGGGGTGAAAGGCAGAGGGTTGCTATCGCGAGGGCCTTGATTAACAATCCAGATATCGTCCTTGCTGATGAACCAACAGGAAACCTTGATAATCAGACAGCTGAGAACACGAAAGACCTTTTATTTGAAATAATAAAAATGTACAGAAGAACAATGATTATTGTAACTCATAACATGTCAATAATTAGCGATACTAATGTAAAGTATAGCCTGAAGTTTGGATTTTTAAATCCCTTGCTCGCTGATACTAATTAATATATATTATTCGTAGGTGAAAGCATATGATTTGTCAATACTGTCAGAAAAATGAAGCTACATATCATTTACAAAAAATCATTAATAACAGTATAGTTGAAATTCATCTTTGCCATGATTGCTCAAAAAAAGAACTGCGGAAAAAACATGAAAACGGTATAGAAGATAAAATTAATACAATTCTTGAAGGTCTTATAAAATCGGATACAAGGATAAAAGAAAACAATAACGCTGTTTTTTGTGGAGTGTGCGGAACTACGTATGCTGATTTTGAAAAGAAAGGACTGTTCGGGTGTTCAGAGTGTTATATAAGCTTTAGGGGAATAATTAAAAGTAAATATATTGCAGATAAAAAGGTTGAATACAACGAAAAGAAGCTAACAGAAAAAAAACATTCTAAAATTGACATTCTAGAGCTGGAATTAAAGAAAGCAGTAGAGTTAGAGGATTTCGAACGGGCGGCCATTCTGAGAGATAAGATTAACCAGTGCAGGAAGAGGTTTTTAACGTGAAAAAGATAGAGGATATTGTTAAAGATGAGGGGATTTGGCGATATTGCACAAAGGACAATATTGATATTGCTCTAAAGAGCAAAGTATTTTTTAGAAGGAATGTTAAGGGATATAATTTTAACAACAGGCTGCAAAAATCGAAAAAGTATAAACTGATGGATAAATTGGTAGATGAAATTCTTGATTATGATCTATGCTCTGAATATGAAGCATTCGACATAGAATCTCTTAATAGCAATGAAAAAAAAGTCTTTGAAGAACGAGATATCATAGATAGAAATAGCGAAGTAAAATATATTATTTTATCAGATGATGAAAGAACATACTTCAGACTTGGAGATGAGGACCATATAATACTCACAATAAATAATCCTGGCTGTATATTTGATGACGCATTTGATATTGCTGATCAAATCCTGTCGAATATTTCTAAAAAGTTTAAGTATGCCTTTTTACCGGAATTTGGTTATCTGACAGCTAATCCCAAAAATGCCGGAACGGGATATCAAATGGTCATAACCTGTCATCTTGTGGGTATTGTGACTCTAGGAACGTTAAATGATCTAATATCTGAATTAAAAAGAAAGGGCTTTACCATCAGCAGTAGCTGGATAAACGATTATTACAGCATTTACAACGATGTTTCACTGGGTTTTACTGAAGCGGAATTATACGAAGCTGCCAATAGAATATTCATGGATATTATTGATAAAGAAAGAGACTCGAGAGAGAAAATATATGTATTGAATAAAAATAGTATTGAAGATAAGGTATGGAGAAGTATCGGTATTTTAAAAAGTGCAAGGATGGTTTCTCTTTTTGAGGCTCTTGATCTCCTCTCTAAAATCAGGTTCGGTATAAGTCTTGGAATAATAAAGAAACCGACAATAAAAGATATAAACACCTTACTGTATTTTATTCAGGATGCTCATATTTTAAAGAGATTTGGATTATCCGACGATCTTAACAGTAAGAATAGCAATAATGATACAATTATAGATGAAAATAGAGCAACATTGCTTAGAAATTTTTTAAAAGAGGTAACGTAAATGTTTAAAGGTTTAACAGAAAGAGCTCAGAGGGTAATTAATATTCTGGCTCAAGAAGAAGCAAAAAAATTAAATCATGACAAATTATTGCCCGAACATATACTGCTTGGGTTAATAAGAGAGGGTGAGGGTGTCGCAGTAAAAGCTCTTATAAATCTTGGAGTTGATTTGAATATGCTCCGTGAAGATATTATAGCCAATACTAAAAAGACAGGCGGCATCCTGCTTTTAGGGGATGTCCCACCATCCACAAGAGCACAGAGAGTTTTAGAATTAAGTGCTGATGAAGCAAGAAATATGGGACACAACTATATTGGTACAGAGCACCTATTACTTGGACTCCTTCGGGAAGGTGACAGCAGAATATTGAGCGCTTTTGATAAACAGGGCATTAAGATATCCAATGTGAGAGAAGAGATTAACCGCTTACTCGGTATGAATAGGATTGAGGTAAAGAAAAAGGTTGATAGAAGAACCCCAACTCTTGATGAATTTGGAAGAGATCTTACCCAACTGGCAAAGGAAAAGAAACTTGATCCAGTTATTGGAAGGGAGAAGGAGATAAAGAGGGTAATTCAAATACTGTGCAGAAGAACCAAGAATAATCCTGTTCTCATAGGGGAACCAGGGGTAGGGAAAACTGCAATTGTTGAAGGATTGGCCCAGAATATCGTAGATGGAAAAGTCCCTGAAACACTCCTGAATAAAAGGGTATTAACACTTGACCTTGCATCCCTTGTAGCCGGCACAAAGTATAGAGGTGAGTTTGAAGAAAGATTGAAAAAGGTGATGTTTGAAATTAAAAGGGCAGGAAATGTAATACTGTTTATCGATGAACTTCATACGATAATTGGTGCAGGTGGAGCTGAAGGAGCGATTGATGCAGCCAATATGATTAAACCTGCATTATCGAGGGGAGAACTTCAAACAATAGGGGCAACAACTTTAAATGAGTATAAAAAGTATATTGAAAGAGATGCTGCTCTTGAAAGAAGATTTCAGCCTATTATTGTTGATGAGTCCACTATAGATGAAACTGTGGAAATTCTTAAGGGAATCAAGCAGAAATATGAGGAACATCATAAAATTAAATATACCGATAAAGCACTTGTTGCAGCTGCAAATCTTTCGTACAGATATATTACTGATCGATACTTGCCCGATAAAGCGATTGATCTTATTGATGAAGCTGGATCGAAGATTAGGCTTGAAAATACAATGATCCCTGAAGATTTCAAAGAGATAGAAGCAGAAATCGAAAGATTAAGAGAAGAGAAAACCCATCTTGTAGAAATTCAGGATTATGAAAAAGCTGCAAAAGTCCGAGACAAGATGAATGTTTTGAGGGAGAAGCTTGAAGTTATGAAAGATGAGTGGAAAAAAGAGCTAAATAACGAAAAACCTGTTGTTGATGAGGACGAAATTTATCAGATAACAAGTGAATTAACAGGCATACCTCTAGTCAGAATGGTCGAAAGCGAATCCCAGAAACTTCTAAGAATGGAAGAAGAGCTTCATAAGAAGATAGTAGGGCAGGATGAAGCTATTGAAGCTGTCAGTAGGGCTGTAAGGCGATCCAGGACGGGTTTAAAGTCTCCGAAACGCCCATCTGGTTCCTTTATATTTCTTGGACCGACCGGGGTTGGTAAAACATATCTTGCAAAAACCTTGGCTGAGTTTCTTTTTGGCAGTGAGGATGCTCTCATACGAATTGATATGAGCGAGTTTATGGAGAAACATAATGTTTCGAGACTTGTTGGAGCACCGCCGGGATATGTGGGATATCAGGAAGGTGGAGAATTAACAGAAAAAATAAGAAGAAAACCCTACAGTGTTATATTGCTGGATGAGATTGAAAAGGCACATCCTGATGTATTCAACATGCTTCTACAGGTTCTCGAGGAAGGACAGCTGTCGGATCATCTTGGACATACAGTAGATTTTAGAAATACTGTTATAATTATGACTTCAAATGTTGGTAGTAAAGAGATTAGTAAGGGTGTGAGCCTTGGATTTACCAGTGCCGAAAAAGGCGATGATTTTCTCAGCATTAAAGATAAAGCAATGTCGGCATTGAAAAGGGTGTTCAATCCTGAATTTCTCAATAGGATAGATGAAGTTGTAGTATTTCATTCTTTGAAAAAGGAACATATCGGTAAAATTATTGATATAATGCTTGAGGACACTAGAAAACAGCTTAGAGAGAAAAATATGAACTTTGAGATTACAAATGCTGCAAGGGAATATCTAATTGAAGAAGGCTATGATGAGAAATATGGAGCAAGGCCTTTAAGAAGAACCATTCAGAGAAAAATAGAAGATCCCCTTGCTAATGAGATATTAAAGGGTATATTTAAGGACGGCAGCAATATTCTTGTTGATTTCAAAGATGGAAAAATCATTTTCAAGAATAAGCCTAAAAGAAAAAAGAAAAAAAACGTAGAGCAGATAGAATCAGATAGAGAAAAAGTAGATTCTCTATCATAAAAGGCATAAGAAGTTAAAAGATAAAGATGGTTGAATTATCCGAGATAGCACTTATCGTAGTTCTTTTGATCTTTTCGTTTATATATTCAGGTTCTGAGGTATCAATATTTTCAATATCCTATGTAGACAAATTAAAACTTTCAAACGAGAAGAGTAAAAAAGGCAGGACATTTTACCATTTTGTTGATCATCCCACAATAGCACTGGTTACCATTCTTGTGGGTAATATGGTAGTTAACCTCACTGCATCAATCATAGGAGAAGACCTCTCGAAAAGGTTGTTTATAAATCATCCTTTTTTTTATTCTGTCTTCATAATGACTTTTGCGATAATTCTATTTGGTGAAATTCTACCAAAGAATATAGCTGCCTCTATGCCGTTGCATTTTGGAAAAAGATTTATAAAAATTGTAGCAGCTACAAATAGAATATTTTTTCCTGTTATATATATTTTAACAAAACTTATTGGTCAAAAGGAATCCTCCAATGATAGCGAGAAAGAATCTCTATCTACAGAAGAACTACTTTCAGCAATAGAAGTGACATCTGAGGTGGGTCTTGATAATTTTTCTATTAACATTCTCAAAAACCTAGTTGAGTTAATAGATAAACCAGTTACTGAACTTATGATAAAACGTTCTGATATAAAAGCTTTTGATATTAATATGAAATGGAATAATCTGATTGATGAAGTTAAAACAATTCCATATTCAGAAGTAATCTTTTACCAGAATAATATTGATAATATCATTGGATATATAACAAAGGATATTTTTATCAGTTTGAAAAAAAAGGATTTAAAATCCAGAATCAAAGAACCATTATACATCCCAGAATCTAAAAGCATTTTAAATCTCCTATCAGATTTTAAAAAAAATAATGAATTCCTTGCAATTATACTCGATGAATATGGAGGAACAGCAGGATTAATAACAATTAAAGATATTCTGGATTACATTTTTGTAAAGGATATTCTGATAGGAACGAATATAAGAAAGGTTAGTGATAAAAAGTGGATAGTCGATGGAGATACACCGATATCATCCTTTAATAATGTATTTAATTTATCCCTTCCAACTGAATCCAATACAATTGGGGGTTATTTAGTGAATATGATAGGAAAAATACCTGAAAGGGGAGAAGAGATACTTATTAGTGAAAACCTGAAGGTAATAGTAAATAAAAGCAGTAAAAAACAGATAGATGAACTGGAGATTGTAAAAATTGATTAGTGATATCTTGATAGTTGTTATTCTGTTATTTCTATGGGCATTTTTTGCAGGCTCCGAAACGGCCTTCATATCAACTGATAGATTAAAACTGAAAAACCTTGAAAAAAAAGGTGTAAAAAATGCTAAAATTGCACTTTTTTTAATTGAAAAACCTGAAAGATTGCTGATAACAGTTCTAATGGGAACCAATATATCGCTGGTACTAGCCGCAAATTTAACAGCAAAAATATTCTATGAGATATATGGAAAACATAAACCACTGAGCTCAATAGTAATTCTTACGCTTATATCGTTAATCCTCTGTGAAATACTTCCAAAAAATATTGCATTTAAAAACAATTTTAAGTTTACACTTTTTACCTCATATCCACTTTACATCAGTTATATAATTTTTTATCCTGCCGTTTTTGTTTTGTCTATAATAAATAGAGTTATTATAAAGCTTATTGGTATTCCATATACAGGATTAATACCATCTTTATTTAAAAAGAAGGAAGATATTAAACTTTTCTTAATTTCAAGTATTGGCAAGAAATTTTCACGTGATCAAAGCAGGTATTTCGTCGAATCTCTTGATTTTAGTTATAAGAAGGTTTCGGATATCCAAATTCCTCTGGTTGATATAAAAGCTTTGCAGACGGATTCCAAAGTCAGAGATGCTATATCATTTTTTTCAAAGACTCATAAATCAATTGTTCCAATATATAAAAATAGGATTGATAATATAGTTGGCGTTGTTTTTTCAAATGATCTTATAGGGGTTGATAAAAACCTTGAGCTTTCAGAGGTAATGAGGGAGCCATACTTTATACCTGAAAACCGGCTTATCAATGATCTTTACAGCGATATGTATAAAAACGATATACTTGCGGTATTTGGTGTTGATGAGCATGGAGGCATAACAGGAATGGCAACATTGTATGATTTAGGAGAAGAAATAATAGGAAAAATTACTAATATTGATGAAAAAAAGAACCTTATTTTAAAAATCAGTAATAAAGAGTATCTCTTTGATGGAGATGTTGAAATTGATGATATAAATCATCTTTTAAACTTGAATATTGCATCGGAAGATTTTACAACTTTAAATGGTTTTATTACAAAGAGATTGGGTAAAATTCCGATTAAAGGCGATAAAGTTGAGTTTGAAGGCTACAGGTTCGTAGTTGAAAAAAGTACTAAGAGGCGGGCAGAACTAATAAGAGCAATAAAAATATGATAAAATACCTCATTTGTAGTTTAACAGATTGTATTATCTAAACCTCTTTTGCCTATTAATTTTCTAAATGATTAATATTTTCCTTTTAACTATTTAATCATTCTATTATATTATTTCAAATATTACTTTAAGGTTATAATGATGAAATACTCTTTTAGATTACTTGTCTTAAAATCTATTTTGTTTGTTTTTGCAATCATTCTATTAATATCTTTCACCAATATTTCCTATGCTAGCGATAAAAACTTTGAAGGACAGAAAATTTATAAGGTCAAATTTAAGGGACTGGTTCAAACAGATATGTTAACCGTAAAGAGTGTAATTTCAACAGCCCCTCGATCCAAGTTTTCACAAAAAATAATAGATGAAGATATTAAAAAGCTATACGATTTGAAACTTTTCAGTGATATAAAGGTTGATGTTAAAAAAACTGAAAAGGGTCTTATTATAACCTTCATATTTACAGAACTTCCTACGGTGAGAAATATTATTATAAAGGGAAATAAAAAATTAGCAAAAAGAACAATTCTGGATGAAATTCTTCTTAAAAAAAACTCTGTATTCCGAGAAAAAGATGTAGAGGATGATATTAAAAAAATTAAAAAACTCTATGGAGATAAGGGTTTTCCAAAAACTGAGGTTACATATTCAATTAAAAAGATCACTGAAAAGAATAAAAAAACAGGCTTAGTTAAGAATATGGTAGATGTGACCTTCCAGATAAAAGAAAGCCGTAGAATGATTATAAAATCACTCAACTTTAGTGGAGTTACAGTATTTAAAGAGGATAAACTCAGGCGAATAATGAAAACAAAGCAGAGAGGATACTGGTTTTCTTCAGGATTTTTTAGCGAGAGTAAATTTGAAAATGATAAGAAGCGTATTTTAACGTTATATGGTGAGAAGGGTTATATAGATGCTGAAATTATAAAAATAGATAAAAAAGTAGAATACAATAAAAAGAAAAATAGAGATGAAATTCATCTAACAATATATATTCGAGAAGGAAAACAGTATAAATACGGTGGGGCTAACATATATGGTAATAAGATATTTACAAAAGATGAATTGTATTCATTAATATCCTTAAAAAAAGGGGAGGTTTTTAATAAAATAAAATGGGAGAATTGTGTACAAGCAATTAGAAACCTTCTTTCTGAAAATGGTTATATCTATTACACAATGGATATAGAAGAGAATAAAGATCCAGAAAACCAAGTTGTGTCATACAAAATACACATAGTTGAAAATAACAAAGCCCATATTGAACATATATTTATAACAGGAAATGAAAAAACAAAAGATTTTGTAATCAAAAGAGAGCTTCTTGTACATGAGGGAGAAGTTTTTAATTCGAGGAAAATTCAGAAATCAATCAATAATCTTTATAACTTACAGTACTTTTCTACTGTTAACATAGATGTAAAACCAGGGTCAGAGCCAGGTCTGGTTGATTTGATATTCAATGTTGAAGAACAAAGAACAGGTATGTTTAGTTTCGGATTGAGCTATTCTACATCTGGCTATGGCCTTGCTCTCTTTGAAGAGGTATCGGCAAACAATTTTCTTGGTAGAGGAATTAAACTACATGAAAAAGTAAGCCTCGGTCTTACAAATCAATCAGTGGAGTTTGGGGTAGATGAACCATGGTTATTTAATACTCCAACTTCGGTAGGGCTTACATTGAAATACAATCGATCTCAATATGATAATGCATATACATATAACAATGGGAATACAACCTCCGATGGGATTGAAATACCAGATGGTGTTACTGTTACGGACGGAATATATGATTATTCCAATGCTGAAACAATGAGCTATACTAACACAAGTTATTCTATAGCATTAAGGGGGGGAAGAAGGTTTCACAGATATTATGGGATCAACAGTGAACTTTCCTTTTCAGTCTACAGGAATTATTCTAAATCTGATGATATACCGTTTGATTCAAGCTTGAGAGATCAGTTTTCAAAAGGTTGGCCATGGCTTTGGAAAAATTACCTGAGTATAACAGGCTATAGAGATTCAAGAGACTTGAGTATATTTGCAACAAGGGGAACCTATATTTCACAGAATCTTACCTTTTATGGAGGAATGCTGGGAGGAGAAAGTGATTTTATAAAATTAGATACAGATTTGAATGCAAATATTTCAACCTTCTGGAAGTTTGTACTCTCAGGAAGGCTTAATTTTGGATTTATTGTTCCATATCCCGGATATCCTTTATCTCTAGATGATAATGATTATCTGAGAATTGATTGTATGAATGAGGGCAGGGGTTGGCAGAATACAAGCCAGTGGGGAACCTTATATTCAAGAAGAGGTAAAGCGAAACTTAATATATCTCTCGAACACAGGTTTCCTATAGAACCTAGATATGTATGGGGTTTAATGTTTCTCGATGCAAGCGGAATCTATGATGAACCAAAAAACTTCACAATTGATCCCAGAGAATTATACTATAGTACAGGATTAGGAATAAGTTTTGTTATTCCTGGATTTCCGATTAGGTTATATCTGGCGAGAAGATTTAAATACGATTACAACTTGCATAAACTTCAATTTGCCAATGATCAGCATTTCTTTAGAAGCTGGGATTTCATCTTCTCTGTTGCTGGATTCTTTTAAAATTTAATTAAAGGGGGAAAGGTAATATGAAAAAAGGCGTGTTATTTTTTACTCTATTGCTATTACTCTTTTTTCTTGCTGGTACCGTATATCCATTAACCCTTGTTAGGGTAGGCTATATCGATCTTAATCACATTTTAAAGGTTTATACCGAAAAATACCTGGATCTTGAAATATCTAAAAGGGAAAATTATATCCAGCAGCTTCAACAGAAGTATAATCAGGAATATTATAATTTATCCTATGATGAGTTAAATAAACTTCAAACAGAAATTTCTGATCAGGATAATGTTTTAAGAACCCTGAAGGACAATAAATTCTATTGGGATAACAACGAACAGATTGAGGATACGGTGATTCAGCAGATTATTCAAAGAGATATTATGAAAGCTATTAAGAAAACCAGTGAAGTTGAGGGGTTTAATTTGATCTTAGATAGAACTGGTAATTTTGTTTATGGCACAGAAGATATTAACTTAACTGATAAGGTGCTATTTCGACTTGATGAGAAGCTGCTGGAACTTCAAAATAGCCCACCAGTAACTCCACTTTCGCTGGAATTAGAAGAAAATCCTGTAAAACAGGGCACAGCTAAACAAGATCAAACAACTCCTGATTCTGGTAATAATGAAAACTTAAAATCAAATCAAAATTCAAGTGAAAATCAAAGTAACAAGATCCAATAAATCATAATAATTATAATAATAATTGAGGAGGTTAATTAATAATGATAGAAAAAGATAAGAAAAGTATGGATATTAATGAAATAAAAACCTATATACCACATAGATACCCCTTTCTTTTTGTTGATAAAGTAGTAGACATTAAAGAGAGTGGACTTGTAGCTATTAAAAATCTAACTGGAAATGAGTTTTTTTTTCAGGGTCATTTTCCTGATTATCCAGTTATGCCTGGTGTTATTCAAATTGAAGCTATGGCTCAAGCAGCTGCTCTGTTTGTTATATATAAATACAAGCTTAGGAATAAACCAGTATACTTTATGGCTATTGATAAAGTAAAATTCAGAAATCAAGTTTTTCCAGGAGATATATTTAGAATGGAAGTAGAAGTTTTGAGATTTGGTGGAAAAGTTGCAAGATGTAAAGGAACCGGTTACGTAGGGAATAAATTAATTGTAGAAGCTGAAATGATAGCAATGATTGATATGTAGTGGTTTTTAAATCCTACTAAACATTTAACTACCAAAGGATAGAGAATATGGGGATACATCCAACAGCAATCATTGATAAAAGGGCAAAAATTGGTTCTGAAAATGAGATTGGACCATATGTTGTAATAGAGGGTGAGGTTACAATTGGTAATAATAACTATATAGGACCTGGAACTATTATTACCGGAAATACTACCATCGGTGACAACAATCAAATTCACGGTCATGTGTATATTGGAAATCTACCTCAGGATGTTGCTTTTAAGAATTCCCGGACCTATGTAATAATAGGCAATAATAACATTATTCGTGAATTTGCAACGATTCATCGTGGTACCAAAGAAGAAAGTAAAACGATAATTGGTAACAATAATTTTCTGATGGTTGCATCTCATGTGGCTCATAATTGCATACTGGGCAATAATATTGTGATGGTGAATGCTGCAAGTTTAGGTGGGTATGTGGAGGTTCATGACCATGCTTTTTTAGGGGGCTTTGTTATTGTTCATCAATTCTGTAGAATTGGAAGTTATACAATGAGTGGAATATTGACAAAGGTTGTAAAAGATGTTCCTCCTTTCATGCTTGTCGATGGTAATCCTGCAAAAGTAAGAGGGACAAACGTTGTTGGCCTTAAAAGAAAAGGATTTAATAATAAAAGAAGGGAGGTTATAAAAAAAGCGTATAAAATACTGTATAGATCCGGTTATAAACTCTCTCATTCTCTTGAGATACTAAATAATGATATTTCGAGATTAACAGAAGAAGATCCTGAATCTGCTAAAGACATAGAAATGTTAGTAGATTTTATCAAAAATTCAAAAAGAGGTATTGTTTTAAAATCAGAGAAAGAATAGAAAAGGAATGTTAAATATATGGGATGTATAGTCGGAATTGATTTTGGGATGAGAAGGGTAGGCATTTCAATAAGCGATTTAAACAAAAAAATTGCACTCCCTTTAGCTGTTATTGAAAGAAAAAATAAAAAAAAGATAATTGATGAAATCAGTAAACTAATCAAAGATAGGGATGTAGAAAGGTTTGTTGTAGGATTACCTCTGAGAACTGATGGTAAGAAATCACAAATGCAGAAGTTTGTAACAAATTTTATTAGTGAATTAGAAAATTTTTTTAATATTGATGTTGTAGGCTGGGATGAAAGATATACATCTGTAATTGCAAAAAGTACACTGACTTCTGTGAATGTTAAGCAAAAAAAACAGAGGAAAATTATTGATAAAATATCTGCCCAATTAATTCTTCAATCCTATCTTGATTATCTTCAATATAATCGTTGAACTTCTTAATATATTTTTTATCCTTAATAACTAAACTAAAATAACTATAACCAAACTATCTTGTTTATAAAATAAGGCTTAGAATAATTTTCTATCCAAAACATTTTCTTAAAAACTATAATTACAAATATTTCAATTATTACTTTTGTTTTATTTTAAATCGCAATATTTAGATTTTTAATGTTAATATTTTTAATACAATATAAATATTTTCTATGTTATAATAATGTAAAACATTTATAAATATTATAGATATATTTAAACATAATTATTATTTATTTAATATTTTTCATAATTATAACTTATAAGTATTTAAGTGTTTATATTAACTGATGAATAATTAAGGAGATGAAGTATTCAAAGAATAGTTTAGGTATTTTAAAAAAAGGCAGTATTAAAATGGGAATTAAAAAGGAGCTTTACAAATTCACGAAAAATATTAAGAGGTTGATTATTAACTAGTTCGAAATATGCGGATATTCTGAAAAAAAATTAAAGCAGTAAAATTAAAACACAATTACAAATCTTATTTAAAAATGCAATAAAGTTCCCTACATTAGATGAGTGATACCATAATAGAAAGTCATTAACACAAGATAAATAAGTTATATGCGAGCTAAAAGAATAGAGTAGGAAATAACAACAGAATTGTAAAAGATTATATCTATTACAGTTAGTTATATTGGAATTAGTAGACATAATATCCATTATAGGAAATTATTATTAAAATGATTTTTATTAATTCGTGTTGAGTAATAAGAAATTAATACGGATAAATTATTCGTTTAAATGAGCAATTAATTGCTGTTGCTGTATAGAGATAATTTTTTTAAACAGAGTTGTAAAAAACATTTATATCTGAAAATAGATTGGAAATGTAGTAAACCCTTGAAATTAGACCCTTAATTAGTTAATTTAGGCAAGACTCCTTGTTTTTTATTTTGTTCTTTTTCTTGTGCTTTAACAACTAATATTTCTTATTCAAAATCTTCAGGAGGTACATATCCTATAGATGAATGTAATCTCTTTAATGTAATCTCTTTATGGTTTATATGGTATCCTTCTCTTTCGAGTTGTTTGGTTACTCTCCTGTACTGCATATGCAATGGAGTATTTTCTGCTCGCGGCGGCAGTGGTGGTACCACCACTGATTATTTGTTTTAATAGATTTCTCTTAAATTTTTTATTAAATGATCGCCTATTTCTCATAAGACAAGACCTCCTCCGATCATCTTGTCATTTAAATATAACTAGCTTGGTGTCCATTGTGAAGGGTGCACTCTAATATTGCATCACATAACTTTTAATAAGACAGGAAGTTATAATAAGTGAGGTTATAATATTATAAATCTTAATTATATCTGAAGAAACTAACTAATTTTTTAAATAACCCGGGAATGAAACGAAAATTAAACAAGTTTTAAAAAAATTAGCTTTTTTTCTTAACCGATGATTCTTTTGCTTTATTGTTAGTCGAATCAGGGGAATTTTCAGTTTTAGATTTTGATTTTTCGCTATATTTATTCGTTTTATTATCAGTTACATAAAAACCATTTCCTTTAAAAATAATACCAACACCACCACTAATCAGACGATAAACTTTACCCCCGCATTCAGGGCAGGTTTTAACCGGATCATCCGTTATTTTTTGAAAAACTTCAAAAATATTTCCACATTTTTCACATTTATATTCATAAGTCGGCATAATGCCTACCCTTCTATATTTAATATTTATTAGTGTATAAAAGATATTATTTTATTGAAGAATCGTCAATAAGCGTAAAAATAAAACTGAAAAAATTAAGTCGAGATAATTTTATGCAGCTTCTGCATTTTCAATGTTTTTTAACTCCTCAATAGTTGCAATTAATTCATATATTTTAACCGGTTTGTGTTTACCTTTTACTCTTATATTATCAAGTTCCCTACAGAGGAATTTATCTTTAACCTTTTCATAGGTATATTCACTTATAATTATATTTGTTCCATATATTTTATTTGTTCCTTCTAACCTGGCTCCCAGGTTTACACTATCTCCCATCAATGTATAATCCATTCTGCTTTTTGAACCCATATTACCTACAGTCATTATACCCGTATTAATCCCGATACCGATATTAAGTCTTCTATCTTCTGGCCAATTCTCGTTTAACTCGTGAAGCTTCTCCATCATTTCCAGTGCTGTTAAACACGCAAGTTCAGCATGATTTGGTTGCTCTATGGGAGCATTCCAGAATGCCATTATTTCATCCCCTACATATTTATCAAGAGTTCCTTCATACTTAAAAATAATATCTGTCATAGCAGATAAATATTCGTTTAAATGAGCAACCAATTCCTGTGGAGCTAATTTTTCCGACAGAGTAGTAAAACCCCTTATATCTGAAAATAGAACTGTAATTTCCTTATCCTCGCCCCCTAATTCTAACTTTTCAGGGTGCTTTATCAGTTCTTCCACTACAGATTTACTTACATAGTTTGCAAACATATTTTGTATAACCTTTTTCTCTTTTTCTTCTGTTAATATTCTATATACAATCATTGTGAAAAGGGTTAATATCCCTGTAATTAATGGAGCACTAAGATTTAATACGTATCTATACTTGTCAAAAACGAATATTACAACAAAAAAGTAGATAATAACAAGCAAAAAAGTTGCAACATAGCTATATAGTATTGATTTTCTTCCTACTATATAGCTAATAAGCAATCCAAAAAATAGAACAATTAAAATATTAATATAATCTGGTGCAAACTTAATATATTCTCTGTTTAAAATTTGCGTTACAGCATTGGCTATCATTTCAATCCCAAACATTGAACCATAAGGTGTTTGATGAATATCCTGCAATCCTTCTGAATAAACTCCGGCTAATAACAGTTTATTCTTAAAAAATCTCGTACTTATTTTGCCATTTACTACATCTGAAAATGGTCTAACTTGAAAGGTGCCCGGTCGTCCGTAGAAATTTATTAACATAGCTCCCTGCTCATCTATTGGTATTACTATATCCTCTTTTTCCTCCGGTGAATTCCCTGACTTTGGTATTGTAGCATTTTTAAGTATGATGTTTTTACCCATATTTACAACTACATCGTCCAATCCTACTTTATAGTATAGCATTGCCATCCATAAAACATTAGAAGGATAGTATTTCCCGTTGATTTTAACTACAAGGGCAAACCTTCTTGCTATCTTATCTGCTTCCTTTGATGCTAACTTGGGATTCAGTCCATACAAAGAAGTTGCAGGTGCTATTTTAACTCCGGATTGTATAATTTCTTTAATTGGTGGAGTTACAACATTTACAAACTGAGGAGTGTTATCATTAGAAGGTATACCAAAGGATTTTATCATTTCAAGCCTTTCTTTTACCTCTTTGCTCAAGTTTGGGACTTGATTGCTAACATCTGCGTACATATCAACTACAGTATTATTCTTGTATTTATGAAGTGCATTAGCAAGTATAATATCTTGCTCTGGATCCTGTGATCTTTCTGTAAAAAGAACATCAAGTAATACTCCTTTTGGCCTTCTGCTTTTCTTTTTATTAACATTTTCAAGAAACTTCGCATATACACTTCTTTTCCAGGGGAATCTTCCCAATTCTGATAGGCTTTTTTCATCAAATCCAAAGATAACCACATCTTTTCTCAAACCCTTTAGCTTTGCCATTTTGTAAACGCCTTTACTAATTTCTTCAGGTTTATGAAAAACATCAGTCATAAAAAAGATAATATTTATGGATTTTGCTTCGAGAGCATCAATTATAATCGTATATTTTAAAAGGAGGATAATAACTACTATTATTAAAAGTCCGATAATTAGGCTTAAATTCTTAGGGTTTAGAATCTTTTTTCTTTCTTTTTTTGCCATTTAAAATCCCCTTCTTAATTGTAAAATATCAATTAAAATATCAATGTACGCAGTAGCAGTTCACAATTTGCATAAATTAATGCAGGAAATAACATATTAAATGATAGTTGACTTTATTATAGAAAATTGCACTTGAACATTCAATAATTAATGGAACAATGATTATTGCAAAGCTTTTACAAGTAGTAGCCTTTTTTCTGCAAAGTTTTTCCAATTGCTCCAATCGTAGTTTGTTATTATATCTTTGTATTCAGTTTCAGCCATTTTTTCATTGTTCTTTATTTCATACAACTCACCCAGCTGAAACTTTGCGGTAGGCAATAGGTAACTTTTTTTGTAATTTGTCAATATTGTTTTATATATATCTTCTGCTTTATTAAGATTATCTATTTGCTCATAACATGTTGCCTCGTTTAATAGACACAGGACAGCAAGATATGACTTTTTTCTATTTTGATATCCATAATCATATTCTTTAGCTGCTTTATCATATTTTTTAAGATCATAAAGGATGTTTCCGGCAAAAAATGAGCTCCTTGTTGCAGCCTTTGAACCAGGAAAATTGGTTCGAACCTTTTGAAAATCAGCAACTATTTCCTCAAGTTTTTTATTTTTTTCTATAGATTTTAAATCCTTATCATTCTTGATGGACCTGTACTTGATATATACTATACCAAAACTGTTGTTTGCATTTTCCTCTTTTCTACTTATCAGGTAATCCACTGTAAAATAGGTACCCACTCCTACAACCGCAATAACTGTAAAGATAATGATCGCTTTAACATGTGTAATAAGAAATGCTTCAACTTTTCTTACGAGATGAAACAATTTGTCCCCTTCATAATCTCTGTTTTCATTTCTCTTAGCCATAATTCTCCCCAATTCATAATTTATTTATATTTAATTCATTAATTAATCTCGATAGATAAGTTCTTTGAATTTTAAGCAATTGTGAGGCTTTCGTTTGTTTCCATCCTGTTTTTTCAAGAACCTTGATAATATATTCCTTTTTAAAATTATTCACTGCCTCTTTTAATGAATAAACAGGCTCAAGGTCAAAACTTCTTGAGATTGAAGGTTCATTTCCAAGATAAAGATCTTTTCTTGTTATAACATCTCCTTTACACAAAACAACCGATCTTTCTATAACATTCTGTAACTCTCTTACATTGCCTGGCCAATAGTAATTTTTAAGCAACTCCATTGCTTCTTCAGTAAATCCTTTAATACTTTTTTTTAGTTCATGGTTAAATTTCTGTAAAAAATAATTCGCAAGAGCAGGAATATCATCTTTTCTATCCCTTAACGGCGGTAGTATTATGGGAAAAACATTTAACCGGAAGAATAAATCTTCTCTAAAACGATTTTCTTTCACCTCCTCATAAAGATTTTTATTTGTAGCGGCAATTAGTCTTACATCTACCTTCTTAGATATCGTATCCCCAACTCGCTGAATTTCCTTTTCCTGCAAAACTCTTAATAGCTTAGATTGAACAGAGTAAGATAGCTCACCAATTTCGTCTAAGAAAATTGTACCTCCATCCGCTAATTCAAACTTTCCAATTTTATCCGCAACAGCATCGGTGAATGCTCCCCTCACATGTCCGAACAGTTCAGTTTCAATTAAATTTTCCGGAATGGCAGCACAATTTACCTTGATCAAAGGCTTATTTCTTCTTTCACTTTTAAAGTGAATATGCTCAGCAAATAGTTCTTTTCCTGTGCCGCTTTCTCCTAAAAGAAGAACGGTTGTGTTTGTTTGAGCGACTTGTTCAGCCATCTCTAGCTTTTCATTTACTATTTTCGAATTACCAATAAACTTATTTGGTAATCTTTCGTTAACCAATTCTTTTCTCAAGTTTATATTTTCAAACTTAATATCCTGATATAATTTTGCATTTTCAATTGCGATAGCGGCAAGATTTGAAAAAGTTTCTAAAAGACTTTGATCTTCCTTTGAAAAGGTATCTTCTTCAATTTTATTAATTACTTCCAGGACTCCTATTGTCTTATTTTTTAGTTTCAAAGGAACGCAGAGTATCGATTTTGTTTCATAATTAATCTTTTTGCTAACATCAGCATAGAATCTTTTATCCTTTGTAACATCAGGTACTAAAAGAGGTTTGGAATATTTAGCTACCCATCCAGCAATCCCCTCTCCCATTTTTAAAGTGAACTTCTTTACTTCTTCGCCTTTGTCCCCCAGAGCAACATGAAAATATAATCTATTTTCCTTTTCGTTTATCAACAAAAGAGAACTCGCTTCAGCTTTTACTACTTTATTAGCAGAGTTCATTATTCTATTTAATACTTCATTTATATCAAAGGTGGAGTTTATTAGTGTGCTTATTTTAATTATCTCTTCAAGGTCTTTACCTTTTGCACCACTACCCATCTATTTACCTATATTGTTTAATTTTATAACTGAGCCTAAAGAAAAGGTTCCTGTATCCTTCTCGTTATCTTCAAGGTATTTTTCGATTTCCTTATGCTCTAAATGATTCAAATACTCTCTAACACTCAGAGTAACCTTTTTTTTATCTTTATCAATATCAACTACAACGGCTTTTATTTCATCGCCTAACTTATAAACCTCTTCAGGATTTTCTATACGTTCATTCGAAAGTTGGGAAATATGAATCAAACCTTCTATATCTTCATCTATTTTTATAAAAACACCAAAATCAGTAATACTGGTAATTTTACCCGTTACCACGCTTCCTACAGGATGTCTGGTTTTTAAAGTTTCCCATGGATTTTCAGTAAGTTGCTTTAAGCCAAGTCTTATCTTTTTATTTTCTTTGTCAATATCAAGGACCAAAACCTCAATATTCTGGCCTAATTTAAATGAATCAAGAACCTTTTTCGAGGGTTTAGTCCAAGCAATGTCATCGATATGAAGCAAACCTTCAATCCCTTCTTCAATTTCAATGAATATGCCAAACTTGGTAATTCTTGTAATTTTACCTTTAATTTTTGAATTTACAGGGTACTGAACGTCTATCTCATCCCATGGATTTGGCAAAACCTGTTTTAATCCTAATGATATATTTCTTTTTGAAAGATCATAATCAAGAAGCATTACTTCAACTTCATCACCAACCTTAAGTACTTCACGCGGATGCTTTATTCGTTTTGTCCATGAAAGTTCAGAAATGTGAAGAAGCCCCTCTATCCCCTCTTCTAGCTCCACAAATGCTCCAAAATTAGTAAGTTTTGTTACAATTCCTCTATATTTTTTATTTTTCTCGTATTTTTCCAAAAATTTTCCCCATGGATCAGGTGTTAACTGTTTAATTCCCAGAGATACTTTTTTACTTTTTCTGTCCATTGAAAGAATCTTACACTTTACAATTTCACCTTTGTTGAGAAAATTTCTTGTGGAATTAACCTTACGCCACGATATATCACTGTTATGTAACAATCCATCAAAGTCTCCTAAATCAATAAATGCCCCATAGTTTACTATTTCTTTTACCTTACCTTCAACAATATCTCCAGGTCTTTTAGTATTAAAAAAGTTCTCAATATTTTTTCTCTTCTCTTCTTCGAGATATTTTCTATGAGATACAACAATATTATTTTTCCCGTCTATTTTATTGATTTTGAACAGTAATTTATTCCCGATATAATCAGCAATATCTGTAATCTTTCTTATATCAAGTTGGGATAATGGACAAAAAGCTTTAAAACCCAGCACATCAACATTTGCCCCTCCCTTAGTTCTTTCTATAACCTTCCCTTCTACAGGTAGCCCTTCTCTATAGGATTTTTTAAGGGTTTCCCAGTTGACCAATTCATCAGCCTTCCTTTTACTTAGGACTAATCTACCTTCTCTATTTTCTATATTTACAATCATTACATTAAATTTATCGCCTCTTGAAGGTATCTCTTTAAACTCTTTAATCGGGACCTCCCCTTCTGATTTAAATCCGATATCAATAAAAACAGAATCTGGTGTAACAGCAACAACAACTCCTTTAACAATTTCGCCATTGTTAAAATTATTGAGGTTTTGAATAAAATCTTCTTTAAATTCTTCCTTTACATCTTCCTGTTGATCTTCAAACTCTGTAGATGATAAGTTGTTTGAACCTTCTTCTGGTTGTGCAGGTTCACTCTGAAGTTCATTCTTAATCATGTTTCTTAACTCCTGAAAAAATATATTTAATTAAACATTATTACAATTTAATCATATTTAAAATACTATTGCACACTTCATCTATAGTCATGTTTGTTGAATCAATATAGATAGCATCCTCAGCCTTTTTTAAAGGAGCAATTTTTCTAGTGCTATCGTAGGTATCTCTATCCCTTATTTTTTTAATCATTTCGTCTATAGTTGATGCTTTGCTACTGTCATTTTTGTCCTTTAATCTTCTAACAGCCCTCGTTTCTATTGAAGCATCTAAATAAAATTTATAATCAGCATTTGGAAAAACTACAGTTCCAATATCTCGTCCTTCAATTACAATGTCATTATTTTGGCCTATTTCTCTCTGCAGTTCAACCATTTTTTTTCTTACAAAAGGCAAACTTGAAATATAGCTTACGTTTTTGGTTACTTCTTCATTTCGGATATCTTTTGTAACGTTAGTTCCATTCATTAAGATTCTATTATCAATGAAACTTATGTCAAAATCATCAAGGGTTTTTTCTATGAGTTGAGTATTTTCAAGTGGAATTCCCTTTTTCAAAACTAAGAGGGTAAAAGCACGGTACATAGCACCTGTATCAAGGTAGGTAAAATTCAATTTTTCAGCTACCTTTTTAGCAATAGTACTTTTACCGGCACCAGCAGGTCCATCAATTGCAATAATCACTACTTCTCCGTTACCAGTTAAATTCAGGTTAATTCATAGAAATAAAAAACAAAACCAATAGAAAATTATTCTTCCAATCGTAATAAAAATCTTACTTTACCTGTTCGTTTTATACATATAAAAAATTATATTTATTATTCTTTAATATTTTGGCATTATAATTTACCATTAAACACTGTTATTAAAAACAACAGAAAATGCTGGTACAAAAGAAAACTGTAATTTGACATAAAATAACAATAATTTCATTCGAATCAAGCTTAATTTATTTCAGTTAATAAACTCAATTTAGTTTCAAACATTATAATCAAAAATTCGTTTATTGTCCATTTTTATAGATGCATTTTACCTCATCTTTTGTCAATTCTCGATATTTTCCCTCTTCAATGCCATTTACTGTGACATTACCTATTCTTATTCTCTTTAACTCAATTACTTTTATATTGATGCTATTAAAAAGAACTCTGATTTCCCTTTTTTTCCCTTCATTAAGAGTAAGTAATACCTTATTACGTGAAATTTTTTTATAACTTTTTATCTTATATTTTTCTCCATAAATTATAGTGCCTTTAGTCCATTTTTTAAGCTCTTCATATGGTATATCGGAGTCTGTAGTAACTTCATATTCTTTTGTAATTTCAAATGATGGATGAGTTACTACATTTGCAAAAGTTCCGTCATTTGTTAAAAATATTAGCCCCTTTGATCTGTAATCCAGCCTACCAACATTAAATACTCCCATTTCAAGATATTTTTTATCCAAAAGACTGAAAATGGTAGGTCTATTCCTCTCATCAGATCTTGTACAAATAAAGTTTTCTGGTTTGTTAAGAGCCAAATAAATCTTTCTGACAGATCTATTTATTAGCTTACCGGATATTTCAATAATAGAATCCGCCTTTACCTTTGTACCCAGTTTGGTTATGGTAATACCATTTACTTTTACAGCACCTATTTTTATAAGCTCTTCAGCTTTTCTTCTTGATGCATAACCATACCACGCAATAAGTTTTTGTAATCTGATTTCTTCCATAAGAGATATTTTAACAACCAGTAACTATTTTTTAGTATAAGCTATAAGGCTATAGTTTATCAAATTCTTCGATTGGGGGAAGGTCCTTTAAGCTTAGTAAACCAAAATATTTCAAAAATTTATCAGTTGTTCCATAGATAATTGGTTTTCCAGGCACCCTTTTTTTCCCTGTTATTCGAATCAATCCGTATTCAAGCAGTTGCTTTATGATGTAATCTACCTGAACACCTCTAATCTGCTCAATTTCTGTCTTTGTAATTGGCTGTTTGTAGGCAATAATAGCTAGTGTTTCAATTGCCTGCTGTGATAATTTCAAGCCTTTGCGTGTATCATAGTGATTTCCTAATAGGCTATATAGCTCGCTTTTTACTGTAAGATAATAATCTCCCGATTCATTTTGAATAACTACCAATGAAGAGCACATTTTATCATATTTTTTATTTATGTTATCGATAATTATAGGTATTTCTCTTTTATTAATATTGCTTACATCTTTAATCCTCTTGATATTAACAGGCTTATTTTCCAGAAAGAGGATAGCTTCAACCAATTGTTCCTTGTTCAAATTTTCTGATTTTACATCTGTTAATTCTCCAGATGATATGTCTGTTACACCACCTTTTTCATCCGACATGAGCTGTTTACCTCTTTATTATCTTAATATCACCAAAAAGCCTATGCTGTAAGATTATAATTCTTTTCATTTTTACAAGTTCAAGTAGTGCTAGAAAAGTTATAATAAGCTCATATTTTGTGCTGTTTCCTGAAAAAAGAGAACTAAACATTATTTCTTCATTCTTCAATAAATAATCTGTTATTTCCTCAATCTTATCATCTATAGATATTTTTTCGATTTCAAGAGCCTTAAAGATAGAAGTATCTATCTCCTTTGTCAGTCTTGAAAAAGCCATAATAAGTTCTATAACCGATATTTGCTCCCAGTTTTCATTGTCTTTAAAATCAAAAAGTAATTGAGAGTCATTTCTAATTAAAATCTTTTCACTTTCGAAATTCTCCATTAAAACTTTAGCAGCTTCCTTATATTTTTTATATTTTACAAGTCCTTCTGCTAGTTTTGTCCTTTCATCGATTTCTTCATCAAGTTCTATTTCAATGGGTAATAGAGATCTTGATTTTATATACATTAACATAGAAACTGTCAATATAAAGTTTGAGTATAGATCGATATCGAGGTTTGTTTCGAATTTTATACTATTGAGAAACTGACCTGTTATTTCTGAGATATAAATATCATTTGCGTTTATCTTTGAATTTTTAACAAAAAAAAGAAGCAGATCAAAAGGACCCTCAAAGTTATCTATCTTGATGTATGGTAATTTATTGCTTGTAGTATTTTCCATAATTATATTGTATTTATATTTTATAGTTGCAATCTTACTTTCTTAGTATAATAATTATGAGTTCTCTTAAAAAAGGACAGCACTGTCTTCCTGATTTTTGATTCACCAAAGTGATAAATCCATGACATCTTTTGGATTAAAAATTACATTGCCTCGCTTAAAAAGCGGAATCCACCTATTAAAAATAGGCAAGTAAATTTCCAATCGTGATAAAACTTTAATTTACCTATTCGTTTTATACCTATAAAAAATTAGAATTAATTATCCATGAGTCCACTCTAAAAACCATTTTTATCACTTTTTTAAAAAAATGCTAAAAGATAACTCTTTAAATATAAACAAT
>Ga0164318_10001046_pt1 | contig 23634 bp, 16 predicted proteins | sample GuaBasSedimGuay9_FD_113734 | JGI IMG/M metagenome (GOLD analysis project Ga0164318, IMG submission 113734) | Subseafloor sediment microbial communities from Guaymas Basin, Gulf of California, Mexico - Guay9, Core 4571-4, 0-3 cm | ecosystem: Environmental > Aquatic > Marine > Hydrothermal vents...
AAATGTTTGAATGTTGGCAAAATTTTTTCCAATAATATCTTTGACTGAAAGTTTGCAGATATTTTTTACCGCATCATTGGCCTCAATCACCTGCAAGTTATGATCTATCGTGATAACAGCATCTTTCAGGCTTCGAAATATAGCCTCCATTTTATGGCGAGCCTGTAAATTATCCATTTCCAATTGCTTTTTATTGTCCAGAAGTTTTTTATGTTGAAGGCCATGAGTGGTGATGCGTAGGAGAGCTTCTTTTCGAATCGGTTTTGTTATATAGTCAAATGCTCCAAGGCGTACTGCCTCAGCTGAAGTCTCAATATTGGGTTCACCGGTTATCATAATAACAGGACAGTGCATTTTTCTGTTTTTTATTTCATGGAGAAGATCAATTCCTGTGTTGCCCCCCAGGATAATATCGGTAATTATCAAATCAGGGTCCGTGTCTGAAATAATTTTTAGAGCTGAATCAAAATTTATGGCTGTCATAACATCATGGCCCTGATCAGCAAGGATCATTTCAAAACCGAAACGGATGTTTTCTTCATCATCAACGATAAGTATCTTTGATTTCATATTTTCACCTGTGATGACCGGCCGTTGTGAATGGGCAGATCGACAATGACCTTTGTATGGTCATTTTTTTGACTTTCAAACCAGAGATTTCCCCCATGGTTCTTGATAATTCCATGGCTGATGGAAAGCCCCAGTCCTGTCCCTTCCCCCTGGGGTTTGGTCGAAAAAAAGGGGTTGGCCACCCTGTCGAGTATATCTTTTGAAATTCCTAAACCTTTGTCATGAAATGTTAAACGTACATACTTTTTATCCCCTATTTTAATTTTATCTCCATTGATTTTAAGAATTTTGTTCTCATGGGGTTTTGGATATTTTTTCTGCAGGGCATAACGGGCATTACTGATGATATTTAAGAATACCTGCTGGATTTCCTGACTGCGGGCATCGATTTTAGGAATGTCAGAAGGGATATTGACTGATATTTGTATTCCGTCTTTAGAGATCTGTTTTTCCACAAGCTCAAGTGTTAATTTGAGGATATCATTAACATGTGCAGGACTGTACTCTTCCTTTTTATCCCTTGCAAATGAAAGTAGATTTTTTACAATTTTTCCTATTCGCTCACCCTCATTGACAATTCGTTCCGGGATTGTTTTGTCCCCGCCAAGTTCATGGAATTTATCCGTAAGGATTTCAGCAATACTGATGATGCCGGTAATCGGATTATTAATCTCATGTGCAACGCCGGCAGCAAGTTCACCAAGTGATGCAAGATGCCCGACACGGATGGCCTCGGCTTGAAGATGATTTTTTTCAGTGATATCCCTCATTACAATAATAGATTTTATTTCTTTATCCGATTCTTGAAAAGGTGAGAAAAAAATATCATAATGTTTTTGATCCAGAAAATCTGTCTCCAATTGTTTAATACAATTCTCATTTATGGATTCCTGCATGAGGCAAAAATCGCAAGGTTTATTTCTTTGAAAAATACTTTTATAACATATTTGGCCTACCGATCCTCCAAATTGATCTCTTATAATATTATTCTGAAATTCAATAACAAAGTCCTTATTGACAAGATACATGCCTTCCCCAATACTGTTGACCACATTCTGGAGTTTGTCACGCTCGTTTCGTATCGTTTTTTCAGCACGTCTGACATCTTTTTGAGATCGTATTGCCATAATGCCATGGGCCAGATCATTTGTAAGTTCCTCTAAAAGTTTTATTTCTTCAGTACTAAACACATCTGCTTTAGAGGCATAAATACTCAAAGCGCCAAACGCCTGGTCCTCGAAATTCAAGGGCAAGGCTATGTTTGAGAGATATCCACGCTTTTGGGCTTTTTCTTTCCATGGTCTAAAATTTGGATCAGAAGCAATTTGTTTGCTGATAACAGGTTTGTTCTCACGTATTGCTTTGCCTGAAGGGCTTTGGCCAAATTTTGTGTCAGCCCACGTAATATTCAGGTTGTCAAGATATCCTTCCTCCAATCCATGCCGGGCGACTGCACGCACGCTTTTTTCTTTGTCCTGGCCGGCAAAACCTATCCAGGCAAATCTGTAATTTCCCTGTTCAACAATAACCCGACAGATTTTATTGAGGATATCAGATTCATTTTTGCCATGCACAATAATTTTGTTGCATTCGCTGTATAGTTTCAATGCCCTGTTTTTTTTTAAAATAATTTTCTGCTTTCGCTTGTACTCGGTGATGTCTTCACCGATGGACTGGTACGCGATGAGTTTTCCATGATCATCAAACACCGCGCAGTTAGCCCACCGCTGCCATCGAATGTCACCATCAGGTGCAATGACTGGGTGTTCGTGGGACTGTATAGGCGAATCAGGTGTCAGCACTGAAATTATGTCCATCATAATTTTTTGTTTGGCTTTGGGGATCACCGATAGAAAACTTGAACCGATCAGTTCTTCGTAGGTCTTGTTAAATTGTTCACAATAGGTTCTATTAACAAATGTGATCTTGCCATCCGGCAGAAAACTGCAAATCAGTACCGGCATATCTTCTATAATTAAACGATATTGATCCTTGATCTCCAGTATTTTGGACACAATCCTCACCTATATTTTATTTATAATTTGATTTTTTATACTATAACAGTCTTTGATATAATAGCCAATAGAATAAGTGTGCAAGGCACATATGTGTGCCGCACACTTTTATGCCGCGCACATTTTTTAAACTCAATTGGGTTTCTTTATTTTGAATGCCATGCATTGTAACTATTTAATAAAACGGATAAAATTAATTTTATTGTATTTCTCTCACCTGCTTGGCACGCAAGTTGAAATAAGAAATAGATAGCTTTAGTTTACATGAAATGTTTTTTAAGATGATAGTTAACCGTTAGAATCAGGAGAGAGAAATGAAAAAATTATTTATTGTCACTTTATCTATTGTTATGGGACTTGTTTCTTTGTCAACTGCTTTTGCCAGTGACAAATCTGAATGTATTTATAGAAGCAAGATTGAACAGAAGATTTCTTTTTATCAAGCAAGACTGTATCTTACAGATTCTGAATACAAGATACTGTCAGACATTGGTAAAGATGCAGAAAAAATTATCAGTTATCTTCAAAAAGAAAAAGATCAGCTTGTCCAGGAAATGAAAGATAGGAAAGTTGAACTTAGTGCTGCTAAGATTAACAGATTTATTATAAATAAGGCAAGAATTGGAGATATGAGTTAGGGATATGCAAAATTTAAGGACTCTGGAGTTGGGGAAATAATATAATAACTCAACACAGAGTCCCTATCATTCGGTTCTGATAAACTGGACCAGGCAAAGGGAGATAAGGCTGAAAAAGGCCCCGGCCAGGAACGGGATTTTATAATCGACCATCCACAGCAGGCCTCCAATGACTGGCAGGACCACCGCTGCTATATGATTTATGGTAAATCCTACGGCTGCACTGGATGCAATATCCTTCGGGTCTGCAATTTTATGGAAATAGGTACTGATGCCGGTTGAAAAATTAAAAAAGATATGATCAAGGATATATAAACCGCCGACGATTAGTTTTGAGTCCACAAAGGCATAGGAAATAAAAATTAGGATAAGAAAAAAGTACTCCATTGAAAGAAGTTTTCTTTCACCGTATTTTACAATAAATTTTCCGATTAAAGGATTGATAAAAAAATTGATCACATTGTTTATCAGGAAAAGCAGGGTGATATACTGAACGGAGAATCCAAACTTTTTTACCAGCAAAAATACGGCAAAGGCCATAAAGATCTGTCTTCGAGCCCCGGCCATGAAGGTTAAAAAATAATAGAGCCAGTAACGTTTTTTGAGTACCAGTTTTTTTTTCTGGGGAAGGATGTCTTTTCTTTCAGGATTTTTTGTGATGGCCCAGATACCGCAGGCTACGATCAGGCCGCCAAAGAGGATATACATGACTTTATAACTTAAGAAAGGAGCGATCACAAATATAATAATACTGACGACTATGCTGGCAGCTGCTGCATAACTTCTTTGTGCACTGAGAACAATGGGGGAGGTTAGTTTGTCAAAATACTGAAGTGTAAGAGACTGTTTGGTTGTTTCATAATAGTGGAACCCGAAACTCATGACCAGGGTTGTAAAAATAAGGCCGTAAAAACTGGGTAAAAGCCCGGTTACTAAAAGACCTGCTCCAAGGATGATAATGGAGAGTGCTGACAACCTGTGCTCTTTAATGATCAAAATTACATAGGTGACCAGCAGTGCCAGAAATCCCGGTATTTCGCGGACAGACTGCAAAAGACCGATATGTTTTCCTTCAAGTCCGACAATGTTAACGCTGAAATTATCAAAAAGGGTCAGCCAGCACTGGAGTCCTGCTGTAGAACAGATGGTCAGAACGATGAGATAGGAATACATCAGTTCTTTTTTATAGTCAGGCATCAGGTGTCTAATGAATCTTATTAATTAGTTTTTCAACTACTTTTTCTGCAGTATCTCCAAACAGGGATTCAACTTCCAAAAGGTTAAGATATTTGTCATCCCATTGAATGCTGTCACTTTCAAGAATCCAGTCTTTGAGCCTGTTGTATTTGCCGCCCAGGGCTTTGATCTTTTTCAAAAGCGGCAAATCTTTAGATGTCTTGAAGTTGATATTTAAAGAAAGGATATACTCAATAATGTTGGGTGTGGCAGGATTTGAAGAAATGCAGGGAATTACCAGGATATTCTTATTGTCTTTTCTGCCTTTCCCAATATAAACATTTCCTTCTCTCACAATGATATTTTTGGTTCCTTTAAGCCTGGGGTCTGTTTCCACCCTTGAATGTTCATCTTTTAACGCGCCTGTTTTGTTGATGAGTTTAATCTTGGTCTCCCGGGTGACTTCGCCTAAAAGATTCAGGCCTGAAATTTGGTATAGAAAGGCCCCGTTGACCTTGGAAACAACTTCCTGGAGGTTTTTAATGACAATGACGTTTTTGTTGGTAATCTGGGAAATCTGAATGTCATTGGCAGACAGCTCATCAAAGACAAGACCTTCAAATTTTTCACTGATCCTGCTGGTACCCACTGTTACGGTTTTGGCCTGGTGCTTGATGGCATCAACCGGCCTTGCCATGGTGTTAATGGCCTGACCAATGTTATCAAAAAAGGTATCTAACATGTTGGAGGGTGTGCCCTTTGTTTCAAAATCAATCTCAAAGTCAGATACCGGCAGCCTGCCGGACAGGTATTTTAAAAGCAGGGTGAGATTGGCAACATTATCAAGTCCCATGGCTGCAGGAAAACCGCCCTGCCGCCGTTTTTTTGAAAATTTATTATAAAACTGTGCAATGGTTTCCCGGAATCGTTTTTCTAAGAGGACTTCATACACATCATGGCCCATGGTGGTGTATTCATCTAAAACATCCTGGACTTCAAGTCTTCCTTCATACATAAACCTGGAAGCCTCGTTAATGGCAAGGGCAGCATAATACCCCCAGATATGTCCTACAAGCGTATTAAGAATCGGTGCAAAATGTTCTTTTGTTTCAGGGATTTTAAATACATCCTTTGCATAGAGATCAAATCTGTCTTCGCCAATAGTGGTGATCACCACAGGGGTTGCTTTGTGTGCATGGAAGATGGCTGTATCTTTTATAATATCTCCCAGTACGCTTTCCCTTGTGCCGGCAGCGCAAATAATGATTAATGGTTCAGAGGAGAGATCAATATGTTTTTTGTCTTCAATAAAATCGGACGAAATGGTTTTGTAGCAAAGCTCACTGAGTTTGATCCTGATCTCATCGGCTGAGGTTTTGTTTGATCCTGATCCAACCGTGGCCCAATAGTCTTTTGAGACGGCGAGCCTGAAGGCTGAATCTTTGATTTGATCTTTCATCCCAAGTATGGTTCTCATTTTATCCGGCAGGCCCATAATTTCATTGATCTGTTCTGTAATAAAACCACTTGATCTTGTTTGAACAATGTGGGCGATGTGAAGACCTAAAATAGCCCCTGCCGTGATTTGTGAATAAAATGCTTTTGTGGATGCCACAGACATTTCAATATCCCGGCCGGAACTGGTGTAGAATACACCGTCGGTTTTAAAGGTCAGATCAGAATCTCTCCTGTTTACAATAGCCAGAGTTTTGGCACCACACGCCTTTGCCATATCAACGGTCCGGTTGGTATCAGTTGTGGTGCCGGACTGGCTGATGGCTACAACAAGGGTATTGGCCATGGATTGGGTTTCATTTTCTTCTTCAACAATACTGAATCCGGAAAGTTCTGAGGATTTTAACGCCCTGATATCGATACCAATATCCCCCAGATAGAAATTTAACAGGTCAGCACAACCCTGGGCTGCAATTCCGGCAGTTCCCTGGCCAATAAAGCAGACTTTTTTTATTTTGTTGTTCCTGAAATCATCTTCCAAAAACTTTGGAATGACTGTTTCATCCAGACTGGTGGTAAACAGATTCGATTCCGTGGACACTTTGAATTTGTTTTCCAGGGTTTTTTCAACCGAACCCGGGGATTCTGAAATTTCTTTTAAAAAATAGTGGGGGAAATTTTGTCGGTCAATATCCCTTGATGTAATCTGGCTGTTGAGTATTTGATCGTCCTCTATGGCAATCGGGGTATTATCATAATAAAAGGATTGAATCCCTGCAATACCGCCAGTCGAATTCTGATCTAAGATAACAATCTGCCCTTTGTTTTCTCCATTGAGTTTGATGTAATCCTGAGTTTCTTCAACAATGCCATAGAGCTCTGATGCTGCGATATAGTGATCCCTGGCAATGCCGACAAAAATCGCCTGACCACTTCCTTTCTGGGCTAAAAACAGTTTTCCAGGTGCCAGATTGGAGTGCATGCTGATGGCATGAGACCCCTCAAAATCATTGACAGCCAACCTGAAGGCCTCTTCAATGGAGTGGTTGAGTTTCAGGTAGTGTTCGATCTGGAGCGGGATCAGCTTGGTATCCGTATTAATATCCTCATGAATCTTATCATATTGTGCTTCATACTCAGTCTTTAATTCAAGATAATTGTCAATATCTCCATTCAGGCAGACATGAATGATGCCGCTTTTTCCGATTTCTCTGTCTGTAGGCGTGTTGTCCTGAGGGTGGCAATTGGCCATGGTAATATCTCCCACAGAGGCCCATCGAGTGTGAGCAGATACGGAATTTGCAATAAATTCATAATTTGAAAGTAATTGCAGCATGTGATCATTCTTAATCTGGCTTCGAATAAAGGTGACATTGTCGCCAAGTGCACCGATTTCCGCAGCAAATTTATAGATAAAAGAAATGGTGACAAAATGCGTGTCGTTTTCAGGATATGTATCATTGATGGTAAGGCTGTTATTGGTCAATACCAGGTGGTTTGTTCTCTGTTTTAGCCTTTCCGATAGCCCGGCCTTAATTAATCCTTCTCTGAAATTTTCAAATTCTTGTTTAGTAAAGGTAAATATAACTGAAATTCCGGCTGAATCTCTTCCCCTGACTTCAAGCCGGTCAATACTGTTTAATACGGCATTAATTCTTTTAAATATCTTTAGTCCGGAAGCGTTGTCGGAACGTTTAAGACCAATGGCAAGATCGCTGATAGCAGTGATATTATCCAGGATCTCTTTTTTAAGGCACCAGCCAATATCATGGAGTTTTTCAAGACGCGGGGAAATTATATCAACATCTGCCGAAGAAAGGTTTGCAAGTTCTTTTTTAAATGCTGATGTCTGATCCTGTATTAATTGGTCGATTGTTTTTGAAAGAGATAAGAGTGCCTCTCTTTTTTCTTTGTTAAAAAAAAGATCGGAAAAAATATGTTCCTGTTTAAAAGCCTGGCAATTTTCCAGTAAAGTATCCAGAAGATCATCACTGCCGGGGAAGTCATCCCGGATAGACAAAACATCAGACGACAAACTTTTTGTTTTTAAAGAAAGGACCATCTCCTGGACAGGGGTTAAATCAAGATGCTGCGGGGTGCGGCTTCCCTTAAATGCAACAAATGCTGAAATGCCGCAGGATATAGTATTGGGAAGATTTGGGAAGAATATGATACAATTATTTTTTGTCTGTTTTATGGATTTTCCGATTTCGATATGGATTGAAAATAATTTATTTATCAGATTCACAAAAGATTTAACTATATTCACAAAGAGTTTTGCTAACTCAATCATTTATTCCTCCATCATCCAAAAGATTTTGTTCATTATAATTGTGCAGTTTTGGGTATGTTTTCTTTAAAATACTGTTTTAAAATCATTTTTGCATAGGTAGTTGCTCTTGTCCCAATATATTTTCTATGCCCGACAACAATAGATAAAGCAATTTTTTTACGTGTGACCTTCAGGTTATTGGTTTTTTTTAACTTTCCAAAACCGGTAAACCAATCGTATTTTACCGTATGCTTTTTATTATATAATGATCCTGTCTTTCCACCAATCACAAGTTTTGAAAGTATTTTATCCCTGGAAGCCCCTCTAAAGGATTTTCGGGCAGTCCCTTTGGTTATTGTTTTTTCCAGCAACTGCATCATTGTTGCTGCTGTTTTAGGCATTATAGCTGTTTTATAGGTTGTTTTTTTATTTTTGTAAATAATTTCGCCATCTAAGTTGGTTACATGTTCAACAATACTTGGTATTGTGACGCTGCCAGCGTTGAGTACAGCTGAGATGAGCATGGCACCAAATATGGGTGAGATGGTTGTATTATTGTTAAAACCGCAACCCAGCTCAGCCAGGTGGTATTCGCTGTCGTTGGTTTCAAAGTTACCGGTAACAAAGGGTAATTCAGAATGGATAACCTGGTTGAATCCAAAAGCCTCGGCATAAGACTCAAGTTTTTCTTTTCCAAGGTAATTTTTCCCAATTTTCCCAAATATCGGATTTACAGATTCGGCAAAAGCTCTGGAAAATGAGATTTTATAGGTATATTTATTTTTAACATCTTTAAGTTGACGCTTATATAATGTGTACTTATTTCCATTAAAGTACAGTTGCGTCTGCGGCGTGTAGCCCAATGTTTCAACAGCAGCTGAAGCCGTTACAATTTTAAAAATGCTTGCGGCCGGATAGTCTGATTCAATACAGGGATTTGTGTCAGGATTCTCAAGATTAAACCCTGTCATGGCAATAATTTTCCCGGTATCAGCGTCCATGACCACAAAGGCAATCCGCTGGGGTTTTCCGCGAGTGAGTTTTTTTAATTTGTCAAGCAGGGACAATAAATATTGCTGAAGATAAATATCAATGCTCGTGGTAACTTTATAACTCTCTTCGGGTGTGTCGATAAAAAAGATGTTTTTATCCGTATGGATAAAATGTGTATTACGGATGATAGTTGATAATTGAGTTGTTAATAACCGATTTGGTGTTTCATGGGTCTGGGGGTTTGTTTGTACCAGATTTTTGTTTTCAGATTTATGAAACGTATCATTATTTTCAGGCAGTTTGTTTTTAACAAAAAAGAAGCCTGTAGTCAGAAGTATCAGGATACAAAGTCCAATAGTGGCTTTTAATGTTTTTAAGAAAAGATCCTTTTTCTTTTTTTTTTCAATATAGTCTGACTGAAAATTTCGCCAGGAAGTTTCTTTCATCTTATCGAGTTCCCCGGTGTAATTTTTTTATCAAAACCAGACAGTACAAGTCTTTTTTTATGGCTTGCAGCAAGGATCATTCCCTGGGATATTTCTCCCATTAGCTTTGCTTCTTTTAAGTTGGCAACCACGATGACCTGCTTTCCGATAATTTCCTGGGGTGTATAATCTTTTGCAATTCCGGCTATCACCTGTCTTGTCTCGCCACCTATGTCTACTATAAGTTTTAAGAGTTTGTTGGATTTTTCAATTTTTTCAGCCTTTATGACGGTGCCGGATCTCAAATCGATTTTTGCAAAATCATCAATGGTAATTTCTTTTTTTAAAGCCGGTTTAAACGATTTGGTCTGTTTAACCGGTTCTTTGGACTTTGTTTTGTCTGTATCAATCCTTGGAAATAAAATATCCGGCTTGGCAATGACGGTTCCTTTTTGAATCTGCCCCCAGGAATCTATTTGTTTAAGCGTGTAAAACCCATTGTTTTCTTTTGCCATACAAAGAGTGTTTTGCATTTTTAAGGATGTTTGCGGCATGATGGGGTATATCAGGCAGGAGACAACCCTTAATCCCTCAATTAAATTATAGAGGACTGTTTCAAGGATGGGGATATTAACATCATCCTTGGCCAGTGCCCAGGGCTCATTTTTATCAATATATTTATTCATGGTACTGATAAATCGCCATATGGCTGTAATGCCTTTGTGAAATTCACAAAGTTCCATGGCCTGTTTGAATCCATCAATGGCTTTTTTTGCATCAGATGCCAGGCTAAGGTCCTTTTTTTTCTCGATTTCTGTATCTGGTCCTTTTACTTCACCTGCAAAATATCGATGGTTCATTGAAAGGACTCTTGAAAAAAGATTTCCAAGATCATTGGCAAGATCCGAATTGATTCTTGATACAATGGTCTCTTCTGTGAAATTAGCATCCAGACCAAAAACCATTTCCCTCATCAAAAAATATCTGAATTGATCCAGGCCGTATACATCTGTCACCTGAATGGGGTCTGTAACATTACCGACACTTTTTGACATTTTACTTCCCTTTACATTCCAGAACCCATGGACATTTAATCCATTATATATTTCGATCCCGGCGGCTTTCAGCATAATGGGTCAATAAATACCATGGGGCTTAATGATATCTTTTGCTACAAAATGGCGGGCACCGGACCAGAATTTTTTAAAAAGGTCTTCATCAGGGTATCCCAGTGCTGAAATATAATTTACAAGGGCATCAAACCAGACATAGGTGACATAATCTTTATCAAAGGGCAGGGTGATCCCCCAGGTCAGACGGGATTTTGGTCGGGAAATGCAGAGATCTTCCAACGGTTCTTTTAAAAATGAAAGAAGTTCGTTTTTGTATTGAGCAGGCCTTATAAAATCAGGATTGGTTTTAATGTGATTGATAAGCCATTCCTGGTATTTGCTCATTTTGAAAAAATAATTAGATTCTTTGATCACTTCGGGTGCAACCCCATGGTCCGGGCATTTGCCGTCGACAAGTTCCCTTTCCTGGTAGAATCGTTCACATCCAAAACAATAAAGTCCTTCATAGCTTGAAAAATAGATATCTCCTGAATCGTAAATTTTAGAAAGAACAGATTCAACAACTTTAATATGATCCAAGTTAGTTGTTCTGACAAAATAATTGTTTTTAACATTTAAGACAGGCAACAGATCCTGAAAGAGTTGGCTGATTTCATCGGCATATTCTTTTGGTGTTGTCTTTTGTTTTTCAGCTGCCTGAACAATTTTATCTCCATGTTCGTCTGTTCCGGTCAAAAAAAAGGTTTCATATCCTTCCATTTGCTTGAACCGTGTTGCAACATCAGTTGCGATGGATGTATATGCATGCCCCAGATGGGGTTTTGCATTGACATAATATATGGGGGTTGTGAAAAATTGTTTTTTATCTGTCATTATTTCGTCGATCCCTTTTTTGAGTTAGAAAGCTGCCGTATGGATTTTTCTATTTCAGTATTATCCTCTAAACGAATCGTAATGCTTTCTTTTAACACATTCTGTCGAATAACTTTCCCTCTGCCTTCTTCTATTGTGATATTTTTCCCTAACTTGGGCATCTGGCGTTTCAGGTGTTTGTAAGTCTGGTTTTCAAAAGTGAGGCAGCACATTAACCTGCCGCAAACCCCGGAAATTTTGGTGGGATTCAATGATAACCCCTGTTCTTTTGCCATTTTGATGGAAACTGGTTCAAACGTATGCATAAATGAGGAGCAGCAAAGTTCCCTCCCACATTTCCCTATCCCGCCGCAATGTTTTGAAAGATTACGGATTCCAACCTGGCGCATTTCAATTCGAATACTAAAATTTTTTACCAGAAGTTTGATTAATTCTCTGAAATCAATCCTGCCGTCAGCTGTGTAAAAAAAAGTCAGCTTGTTTCGATCAAATGTACTCTCAACGCTGAACAGGTTCATGAGAAGACCTAAGTCATCAATGCATTGAATGCAATAATCAAAGGCTCTTTTTTCCAGCAGTTTTATTTCTTCTCTTTTACGAAAGTCTTCTTCGGTCGCGATCCGGACAATCTGTTTTAGTTTTTTTCCAGTATGGTCGACTTCCGCGGGTGGTTTGGCAATGTTGCCAAATCCCAGACCCTGCTCAGTTTCTACGATGACAGGATCCCCTTCTTTCAGTACAAAAGCACTGGATTTGAAATCATATATTTTCCCTGCTGTTTTAAATTTAACACCAGCAACTTTAATCATAAATTAACTTTCCTTTTGTAGTAGCAATTTTAAGGAAAAAACGATCCAATGTTAGTCTTAATGAGCAGTTTGACGACAGCCTTTTTTCTGTTTCATAAAGGTTTTGGACCCAGTCACAAAATATTTTGCTTTCACGCATCTGACTAATATCTGTAAAAGTGTCAAAAAAATCAAGATTAACTATTCTTTTTGGATGAAGTTTAAAAATCATTAGATCACGGAAAAATGTTTTCATAATCGCCATAGCATCATCGATAATGTCGGGATTAAAATTTAACTTTTGTGACAGCATTAATCCCTTGGATATGCAATTTTCAGTGTCTGACGTAACCATGTCGGCAAGCGTTTTGAGCAGCCACTCTCTTTTTTTGATCCAGTCGACATCTTTTATCTCGTCCCCTAAATTCAAATACATCATTGCCTTTCTCAAATCAGAATCAGCTGTCCTTGATGCAATATGGGCGGACTGCCTGCCAACTTTGAAATCATGAACCAGACAGTGTTCAATGAGCTTGTCGGTTAATGGTTTAAATCTGATTTTTCGGCATCTTGAAATAATGGTTGGAAGCAGCAGGGATATCTTATTGGCGATAAGGATAAAAAATGTTTTTTCAGGCGGCTCTTCAAGCATTTTTAGCAAAGCATTCTGGGCCTGTATATTCATTTTGTCTGCATTTAAAATTAACACCATCCTGAATTTGGCCTCATTGGGTTTAGAAGAGATGGCGGATCCCAATTTGCGAATCTGGGAGATAGAAATTATTTTTTTCCCTTTTAAGAGATTGATACAGAGAATATCCGGATGGCTGTCAGCATCTATTTTACGACATGACTTGCAATTGTTACACGCAAGACCTGTTCCTTTCAAACAATTACACCCCTTGGCAAAGAAAAATGCCGCTTCTTTTCTTCCTGTGTTCTCATTTCCAGAGAAAAGAAGGGCATTCGGGATTTTTTTTGCCTGAATGATATGTGTTAACTCAGGAAATATTTTAGCTTGGTGCTGCATTTGATCAAAATCAGACATAGTTTGATCAATACCCAATTTATTAATAATCTACCCGCTCCTTTAGCTCTTTTCCACATTTAAAAAATGGGAGTCGCTTGGGAGGAATGGTGACTTTTTGACCGGTTTTCGGGTTTCGGCCAGTGTAGCTTTTGTACTCTTTAATATGAAAACTGCAAAAGCCCCTTATTTCCACTCTCTCCCCTTCAACAAATGAATCGGAAAGTGAGTCAAAAAAAATTTTAATAATCTCTGAGGCTTCGGATTTTGTCAGGCTTGCTCTTTCTTTTAATGCCGAAATTAATTCAAGTTTATTCATACTTCCTCTTTTAAAAATTGAATGATACTCTCTTATCATATTTTTAAGGGTTCTAATTAAAATTTGATAAAAAGTCAAGGAGTTATGCTAAAAAGTCAGGAATTTTTTCAACATTGTCTTCTTCTGCTTCAACACCGGCATACTGTCCTAAAATATCTATTTTGACAACAACACGCCCTTTTCCTTTATATCTTGTGAATTCTCCCTTTGCCCCTGCCATCGGTCCTTCTAAAATTATCACCGGGTCTCCTTTTTCAATGCGGATAGTTGTTCCTGTGATCAGATCCGTATTTGCACTTGTCAGGATTTTTAAGGACTCAACCTGTGTTTCAGGCACAGGTACAGGGCCTGCATGATTACCCAATAGCCTGACAGCCCCAATGGTTTTTAAAATCTTAAGCTGATAAGCAGCATCAAATGTTGATTTGACAAAAATATATCCGGGGAAAAGAGGAACTTCTATCATAAGATTTCTATCTTTTCGTCGGCTTTTTCGTTTGCTTTTGGGTAAAAAAACTTCTATTTTTTTTTTCATAATGTTATTGTAGACCGTCTGCTCAAAGTTGCTTCTTGTCAGAAGGGCAAACCATTTTAATTGATCAATCATTAGATACCAAACTCTCCGATTCCATGAAGGTTTATAAGAAAGGTGATGCTCTGTTCATCACGTGAATCTGAATAATAGAGATTAAATGTCCAGCAGGATTTAGTAATGGTAACTCCGGCCTTTGTTTCCACGGTTTTATCGTCTTTCAGATTTTTTTCAATGGAGCAATAAGCCATTAATTCATCGGTAAGGCTTATATCAATTTTTGAATACAAAGATTCCGACTCATTTTCTTTAAATCGGTATTCGGTCCGTAATGCATCTCCCCGGTTATCTCGTATTGTATTGCCGATATTCAGCGTGCTAAAATTATTGGCATAGGGAGACCAGGAGAGATCTAAGTCAAGTAAGAAAAAATTGTGGGGGGAAAATTCCGAATCAAAGGTGATATCTGAAAATGGTCTTGACTCGTTATCATTTTCCTTTCTGATATCATAACTTTGGTAAAGTTTAATATAGGCAAATTCTCGATAGGTTAATTTTTCTTCTCCCTTTGGGGTCAGCCCTGATTCCCTGGAAATAAAATAATTGGTCAGAGACCATGTCAGAAGATTCTTTTCCTCTATCCTGTCTAAACCATCAAAAGAGGGCAGATCATTCTGGATAATATTCGGGGTGAATTCATATTCAAGTTTTGGTGTCAGTTCGTGTTTGATTTTATCAGCTAATGCATTATTCGGATTATAGATTTTAATCAGTTTGGTGGATAAGTCCGCGCCAATATCATACAACAGTCTTGTCCTGAGACTGTCGGAATTACCATTAATATCTGTAAAGTCATTTGTATGATATATGGTTTCTCGGACACCAGCCCATGGTTCAAAATTAAAAAAATTACCAACTTTTACCGGCAGGAAAACTTTGGGATAAATATCTGCCCGCTGCCCGTTTACAAGTGTAAGCGTTGTGTCTTTTCTGTAAAAAGATCGAAACTCGGTATCAAGAGAATAAAAGAATTTCGAAGGACCGATTTGCTGTTTGGAAGCATTAAATTCAATGCCTGGAAGTGTCTGTAGTGTTGTGTCATCGATATCCTGTTGCCGGGCGGCAACATTATCATACCATAATGCATCAACATTGAATGTATAAGTGGACCATGATTTGTTAATATTCAGCCAGTTTTTTCGGGTAGTGTCATCATACTCATCCAGGCTGCGCCCAATTTTTTTATCAAAATAGTCCTTGGTATCATCATACCCTGTAAATCCGTCTTTAAATTCAAGAAGGTAATCTTCATCACTTACTATATCGATATCCAGCTTGCCTGTAAAACCTTTAGGAAGATCCTGGTTGTGTTTCATCCTGAACCAGTAGCGGTCAGTGTTTGTTCGTTGAGGTGTGCTTTCAAAACTGTAGTTTTTTGTATTGATTGTTCCATCATCGATCTTCTCATCTTCAAGAACATCGAGAAACATGGAACCCTTTGTCTTGTTATCCAGGACATATCTAAACTCAGTTCCTAACTTTGTTCCCCTGTCAGCCATATAGTCAACATAAACCGTTGCATCGGTATTCTTTGACATGGCAATAAAAAGAGGCTGCTCGTATTCAAATCCTTTTCTGTCAGAGGATGTGACCCTGGGGAATAAAAGACCTGTCTGGCGTTTGGTATGGACAGGAAATACCAGAAAAGGGCTGTAGAGGGCAGGGACTTTTTTTGCCCAGAGAACGGCATGATTTGCAGTCCCATATCCTTCAACAGTGACGTTTACATTTTTCCCCGAAATTTTCCAGTCAGGAAATTCTCCTGCACATGACGTGATGGAGCCCTTATCCATACTATAAGAAAATTTACCTGTCTTTCTGATATTTTCACCATGAATATAAAAATTGTCTTCCTGTATAAAAATGGTGCCGTTATTTATAGTTCCAATCTCAGTTGTAAGATTGATATTCATTGCATTGCAGGCAATGGAATCTTCACCGGATATTAAAAGAACATTCCCTTGAGCAAACGCATCTTTTGTTTTGTTCGAAAATTCAACATAGTCTGCTTCAAGTCTGGTTTTACCCCCGGTGATCACTACATCGTCCTGGGCAATATAGAGGTCCCTTTTATTGTCAAAGGTCACTTTCAGTGCCGATATATGCCAGGAGAGTTCTTTGGGATTTTCGGGCAGCGCATTTGCTCTTGCACCCCCTGCGGAGACTGATATGAATATGTAAAAAAAAGTAACCGCCACAAAAAACGGCAGACCCTTTTGCCTTAGCGAGCAGAACATGTTCTTTCCAGTAAAAAATTGCACAACAATTAAAATTACTGTATAAAGCCATCTTATACTTTAAAAGTCAAGCTTAGTGCCAAGATTTGGAGAGTTCAACAGAATAAAGGTTAAATAAAAAATGACGTTTTCAATACTAGATTCTATTGGTAATACCCCTATCGTTGAGATAAAAAAGATGAATCCTGTAAAAGGGGTTAAGATCTTTGTCAAACTTGAATATTTGAATCCGGGTGGTTCTGTTAAAGACCGGCCGGCCCTTTATATGATAAATGCGGCAGAGAAAACCGGTGAATTGACCAAAGATAAAACCGTTATCGAGGCAACCAGTGGAAACACAGGTATTGGACTTGCCATGATTTGTGCTGTTAAAGGATATAAAATTGCACTTACCATGGCGGAAAATGCAAGTGAAGAACGAAAGAGTATTCTGCGGGCAAGGGGAGCACAGATTATTTTAACCCCCAGGCGTTTGGGGTCAGACGGTGCTATTGAGGAGGCATACAGGCTTGCACGTGAAAACCCGGATAAATATTTTCTTGCCGACCAATATAATAATGATGCCAACTGGAAAGCCCATTATCATACGACAGCACCTGAAATCATTGAACAGACCTCTGGCAAGGTCTCATCTGTTGTTGCAACCATTGGGACAAGCGGCACGCTCATGGGGCTTTCAAGACGCTTGAAAGAGTATAATGAGGATATCAGGATCGTCTGTGCCGAGCCATATCTCGGGCATAAAATTCAGGGTCTTAAGAATATGAAGGAATCTTATACGCCTGAAATTATGGATAAAAACTGTTTTGACGAAAAGATAAATATTGATGATGACACCGCGTTTGATATGGCACGCAGACTTGCAGTCAAAGAAGGGCTCTTTGTCGGAATGAGCAGTGGGGCGGCAATGGCTGTGGCCATTGAGGAAGCTCAAAAGATTAAAAAAGGTCTTATTGTGGTTATCTTCCCGGACAGCGGAGAACGGTATCTGTCTACGAGTCTGTTCTCTGTGGAAAAACATATTGCCCTGTCACTTTTTAATACATTCTCAAAATCTAAAATTTCATTTGAACCGCTTGAAAAGGAAAAAGTATCAATTTATACATGCGGTCCCACTGTTCATAAAAGACTCAATATAGGGCAGCTTAGAAGATATGCATTTACAGATTTACTCATAAGATACATTGAGTATCACCACATAGTTGTCAACCATGTGGTCAACATCACTGATTACGATGATAAGACGCTTCAGGGCTCCCAGAAAGAAGGAATGACACTTGACAGGTTCACACAAATTTACATTGATTTATTTAAGAACGATCTTGCAAAATTGAATATTCGTTCGGCGGATGCCTATCCAAAAGTATCAGACCATTTTGATGAAATGATAGATGTGGCAACAAGGCTTCAGGAAAAACAGCATGCCTATGAAAAATTACACTCTCTTTATTTTAATATTGACAGCCTGCCTGAATATGGTGACCTTTCCAGGATCGATCTTGATAAAATAAAATTAGGAGCTACCGTAGATCTTGATGAATATGAAAAACTCAACCCAAAGGATTTTACACTGTTGAAACGGGTTCGTCTTTCAGAACTCAAAAGAGGTGTGGGTATTAAGACCCAGTGGGGTAATGTCCGGCCCTCTCTTCATTTGCAGTGTGCCGCCATTGCTATGAAGTTTTTGGGAGAAACATTTGATATCCAGACGGGTGGTCGGGAGCTAATCTTTCCCCACCATGAAAACGAAGTTGCCATTGCAAAAGCCTGTAATGGGGCAAATCTTGCAAAGTGCTGGCTGCATTGTGATCCGGTTCATTATGACGGTTCTCTGTTGGCTCCAGATATTGAAGTACTGACCCTTGAAACCCTTGTAGACCAGGGCTGGGAACTCAAAACAATCCGGTTCTGGCTTATTTCAAATCATTATCGAAAAACCTTAATCCTGTCAGAACAATCCCTGAAGCAGGCTCAGTATACACTGGATAAAATTAATCGGTGCCTTTCCACCTTGAGCATCATAAAACATGGAAGACAATTTGAAGAGATTGATCAATTTATATATGATATAAAATCTACTTTTCTTCAATCCATGGGAGATGATTTAAAAATTTCCGGGGTTATTTCTTCTTTGCTGGCAAATGTGAAAACCATTAACCGATTGATCAATCAGAACAAAATTGATCCGGATAGTGCCAAAAAACTTTTAAACTGCTTTAAAGACATTGACTCAGTCCTTAAAATTTTTTCTTTTGATAAAAAAGAAGAATACTCAGATGAAATCCAGGATCTTATAAGGGAACGTGACCGGGCAAGAGAGCAAAAGGACTGGAAGCTGGCTGACCAGGTCCGGGAACAGTTAACCAATTTAGGCATCAGCGTTCATGATAAAAGGGTAACACCATGACACATTCATTTTTATTTTTTCCCTTCACCCATATGACAGAAAATCAGATGAATACGATTCTGACTTTTTTCTCATCATTTCATTATTTACCCGGCAGCAAGGATTTTAAGCATAATAAAACCTTGCAAAAATTATTTAAACAGGGAAAGGTTATACCTTTTTTTTTATCGCCTCATGAGCTTGAACCAGTGGAACTAAAAGTTAAGCAATACCTGGAATGGGCCCAGATCCATAAAGGAAATGAAGTCAATCTTAAATCACTTTTAAAAGCAAACCCTTATTTTACAAATGATTCAGATGTAACCGCTATTAAATCACAGATTAAAGGGGATATTGAAGAGGTGCTGCCCGGTGAATCAATCCTGCAAAAGGATTTATTATTTTTGAAGATGGCACAATTGTGTGATGTGCAAAATGAACGCATTGATCTTAAATTAAAAGATCTGGATACAAATCATGATCAGCTTATGTCAACTCTGCGTGGAGTAGAAAGCTCTTTGAGTGAATTTGCGACCGACAAAAAGGATAGCCGTAAGGATTCCGGGGCGATGATGCCCGGCGAGCGGATTTGTGCCTGGTCAAGGTGTATGACTGCAAAAGGGGGATTGAAACAAGGTGTTGAAAGCAAAGTGTTCGTCACTACCAGTGAGGCTGTTTTTGACTATCTTGAGTCGAATTGTAAAGATGTTATAAATGCCCTTGACATTGATAAAATAAAAGTGCATGAAAATGAATGTGAAAATAAAGACGAATGGCAACATCAATTTTGTGACTATTTGATGCGTGCAATTCAGGTAGACGGTAACCGGGAAAATGAACCGCCAAAAGTGAATGACAAGTGTTCTCTTTTCGGACAGATTAAATTGAGTTTATTCTCCGGGGATAATATTAATCAAGTCTTTAATTGTTCAGGTAAACAGATTCCGGTATGCCTGATAAAATTAAAGTGATAAAAAACTTGATTTTAATGAACACCATGTTATAAAAACGTTTTTTATACAAATTATATTTAAAGAATGAGTTTATAATATAATAATGTTAATTTTTTAAAGGAGGCTATTAAAATGGCATTTAATCCAATTGTTGACCATGAAAAATGTGTGGGTTGTGAAGAGTGTGTAGACGTATGTCCAGTGGAAGTTTTTGAGATGGAAGATGATAAATCAGTTCCCGTTAATGCTGAAGAATGCATGGGCTGCGAGAGCTGCGTAGAAGTTTGTGAAGAAGACGCTATTGTAGTTGAAGAAGATTAGAAAAAAATACAGTACAATAGATAAGAATGCCGGGTATGTTTTGCATATCCGGCATTTTTGTTCATACCTTTACACGGCGCACTTAAGGACGATAAATATCCATTAAAATCTCAGTGAAAGACAGCTTAAACCCCCGTCAAGTTTTCTGAATTCAGACACATCCATTTCTATAGTTTGATATCCGGCTCTTTTTATCATTTCAGCTGTTTTGGGAAATCCTTTGGGGACCAGTACCTTGTCATTGATCCAGACTGAGTTGGCAGCATAGGATTCCTTAAGATCAACTTTCAATATATTGAATTTTTTCAGTTCAGGTTTTGTTAAAAATTCACCAAAGGCAAGCAGGTTATTGTTTTCCAGATAAGAAATTCCTGTTTTTAAATGAAGAACATTTTCAAGTTTAATGGTGGATGATGTGTAACCATATTTTTTTAATATCTTGTCCAACTGTGATGCACCTTCAATATTTGTTCGTTTTGACAAGCCTGTAAAATAATGATTTCCCACCATCATGACATCGCCGGCATCAAGCGTACCAGGACTTTGAATCTTTTCCACAGGCCGGTCTAATTTTTTGATCTCCTCTGATATTTGAATGGTTTCATCTCTTCTTGACGCAGCACCTGGATTGGTAATGATGGCACATCGAGGCGTAACAAGACAGGCATCCTCTATAAACGTCGAATCAGGAAAGTTTTCATCCGAATCAAGCACTATTACCTTAAGACCGCATTGTTTGAGTGCCTGAATATAATTTTTATGCTGTGTTAAGGCAAGATCGAAATCCGGTTTGCCGAGATCAGCGTTGCTTATGCCGTTAATCATATTTCCACAGGGTGTTTTGACTATAGCTGTTGTAAACAAATTTATATCTCCTTATTTGAAGGCATTGATAAGATCTTTTAAGACTGCAGCAGCAGCACCAACGGGCGAACTCTTGCCTCCCGTAACCGTAATACTGCCCATGGTGTCTGTCATGTAGGTAATAGCCTTTTGGGAACCGTTAATCAATGCCAGCGGATGTTTTTCATCAATGGCTTTCGGAGTTACGCTTAGCTGGATATTGCCATCAATCATTTCGGCCGTGCCGATCAATTTGATCACTTTGCCTTTTTTTGTAGCGGTATTGATGTCTTCAGGTGTTACCTTTGTGATACCTTCCACCGTGATGTCGGCAAGACCTAAAGTTTTATTAAATACACGATTGGCAATCAGAATGGTCTTGTTGGCAGTATCTTTGCCTTCAACATCATAGCTTGGGTCAGTTTCAGCGATCCCAAGTTTTTGAGCTTCTTTAATTGCTGTATCATAGGCAGTGCCGTTATTTCGCATTTCAGAAAGGATATAATTGGTTGTGCCGTTAAGGATACCTTCGGCCAGGCTTACTCTTGTACCCGCAAGGCAGGTGATGCCGACATCCAGGGTTGGAAGCGCTGCCGCAGTGGCAGCGCTGATATGTAGACCGCAATTATTTTCCCGGGCTTTTTTAAAGACCTCTTTATAAAACAATACAAAAGGACCCTTGTTGGCACTGACAATTTCCATGCCTTTGTCAATGGCACCCAATATATGTCCCTTGGCAGCGCCCCCATCGATGAGGTCAGTCGGTGTCGCCTCAACTAAAACGTCAGCATCCAGTTGAGTAATGACCTCAACGCCAGTAATCTCATCTTTGCCATAGGTTGAAAATGTCTGTACTTCATGGCCCTCTTTTACAAAATCAACCAAATCTGCAACAGGCAGACCTGAATTTGAATCTGCTATTGCCGCACCGTAACAATCCACTACCGCAGAAACGACTAAGCCTAAGCCATACTTTTCTTTAATCTCTTCATTCCGGTCAGCAATTAACTGCAAAAATTCTTTGCCAACTCCTCCGCAGCCTGTAAGGATAATTTTAACGGTCTTCATTATTTGTTTCCTTTTAAAACAAGTTCTTCATAGTCTTTAGTGTTGATAAAAACCTCAACGATTACAGGGCTATCAGCTGCAAAAGCATTTTTAAGCGCCTGGTCATACTCTTCAGCATTCCTGGCGGTGAATACGGGAACACCGAAAAGGGTATCCATTGATTTATAGCCACCGGCTGCATTATGCAGCTGTGTTCCATATCGATCATGGCCTTTTTTTTCCTGTTTGATACTAATCAGTGACAAGTGGGCATCGGTCATGAGAATAAACACGATACCGGCACCCAGACGCATGGCAGTCGCCATTTCACCGGCCATCATATAGAATCCTCCATCACCGACAACACAGCACACCTTTCGTTCAGGACAGCTGAGTTTGGCTGCAATGGCAGCAGGAATAGCAAAGCCCATGGAGGAACATCCGTTGGTCATCAACTGGCATTCCGGTGAATACGTCTGCCAGTGCTGCCCGATAAGGTGCAGATGGGCTCCGACGTCACAGGTCATAATACCATCTTCAGGCAGTATGGCTCTTAATCCATCCAGTACGTTTAATGGACCGAATTTTCCTTTAGGAGCAGTCAGCTGATAAAACATTTTTTCTTTTCGAACTGCAAGTTCTTTCAGGTCCCATTCTTTTTTCCCGCAATCCAAAGCCATTAAGATTTTCAATGAATGTTTCAAATTACCAGCAATATCGCAATCCAAGGTATAAATTTTTGTATCCAGATCGGCGGGAGCCGTGTCGATATGCACCAGGGGAACTTTTGGCATCCAGTCTTCGTAGTTCAATTCCACTGGATCATAACCAATGCCCACAACAAGGTCGGCCTGCTGGTGTGTTACTCCAACAAGGTTGCTCAGGGCATGTGCCAGTACTCCGGCGTAACAGGGATGATTTTCCGGCACCATTCCTTTTGCCATGGGGGTCAGTACCACCGGTACGTCGAATTTTTCAATGATTTTAATGATCATGGCACGAACATCTGCCCGTATCGAAGTAATTCCCAGGGCAATGATTGGTTTTTTTGCATCAGCAAATGCTGTTGCCATCTTATTTAGCACAGTAACATCAGCGGCGGGGATCTTATCCGGATTGAGAGGCTTTATCGTCTCACCACCAGACTCATTTACACCAATACCGGCAGGCAGACCGATATGTACCGGACCCGGAACTTCTGAAGTCGCAATCTGCATCGCTTTATAAAGCGTCTCTTTAACCTTGCCGGCCGCTATACGCGTACTCCATTTAGTTATGGGTTTGAAAAGCGTCTGGTGATCGATATTCATCTGCGAGGTTCTGTGCAGCATTTGATCGTTCATTTCATCGGAAAAGGCAAGCATGGGTGAACGGTCGAGGTAGCCGCCGCAAACACCGGTGGTCTGGTTGCAGGCACCGGGTCCGAATGTCCCAAAACAGGCCGCAACACTGCCGGTCAATCTCCAGCAGACATCCGCCATGAATCCGCCGCTGCCCTCGTTGCTGATCAGGATAAATTCCAGACCATCAACTTCATCGATGGCAGCCATATAATCTACCCAGTTGCCACTGGGCACCCCGAAAATATATTTTACGCCAAGTTCTTTTAACGTCTTTGCCATTACCTGGGC
>Ga0164318_10001048_pt1 | contig 23632 bp, 22 predicted proteins | sample GuaBasSedimGuay9_FD_113734 | JGI IMG/M metagenome (GOLD analysis project Ga0164318, IMG submission 113734) | Subseafloor sediment microbial communities from Guaymas Basin, Gulf of California, Mexico - Guay9, Core 4571-4, 0-3 cm | ecosystem: Environmental > Aquatic > Marine > Hydrothermal vents...
CCGGAGTATTTTGAATATGAGAGTAGTACTGTTAGCAGACTTCGTAAAAAATTTGGAGAGAAAAGGATTTATTATTGGCACCGACCAATACCATACGATGCAAAACCTGGAAATATTAAAGGTTGGTTTAAGCATCACCATCAAGAATATAAGTATTTTTTTGTGTGTGATGCAGACTCTATGCTTCCTCGGGGAGCACTGCTTAAATTATTAAGAAAGGCTGAGCATCCTGAAAATTCGGATGTTGGTATTTTTCAAACTCATATTGAAGTGGCGCATGCAAAAACACTTTTTAGTAAACATCAAGCACTAGGAGTTCATATCTCGCAGAGATTATATACTGATGTCAAACAAAGAATTTTCGGGACCGCACTTTCATTCGGCCACGGCAATCTTATAAGGACAAGTGCTTTTCTTTTAATCAATGTTCCGCCTGGTGTGCTCAGTCATGATATTTGGGATATGACGCTCCTCAATCAAAAAGGGTATAAAACTATCTTTTGTCCTGATGTTATAAGCTATGAAGAAGTCCCGAGTAATTATCTGGAAATGAGGCGCCGTGATAGAAGATGGATTAAAGGAAATTTTCAATCAGCACCTTTGCTTTTTAAAAGAGGGCTTTCACTTGGCACGAGATTTTATCTTTTTTACGGCGTGTTTATGTATACAAGTCAGCCTATATTTCTTTCGTGGATTATTTTTAGTGTATTCGGAAATTCAACGGTATTCGGGCAATTTTTATTTTTTAAGCCCATCATGGGTAGCGGTATGAATCCTCTTTTTATTGAAGTTTATTATTTTACAATTTTTATTATTGGACTTGTTTTTTTACATAAATTTTTATTTTGTAAAACCCCTAAAGATATTATGTACGTAATCAAAGAAATAATGTTATCGACAATTATATCCTTAAATAATATTGTATATCACACAATTGATATTATATTTATAGCTTTTAAAAAAATACGATGGGTCCCAATGAAAAAGGATCCTTATGGTACGTTAACTTTAAATAAAACGGTTAGACATATGTGGCCTGGAACATTCATAGGCATCTGGCTTACATATTTTGTTTTTAATTATTGTCCTTCAGTAACAATATTAATATTTCCGATTTTAATTAGTTTTGTATCAAGTATACCTATTATTTATATTACATCTTTTCCTTTTTCAAGGTAAAGTTTAAGTTACTATTTCACAATTGACCTTAATAATTTTTAAGGAGATTTAATTTATGATAGAAAAAGAGGACTCAAAAATTATTCCCGAGTTACTTGATGAATTAGAGCAAGAAAGACATGCACCAGATCTATTTACAAAGAATAAAAGAACTGGTAATAATTGGAAAATGATACGGCGGTTCATACTTTTGCTTTTTATAATCGTTTTATGTTTTATGATTATAAAAATTGATTTTCCTATTACCGGTACTGCTCATGTTATTCCCTCGCAGCTCCTGCCTGTTGAAGCCTTAGAATCGGGAATTATTGAAACAATAAATGTAAAAAGTGGTGAAAAAGTTGTTAGCGGAGAAGAGATTGCATCTTTAAATAATTATCAGCTTATAAATGAAATGCAGGAATCAAAACTTAAAATGGAGATGGTTAGGAAGAAACTTCTTCAATTGGATAGAAATAGAAATTATTTGCGAATCGTTGTGAATAATCATGAGGAATTATATAGAGATGAAATTATAGCGCGCTCAGAACTTGAGAAGGTAAAATTGGATTATACTCAGGCATTGCAGGAATATCAGATAAATCAGGATGAAATGCAGACACTTCGCAGTAAAATTAACTACTTGCAGGAAGCCATAAAGAATTTAAGGATCATCGCTCCTATCTCAGGCATAGTGCTTACTAAAATTGAAAATAAACTTGGAACTTTTGTGAGGAAAGGGGATGAAATTTGCCAAATCGGAAGCATGGAAAATTTCTTAATGGAGCTTCCTATCAATGAAAAATATATAGACCGTATTGCTATAGGAGAGGACGCTACTATTCGTTTTTCTGCATTTGCTCATAAACCGGTTCGGGGCAAGGTCATAAAGGTTCAACATACAGCATGGGAAAAATTAAAAAAAGTGCTTGTTAAGGAAAGGGTTATAAATGTTTACATAAAGCCTCAGCATGTATCTATGCCTGTTAAGCCAGGAATGACTGCTAATATAAAAATTCATAGTGGTAGAATTTACTTAAGATGGATGAAAGCGAGTGGAAAGGAAATTTGAAAATTTTATTTTCTTATAAGGTTAATTAATAGAGTCTTAGTAAGATTTAAATTTTAGTCAGAAATAAATTTTCAGATTCAGCCGTTGTTACATGATATTCATATAACAATTGAAGACGTTTTTGACGGATGTGATTTAGGTGAAGAATGGCGTCAATTACATCGCCACTTGTAGAGCGGGTGTTTTTAAAACGTTTCTTTTGAAACTCAAGAATTTTTTCATTTTTATTTATTATTTCTTCCACATCTTTAATTTGTTTTTTCTTATCTGAAATACGAGGATATAATTTTCGCAAACGGTATTCAGTGTCTTCTGTTAAAATTAACTGGTTAGAATCGGTGGAAGTCTTTATTTGATAGTTACTTAAGTTAATAGAAATCCATTGATTGAAATTTGTATATTCGTGAATAACCTTTAGCAATGGTTCAACGCTAACAGATGTTTTTAAGTCTTGATTTAATAATTTATTAAATGTAGTTTTTTGAACTTCAAATTCGAGATTCATTTCTTGTAGGTTTTCTTTTGATTCAGCGAGAATTGTTTCGACTTGCATTAATTCGACTTTTGAAAGTATTCCTTTGTCGTAGAACTTTTTTATGCTTTCATAATGGGAATTTAATTCATTAATTGTATCTTGTTGAATTTGAATTAATTCTTGTTGCTTTGAAAGTGAATAATAAGCCAGTTTTATTTTATGTTCGATTGTATATTCAAAAGTATGAAACGCATTTTCTTTTATTAAAAATTCTCGAAGAGTGGTATTGTAAAATGTAACAAATGGCTCAGTTTGATAAAGTTCCGATTGGATTATTTCATTAGCATTGACTGTTTCTAATATGCCCTTGAAAAGGTCAGAATTTTTGTAATATAGGGATGCTTGGCTAATAAATTTTTCTTTTGCTTCTTTTAGTTCTTCGTTAACTTTAAGTAATTCAATTTTAGTTTTATTAAATTGAGTATCATTTGTTTTTGCTATATTAATGCTTTGCTTTAAACTTAACAGAGTTGGAGGGTCTGCTTTTAATACCGAAGGAAAAGATAAAAATATTGCTCCGAGTAGTATTATAAAGATATGCTTTATTGATTTATGGAATTTGATATAAGTCATTTTAATATAATGGCTTGTTAATATTTTTACTATTTAAGCATAGTGTTAGAAATTGTCAAGTCTTCTCTTTCAAGGTTGTATATAATTTTTTTTAAATATATTTATGGTTTATGTAACTACTTTTAGATAAACAAGAAAGAAAAATTAATTGTTATTTATGCCAATTTAAAATAAAGATAAAAATTTATAAAGTATTTATTTTGAATAGCTTATATTAAAATATATTCAGAATTTGTAAAATTGTAAATAATATGATATTATAATACTTAATTCTCATACCAAAAAACTTATTTTTTTATTCTTCATATAAATAGAAAATCAGAACCTAATAAAAAAAATTATGAAAGACAAAAAAGAGAAAATATTACTCCATAGTTGTTGTGCTACATGCTCTCCTTATGTCATAAAAGTTTTAACGAAAGATTTCCGTCCTACTATTTATTATTACAATCCCAATATACATCCATATGAGGAGTATCTCAGGCGGCGGTTAGATATTGAGGGATATGTGAGGAGCATAGGGCTTGATTTTATAGAGGGCGAGTACGATAAGTATCGATGGGATTATATGACCCAAGGCCTGGAACACGAACTTGAGGGGGGTGCCCGTTGTGAAATTTGTTTTAAATTAAGGCTTAACAAAGTAGCTTTATATGCTGTTAATAATGGTTTTAAATGGTTTGCAACCACATTAACAGTAAGCCCCCACAAAAACAGCCGCCTCATTAATCGTATATGCGAAGAGCTTGCTGAAGATTATGGCATTAATTATTATAAGGCAGATTTTAAAAAGCATGATGGTTTTAAGATCAGTGTTCGTATGGCAAAAGAGCTTGATTTTTATCACCAGGATTATTGCGGATGCCTTCCTTCACTGAAACAAGTGAGAGAGAGAAAACGTATGAGAGAGGAAGTTGCTCATCAGTCCCACCAGATAGTTTCACCCAGTAATGTTTAAAAAAATATTTTTTACCTTCCTCAATTTATAATTATACTGAGTAAAAGAAATTGAAAAAGAGGGCTAATTGTGTATAATTATTTTGTATCTGTTTATTATTTTTATAATTAAAATATTTTTATTGTATCTTTAGATATTCCCATTTTCTAAAAGAATTTAAAATTTAAGAAAAAGGACTGCCATGATATTACCAAAAAAAGCTTTTCTTACAAAAGGTGTAGGTGTTCATAAGCATAAGCTTTCAAGCTTTGAGAGTGCTTTGCGAAACGCAAAGATTGCACAATACAATTTAGTTCGCGTATCTAGTATCTTTCCTCCATATTGCAAGCATATACCGAGAGATGCAGGCCTGAAATATTTAACACCCGGGCAGATTGTTTTTTGTGTTTTGTCTGAAAATGCAACAAATGAGCCTAATAGATTAGTGGCATCATCTATTGGAATGGCAATTCCTAAAAATCCTGAACATTACGGATATCTTTCTGAGCATAGCAGTTTTGGTGAAACGGAAAAAAAGGCTGCTGATTATGCTGAAGATTTAGCGGCTAGTATGCTTGCTGCGATATTAGGCGTACGTTTCGACCCTGATGCGAGTTACGATAAGAAGAAAGAGCTTTGGAAAATAAGCGGTGAAATTGTTAAAACTACTGCTATCAGCCAATCTGCCCGTGGTGATAAAAACGGACTTTGGACCACAGTTGTTACTGCTAGCGTATTTATAATATAATACTTACCTCAATAAAATGACACGCAAAAAAAAGCAAACTTTTCTCCATAGAGAAAAGCTCCCTAATAGTTTTTTAGGTCAAAGAAACTCATATAAGTCATCACGTATCGTCATACTTCCAGTTTCATACGAAGGAACTGTCTCTTATGGCCGGGGTACTAAAAATGCTCCATCTTCCATAATTCATGCTTCACGATACATTGAATGGTATGATGAAGAAATTGATAAAGAGTTATGCAAGAATGTTGAGATACATACATTCCCCGAAATTAAGGAAAACATTTCCACTCATCCGCGGAAGCTTGTAAGTAATATTTATAAAAAGGCAAAAAAAGTACTTAACGATGAAAAGTTTATCTGTACATTGGGGGGAGAGCATACAGTTTCTGTTGGAGTAATCCAAGCATACCTGGAGAAGTATCCTGATATGACTGTTCTTCAACTTGATGCACATGCTGATTTAAGGGAAAAATATGAGGGAACAAATCATTCACATGCTTGTGTTATGTATCACTTTATAGATAAGGGGCATACTGTTCAGGTTGGTATTCGAAGTTTATCTGGCGAAGAGATGGCGACTATACGAAAGAAAAAACTAGAAGTTTTTTTTATGAAAGATATGTATCGCTCCTACAGTTGGATTTCAAATGTGATAAAAAAGTTACATAAAAAAGTATATGTAACAATTGACTTTGATGTTTTTGATACTTCTCTTCTTCCTTTAACTGGAACTCCTGAACCAGGCGGCATGGATTGGTATAGCCTCATAAAGCTTCTAAAGAAGATTTCAACTGAAAGAGACGTTGTAGGTTTCGATCTGGTTGAATTTTCACCTCAAAAACATAATCATGTTCCCAGTTATACTTGCGCAAAACTATGTTATAAATTCCTTAATTATATATTTGTGTAACATATTATATTAAAACAAGTTAGCATTATAAAATAATAATATAATTATTATGCATAAAATAATTTATAATATTGTAATATTATTTGCTAAATCTTGACAAAAAACATGTTATAAGGTATTATTTTGGTAACTAAAAAGTATTAATAAAAGATATTATAAAACTTTATTATAAGTCTTAAATAAATACTAAGTGTATCTTTTATTTTTAATTTTTAGATAAATATATAACCATAGAAAAACAAGAAACTTATAAAAAAAGGAGGAAACAAAATGAAAACAAAATTAACATCATTAATTACACTGACGTGCTTTATTGCGCTAGTCTGTGTACCAGGGCCTGCTTTTGCTGGAGTTGATTCTATTATTCAGCAGTCAATTTCTGCAAGTGGTACTCTTACTTTAACTAGTACTTTAAATGTAACTGGTGGGCCGCTGACATTTACAGGAAACGCGCAAAATTTAGCCGTTACAGCACCGGGAACCATAACAGTAGAGTTCGACGGAGCTTCAGCAGCTTATCAGGCAGTTGTTATCACAACGAATAATACTAATTATACTGGTTCGTTACCTGGCCAGGATGGTATGATCGGAGATAATACCGATCACAAAATTCCGCTTTTTTGGACTGTATTTGATAGTTTTACAGAAGCTAATATTTATGAATTTGATGTATATGCTCCAAATGCACAGATACCGAATCCAAATTATATTGATCCTGTTCAAACTCCCAATGAACCTGAATATTATAATGTAGGCGGGCAAATAGATCCTACTTACCAGCCTTATGTTGTTAATGGTACTCCAGACACTCTTTCAACCGGTGATCCAGATCCGGATGATAATGAATTGTCTTATGCTTCTGCTATTTGGGATATTAGCGGTATTGATGCTAAATTAGCTGATTTTCCCTACAATGCTAGTGGAGGACATACATCAGGTGATCCTAGGACAGTTGATGATGGAAAAGCATATCTAAAGTTTGCTACCGATTATCACAATGTTTTAGCTCAAAATTATTCTACCACAATATACTTAGATTTAATTACTGTATCTTAATAAATCAAAAGTTGTATACGTATTATTGCTTCTTAATTAAAGAAGGAGCAATATGTACAGGAGTGTATACTGTTTATTAAAATTATTTTTTTAAATTAGGATGTGTTAGGTATGATTATGAGCATTGGGAAACAATTTGATACTACAAATAATGGAAAGAGGACACTTTCTTTCTTAAGGGGTGTTTTCTGCCTCTTTATTTCTGTTAATCTTATTGTTAACCAGCCTACTCCTGCATTTTCGTATTTTCAAGACGAAATAGATTCATCTGTTATAAATGATGAGTCTAAAAATATTTCTTCATCCGATGATGACATTATAACCAATGTTTGCGGGAGTTTTACATTTATTAATAATTTTTCATTTTTAAGAAAAATCCCTGATATGGTTATAAATACAGGAGAGAAGATTTCATTTAATATTTTTAGACACGGGTTTAATGCTGATAATTTTAACTGTATAGCACTTGATGCACCTGAGGGGGCACTTCTTAAGCACGGAATTTTTACCTGGACACCAATGGCTAACCAGGCAGGCACCTACAAAGTAACTTTTGTTGTAACGGGTAAAGACGGAAAACAGGAAGTGCTTTCAGTTACGTTTGATATTTTAGAAGTTTTTTCTTCGGATTCGGGTGATTTTAATACAAAAGAGAATGAGCAAACAGACGATGGGGGCAGTAATAATACTGCAGGCGAGAAAGCTATCAAACATTTGCCACATCAGAGAAATCATTCTTTTAAGAAAAAGGCGCAACATAAGCTTGAAGATGTTGAAAAAGAGGAAGAGGATGATGAGAGTGAAGAAGAAGATGAAGAAGATAAAGAAGATAAAGAAGATAATAATGAAGTAAAAACAACATTATCTTCATCGAATTCAGGTAGTGGTTTTACTGTATCATCTACATGGTTTACAGCAGGCGGTACTACTATTTATAAGAATAATAGTTCTACAACAACACAGAATTCTTCAGCAAGTTCTACGTCATCAACTACTAATTCTAATTCCGTTTTAACCGGATCATCATCAGGCGAAGGGCAGTCATCTACATCTCAATCATCCAGTTCATCATCTGATAATAATGCACAGGAACAGGATCCACCAGTTATTACTCCAGCCGGAACTGCACCTGATGCACCAATGCTAAATGATCCCGCCGTATCAAGCTTTAATGGCGTATTTCGAATCGAGTGGACTGATACAGGGGCTTTTATTTATGAACTTCAGCAGTCACTAGATAAGGATTTTACCACAGTAACAAATACATTTTTCCCGACCGGTAATTATGAAGACCTTGATGAAGCAAAACAGCCTGATAGCGGCTATTATTATTATCGGGTTCGTGCCTGGTCTGACTTGCCTCAAAATGGCGGCCTCTCATCTGAGTTTTCAAATATTGTTGTCATTGGAGTTGATTACGAGCGTGATATCGATATATTGTCGTTTCCCACTATAAACATCTTTACTGAAATAGCCGGAGCTCCTGGTACATCTGTGACATGGGTAAATGATGTAGAGGCATATTCTGAGCCTGTTTTATTATTGGATTATGATATTTCTCAGCAATTTTTTGCCGGAGCCTATTTTACTTGTGGGGTACCTTTTGATATTTCTGAGATGAATACTATTAATATTAGGCTTCGCGGTCATGAAGTGGATGGGTATCCTGTTAGAATGATTATAGAGCTTAAGAGTGGGGGGCAGATACAAGGCGTTATTTTATTAAGTGATTTGACATCTGCGTATCAAGATATAAGCTTTCCTTTTTATTCAGAGGTTGATGAGATAGATGAAGTTGTAATTTTTATTGAGGATGATACAGACGGTGACCGTTTGGGAGGTTTATATATTGATGAATTTTTCTTCTCTAAGCTTACCTTTATGCCTGATATTAACCCTGATATAAACGAAAATGCAGGTCCTGGTTTGAGTGATGAAGAAGTACTTGATAAAGTTGAGGCAGATACTGCTCTTTATTTTTATGACCAGATTGTCGGCCCGGGTCACGTTAAGGATACGTCTGAGACACCTTATTCAAGCATAGCGGCAACAGGATTCGGACTCACTGCTCTTGCGGTTTTAGCAGAAAGATACGGAACAAGTGATTTTTGGCAGACAGTGACTCCTCAAATGGCTCGCGATCGGGTGGAAGCAATACTGGATGATTTATTACGCATTCAGCAAAATCAAATAGCTAATTCTGCCGAATACGGCACAGCCGGATTTTTTTATCATTTTATCGATTCCGAAGGCAAACGCTCTCCAGGCAGTGAGGTTTCTCTAGTTGATACCGCTCTTTTGATTATTGGAGCTCTTACAGCGGGTGAATATTTTGGAGGGGATATAAAAGATAAGGCAGACTTATTGTATGATTCGATTGATTGGACATTTTTTATTGATGAGAATACCTACCAGTATCATATGGGGTGGAAGCCTGAAAGTTCAAGAGGATTTACCACACCTAAAGATGGAGGATATATCTCAAATGGTACTTATAATCTGCCAAGCGATGAAGTGTTATTGATATCTCTTCTTGCTTTAGGAAATCATTTTGATGACGAGATGGTTAGGAAGAGTTATTTTTCCTATCCCCGTAATGAAAAAAAATATACTGCCACAAGCGGAGATAATGAAGGGACTGAATATACGGTTGTTAATTCTTATTTTGGCTCTCTTTTTACGTATCTTTATGCACATTGTTATTTTGATTTTCAAAATTTAGGCATAGATCAGACATACTTTGCTCCGGATGCTCCTTATCCGGTGAGTGTTAATTGGTGGGATAATTCAGTCCAGGCTATTATGGCAAATAGACAGTTTTGTATAGACCAGCGTGAATATTATCCATTTTCATATAGTGAAAACAGCTGGGGTATAAGTGCTGTGCAGAGGCCTGACGGAAGATATGAGGGGCGTTACGGTGCGGTTCCATTCAATAATGGACCGGGAAATGACGGGGTTGTGGCTTTGTATTGTTCATTGAGTTCGATGCCTTTTTTTAAAACTTCTTCTTATGAGTTACCTTCTGAAAATGAGGCATATCAGGCTATGCGTTATTTTTATAATAATTATTTTACGCAGATGTACGGGCAATACGGTTTTTATGAATCATTTGATAATAAAGGAAATTTTAGTAACGTTTATTTAGGGCTCGATCAAGGCCCTATTGTTTTAATGATTGAGAATTATCGCTCAAATTTAATTTGGGATACATTAATACAGAATGAAAAATTGTCTGATGTAATAGATCTTGTTTTTGCTGATAGTTTTGATTGGCTTGATGTGAAATTAAAAAATATAACTGACGATACTGATACAACAGAGTTACTTTTTGGCAGTCATGAGGTTGGGACTCAGATTGCGCCTGCAGAACAGTATGCTGAGATTGATTATAATTTTAAGTTTACAACCGGGCGCCTTGTTATTTATACTGATAACGAGAATAACACTGTTCCTTATACAGGTGATGAGAATGCAGGTGGTTTAGTCGGTACTTTTGATGCCACACAGGTTGCTCCGATTCATTGGGTGACGTTCGATGCTCCTGTGGCAGGAGGGTATGTATTCTCGGGTGACTCTCCAACTGAAGGATTAGTGCAGGATGTTTCTGATGATGATTTTTCTTTACCGGATCGATTGACAGAGAGAACTATTGTTGATGGAGAAGGATTATTAGCCCCTTATCCAACTATTGACCGGACTATGCTTTCTTCAACTGTGTATGTATATTTTGGATGTGATTTTTCAGGGCTTGAGGCTCAGGATTATAATACAGATACATTAACAATAGAAATCTATCACGAATAGTATACAAAGGATTATGAAAAGATTTATAGTCTTTAATTTATTATTTTTTATTTTTATATTATATGCTACCTATACATATGCTGGGATTGCAGTTCAGCCTACTGTTACAGAAATGAGTGTTGCACAGGGTAAAACAGTTGAAGGCATATATACTGTAATCAATACTGGCACAGATGAAATGATTGTGACTATCAAACCGGTAGATTGGTTAGAGAAGTATTTAAAGCAGGAAAGTACGGCTGATGTTAATACATGGCTTTCTTTTGATAAGACAGAATTTTCAGTTTCTCCCGGCGAGATGAAAAAGATTAAGTATACTGTGACAGTGCCGTATAAATTAATGGAAGAACAGGTTGCTCAAGTTTATTTTGCTTTTCGTAATAAAGAGCAGGCTGAGATGTTTAAGACAAGGTTAGGTGTCATTTTTTATCTTGGGATTAAAGGCAAGGAACATTTAGAAGCATCTGTGGATAAAGTGCAGATAAATACTTCAGGAAATGAAGATGGAACATATAATATTCGCACAGCTGCCGTTACAATAAAGAATAGTGGTAATGTTCATATCCGTCCTTTTGGTGTAGTTCGGGTAAGAAAAAACCATGAGGAAGTGGCGCGTGTTGAGATTAAGTCAGGAAAAGGAATATATGCAGGGAAAACGGATATTGTTTATGGAATCGGGGAAGACATCAAACTTACACCCGGAACATATGAGGCAGAGGCTGAGATCGATTGTGGGATGTATGATATAGAAAATAAAATTTCTAAAAAAATTTATTTTACCATTTAAGTTAGGATTGACATGATTATCTCGATAAGAAAAATAGTAATTGTGATTTTATGCGGAACCCTATTTCTTGCAGGGAATCTGTCTTTATGCTGCGGGGAGGTTACTTCTATAATAAGAAAAGGGCTCGCTGCGCAGGGGAGTTTTGAGGGGGATGAAACACCTACTTTTGAAGATATTTTTATGAATATAGATGTTGCTAATATTGGTAATATGCCAAGTTCCTTTCCTTCCTCAACTTCGGCGCATGCATATTCAATAGATAGCTCGGAATTTCATATCTCCTCAGCATCTTTAAAATCTGAATATTTTGTAGGTCTTTCGCCATGGTGGAGTGGGATGTTTATGGTTTTAGGCGGTGGAGCTGATGGGTGGACTCCTGAGGAATTTGATTTTTCATCTTTTGACTATTTAACTTTCTGGGCGAAGGCAGCATCAAGTTCAGAAAATCCAACGGTATGTAAGTTGGAAATTGTTGATAATGATGGTGTATCAAATGTTCAAATTTCTGATATAACAACCAGCTGGAAAAAATTTAGTGTAGATCTCGATAGTTTAGGGGATTTAAATAAAGACCGCATTAAGCAAATCAATATTGTTTATGAAAATATACCTATTGATGATGCTGGAGGGGCTTTTGACGGTATAGTTTATTTTGATGAGTTTCAGTTTGAATAAAAACTTTTCTTTATTCTACCTTTTCTACATCCACTCCTTCCGGAAAATGAAATTCAAAGATAGAATCCTCGATTTCCTCATTTAAAAATATTTTTTTAAGATTAAGTCCTATTGCAACATTGGTGCGTGTATTCCTCAAGAAGATAATTTCTGGTATGTAAACTTGATTTTGGTTATCAAGGATGAAATTATCACGTTTTACTTCATAGAGCATTACTCCTTTTGATGAGTAATGTAATTCTTTTTTGCAGAAAAAATAAGGGGGCTCAGCCCATATTTTTCTCGTAATAGTATTTAAATCATTATTAGGATTTAGTACAGAGAGTATATAATCTTGGCTCGTTTGCTCCATAGTAATGGGATAAGACATGGGGATGCTTCTCGCAAATAAAGCTTGCAAAAAAAATTCAGGAGTTAGACTAATATCATAATCAGGATTATTATTGAGAGATTGATTATTACCGGTATAAATAATATTGTCCTGGGGAATAAAAATGTAAAAGTCATCGGCGCTGCTTATTAATGTAAATATAGTCGGCCGCAGTGGTTTATGGGCTTTAATGTAAAGATAATCGGGTTTTTTAAACATAACAATTATTGGATAAGAGTAAGGTTCGCTGTCCTCTTCATATATTGATATTGTTCCTGATGCTTTTATGGTTGAGATGTGTGATGCACGATTATTTATTGTTGTTTTAAAATCTTCGGCTGTTGTAATCGAAGGAAAGGGCAAAGGCTTAACTACCGCAACTTTAGGCACAGATGTGCATCCTGAGAGTATTAAAAGAAGCAGAATAAGGGTTGATAAACAGATTTCTCCTTTTTTCATGTAATAACACTACCAAGAAAGCATTCTTATATCAAGTATTTTGTTTTACTTTTGTTTTTGTTATAATATAAAATTAATGGAAGATTAAATAATATGGGACATTTCGCAAAAGATATAACACAAAAGATAGGCAATACGCCGCTCATCAGGTTACGTAATATAGTAGCCAATCACGATACTACTATCCTTGTTAAAATGGAAAGTATGAACCCTTTATCAAGTGTAAAAGATCGTATCGGTTTAGCCATGATAAACAAAGGGGAGCAGGAAGGAAAAATAAAAAAAGATACGACTATAATAGAGCCGACAAGTGGAAATACTGGTGTCGCTTTAGCTTTTGTTTGTGCATCACGCGGGTATAAATTGGTTCTAACTATGCCTGATACGATGAGTCTTGAAAGACGTAAACTCCTTGAGATTTTAGGTGCAGATTGTCACCTGACTCCGGGTGAGAAAGGGATGAAAGGTGCGGTGGATGAGGCCCAAAGTTTGGTGAAGAAAATTCCTAATTCATTTATGCCTCAGCAATTTAAGAATCCGGCGAATCCCGCAATCCATCGTGAAACCACTGCTAAAGAGATCTGGCGCGATACTGACGGCACTGTTGATATTTTTGTTGCGGGTATAGGTACGGGTGGCACTATTACGGGAGTTGGGGAGGTATTAAAGGAAAGAAAACCTTCAGTACAGATTATCGGTCTTGAGCCCAAAGATTCACCTGTTTTATCCGGGGGCAAGCCCGGTTTACATAAGATTCAGGGTATAGGTGCTGGTTTTGTACCGGATGTTTTGAATCGTAACATTATTGATGAAATTATAACGGTCAATCATATTGATGCAGGAAAATGTGCACGCGAGCTTGCTAGAAGGGAAGGTATTCTTGCCGGTATATCTGCTGGGGCTAATGTATGGGGTGCTCTTGAAGTTGCAAAGCGAAAAGAGAATCAAGGAAAGACAATCGTTACAATAATATGTGATACAGGTGAGCGGTATTTATCTACGTGGTTGTTTGAAAAAGATATATGAGGTATGGATTTTAGCTCTGGGCTTGTTTATCTGACATATATGTATACCAAATACGGTATATTGCTGTAAGGTGGGTGCCTACGGCGAGTATCCATAAGGAGAGCATGAAAAAGTTTAAAATCGAACCTAATGCTAGAATAATTATTCTCTCGGGGCGTTCCATAAAACCTACGTCGCAAGAGGGAATTACTAATTCGGCGCGCGCACGTACATAGCTCACAAGAAATGAACCACATAAAATAAAAAGTACTAATATTGTTTCCCCAGTGTTTCCTCCTTTAGCGAAGTATGCAATAATTCCTCCGAATATAATAAAATCTGAATAACGGTCGACCACAGAGTCAGTAAATGCTCCTATTTTTGATACTGTATTACTCTCTCTGGCTACCGCACCGTCAAGCATATCAAAAATACCGGCACAAAGAATTACTACTCCACCCATAAGTATCCATCCGTTGTAATAGAACAAAGCGCCTATAATATTAATAACCAGACCTGTGAAGGTGAGAATGTTAGGAGTAATGTTTTTTTGATGTAAATGGTGTGCGATGAAGGTCAGAGGTGTTTTAATTTTATTGCCAACTAAACGTCTTAACATTTGTTTGTCTGTTTATGCCGGGTACTTTTTTATAAATTAAGTGAGATTTTATCGTTCTATTGTGCCGTCGATAAATTTTTTTACGAGTTGCTTTGCTTCGCTGTCACTTTTCTGAATCGGAGGGTGTTTCATAGTGAATGCTGAAATGCTGGTTAACGGACCGCCGATTTTTCTATCGCGGGCAAGACGACAGCACCTTATAGCATCGATAGCAACTCCGGCAGAATTGGGTGAATCTTCGACGGAAAGCCGTAGTTCCAAATTCATAGGAAAACCGCCAAAACCGCGGCCTTCCATGCGCAGGAAACATACTTTATTATCATTTTGCCACGGGACGTAATCAGAAGGGCCTATATGAATGTTATCGCTTTCTAAAGGTGTATTTAACTGAGACTGTACTGACTCTGTTTTGGAGATTTTTTTTGATTTTAAACGGTCACGGTTTAACATATTTAAAAAGTCAGTGTTTCCACCGGTGTTAAGCTGGTATGTCCTGTCTAATTTTACTCCTCGGTCACTGAATAATTTTGTAAGTGTGCGGTGAACTATTGTTGCACCAATTTGGGCTTTTATGTCATCTCCGATGCATGGAATTTTTTTATCAGTAAACCGTTTTGCCCATTTTTCATCTGAAATTATGAAAACCGGCATGCAATTAATTAAACTGACGCTGGCAGAAAGACAGCATTCAGCATAATATCGTGTAGCCTGTTCGGAACCCACAGGCAAATAGTTAAGAAGTATTTCGGCATTGCTTTTTTTAAGTTCTTCGACAACATCAACAGGTACTTCGTTCGAGACAACAAACCTCCGGGTTTCAGGATAGTTTTTCATATGATCTGCAACACCGTCTAAAATATGTCCCATTTTAACATTAGTATTTATTTTTGAGATATTGTCTTTTATTGGATAAACGCAATTAGGAAGGGCACTTATGGCTTGGTCTACTCTTTTTCCAACTTTTCTTTCATCGATGTCAAACGCTGCTACAACTTCAATATCTTCAGGATGATAACCGCCAAGATTATAGTTCATAAGGCCGAGAGGCTCATCTTTGCCTTTGCCGTGACGGTAATAATCAATACCCTGCAAAAGTGAAGCGCAACAATTTCCTACGCCCACTATTGCAATCTTAATTTTTTTACTTGAACTCATAAGTTTTTATGATTAGGTTGCTTACTTGTAATTTGACTGATAAAGAATATCAGGTCAAAAATTATATCATGTTTTTTTGTTAAATCAAGAAATTAATGCTAATTATAAATATTAGGTTTAATAGGTATAATTTGATAAATATATAAGAAAGGGGAAGTAAATCGTTGCTTATACCTACCTTTTAGAATATTTGTATAAGGTATGAAATTTTTATTTAATGTGTGAGTATATTTATGGTACAATTCTCCTTAATCATAAAATTAATGAAAATAAATAATATAACATTAGGGGGCTAAATAAGTTATGATTAATATTAATGATGTAATGAAACTTGATTTACGTATTGCTAAAATTATCTCTGCTGAGAATCACCCGAATGCAGATAAATTAATTGTTCTTCAAATTGATATAGGGGGAGAGGCCCGGCAGATTGTTGCAGGCATAAGAAAACATTATTTTCCTGAAGAGCTTATTGGCAGAAATATTGTAGTTGTAGCTAATCTTGAGCCAGTAACTTTGCGAGGAGTAGAATCTCGAGGTATGTTATTAGCAGCAAGTAGTGATGATAAGATTGTATTATTAATACCTGATAAAGACATAGAATCAGGAGCAAAGGTTAAGTGAAACCACAACTTAACAAACGATAGTGAAGTTAAGTTGTAAGGCTGAACTTATATTTGTTATGCAAAACGGGTCAGAAATTCGCCCGTTAGCTTATATTGATTCGTTCTTTAAGAGTAAAAACTGTATACTCTGATTTGCAATTATTTTTTCACTTCGTCCCGTGGAATTCATAGAATTCCCGGGATTTAATCCCTGAAATTGTTTTACAATTTCAAGGGATGAAAATTATAGGTGCAAAGCGGAGTTTCCGCCATACGACGTGGCGGATCCGCCAAATTCCATGATGGAATAGGGCGGCGGAAATTCGCCCAAATGGCTAAGTATTGGTTTGTTTTTAAGAATAAAAAAACTGTGTACTCCGATTAGCAGTTATTATTTTTTCGCTTCGCGAAAAGCTGAGGAGCTAATCGGAGTTAATTTGCCCATAAAACTTATGTTCACTACGTTCCATAAGTTTTGGGCTCATTAAGGAGGTATACGAGATGGATTGGGGAATGAAGAACAGAATGAGCAAACTTTTTAGAGCAGACGGCCGTTGTTTTTATTTGCCTATTGATCATGGATATTTTCAAGGGCCCACACGTTGTTTAGAAAAACCCGGTGAGACTATTAAGCCGCTTCTCCCTTATTGTGATGCACTTTTCCTTACGCGCGGCGTGTTACGTAATTGTGTTGATGCAGTTGGAAGTAAACCCATTATTCTAAGGGTTTCAGGCGGGACCAGTATGGTGGGTAAGGATTTAGCAAACGAAGTGCTTACTACTTCTATTCAGGAGATTGTTCGTCTTAATGCAACAGCTGTAGGAGTATCTGTTTTTATTGGAAGTGATTATGAGAAACAGACATTATCAAATCTTGCTGAACTTGTAAACAGGTGCGAAGATTATGGTATTCCGGTAATGGCTGTAACTGCCGTGGGAAAAGAAATGGAAAAAAGGGAGGCACGGTATCTTGCCTTATGTTGCCGTATTGCTGCTGAGCTGGGTGCTCGCGTAGTTAAAACTTATTGGTGTGAAAAAGATTTTGATAAGGTGGTGGCAGGTTGTCCCATTCCGGTTGTTGTGGCAGGCGGTCCCAAATGTGAAACGGAACAACAGGTGTTAGAATTTGTCTATGATGGATTACAAAAAGGAGCCGTGGGTATAAACTTAGGCAGAAATGTATGGCAAAGTCCTTATCCTGTACCAATGGCTAAGGCATTGCAAGCCGTGGTACATGAGAAAGCTAATGTAAAAAAGGCTATGGAAATATTTAATGAGGCGAAATAAATAAATTTATGCGTGTTGCTAATTATTATAATAATAGCGATATTAGGATTGAAGAGCGTCCCATACCCAAGATCGGTCGTGGTGAGTTATTGGTTAAAGTAATAGCCAGCGGCATATGCGGAACCGATGTCATGGAATGGTATAGGATTAAAAAAGCACCTCGTGTTTTAGGCCATGAAGTAGCGGGCGAGATTGTTGAATCTAATTCTAAAAAGTATAAGGTTGGCCAGAGAGTTTTTGTAAGTCATCACGTTCCATGCAATAAATGCAAATATTGCCTCTCTGGCAATCATACGGCGTGCGATGCATTACACAAAGGAAATTTTTATCCCGGTGGATATAGTGAATTTATTAGAGTTCCTGAGTGAAATGTTGATAGAGGTACATATATTTTGCCAAAAAATGTTACTTATGAGGAAGGTACAATTATTGAGCCGCTTGCGTGTGCCGTAAGGGCGCAGAGGTTAATTAATATAAAGAAGAAACAAAATGTTTTAATTCTGGGAAGCGGTGTTTCCGGTCTATTGAATATGCAGCTAGCTAGATTAAAAGGTGCTAAAGTCACGGCTACTGATGTGAATGAATATAAGTTAAAAAAGGCAAAAGAGTTCGGGGCTGAAAATGTTTTTTATGCTGACCAAGAGCTTAATCTTAAAGCAGAGAGAATAATAATTTGTACAGGTTCTTTGCAGGCGGTTAAGCAGGCTTTCACATATATAGATAAGAAGGGGATTATATTATTTTTTGCAATTCCGAGTACAAATATTGAAATTCCAACTGTTGATTTCTGGAGAAATGAGATTACCATTACGTCTTCTTACGGCGCTGCACCGCAGGATTTGAAAGAGTCATTGGATTTAATCAAAACAGGAAGGGTAAATGTTAAGAATTTAATTACGCATGAATTGCCGTTAGATGAGATTCAGAATGGATTTAAAATCGCTTCAGAAGCTAAAGAGTCTTTGAAGGTCATATTGAAAATGGCCTCAGACACCACTATTGGTGTCTGAGGCCATTTTAAGGCTGCTACCTATTCCTCCGTGAACAGATAGAGCCTTATTCCGTTATTATCCCTCCCTGGAAAACGGATCACTTATATATCAAATGCCTGTGAAGTACCCAATATCTCCCACTGTGTTATGATTAGGGTATTACATTCAGGACAGTTGGCATTGGTAAAACAGTGAATCTCGTCGGTATCGATATCATAAGTGATGTGTTCGACGGAAATTATAACGTCGTTTTCACTATGATGTGTATCACACTCGCTACAATAATATGTTTCAAGCATTTTTTAGGGAATATTTTTCAGGTTTTGTAAGAATATTTTTCTTGTTTGTTGTTTTGTTTATAAACTTATATTTTACGTAATTTATTGTAATCTAAAGTCTTTTGTGTTTTATTCAAAGTTATAAGTTTTACTTTTAAAATGTAATTAAGCATTTTTCTTGCCATTTTTTTCAGATATAAAAAAATAGTTTTAAAACCAATAAAACATCTTTTATTATTAAAAAAGTAAGATGTTTTTAAATAATTTTTGTCATTGATTTTTCTATCTTTTAGAGTTATAGTTATTTGTTTTAGAGATAGTGAAAAATAATAATAAAAGGGGATGATATATATGAATAGTATAATAAAATTATATATCTTTTATTTTTCTTTATTATTGTTGTTGGCTTATCCTTTAAGTGTTTTAGCTCAGGAAAGTTATCTTCCTGAAAATCCTGTTTCTTCATCTGATTTAAAATCCGAGAAGGAGAAAGAACTAGTTACAGAAGAGGTTTCCACTCCTGAAGAGGAAGGTGAAGAGACTAAGACAGGGAAGGTTACTAAGACAATCAGTAAGATGCCTGAGCGAACAGGGAATGTCTTATTAGATGGTTTTCATAAGGTTGGGGATTGGATCGAAGACAAGAGCGGTAACCGTTTTGAGACTAAATGGAATCCTCAACTAAAAGATGATCCTTCTCTTTCCTCAGAAAATTACGGATTAGAAAGAGATCCTGCTCAAGGGACGTAAAACCCGCCGCGGTAAGGATCATTACACCCTCTTAATACCTCCATTAGATAGAGAGGAAGCACTAGAGTAAATATTTCCTAGAGGTTCTTGATTTTATTGGAGTAGTTCCTGCAGGGATTTGGCATTTAAGTAAACTTTCAGCCCCTTGGAAAAAATTAAATGTGTAAAATATTTATTAACTTTTATAATTTTAAACTTTAGTTAAAGGGAACGTTATGGCAAAGATTAAACCTTTTCGTGCAGTTAGGTATAACAGTGAAAAATTTAAAACCCCTCTTGCATCACCTCCTTATGATATTATTAATGAGCAACAGAGAGAAGAGTTGGCTAGAGAGGAATATAATATGATAAATCTTGATAAACCTGGTCAAAATACTGATGCTGATAGGTATAATAAAGCTGCTAGTCGTTATAAGAGATGGAAGACTGATAGTGTACTAATTCAGGATGATACTCCTTCTTTCTATATATATGTACAGCGTTTTTTTCATCCCGAACAGCGTACTCTTTATGAACGCACGGGTTTTTTTACTTTAGTTAAATTAGAATCTTTTTATGAAAACGCTGTTTTTCCGCATGAACGAACTCTATCAGCACCTAAGGTTGATCGCCTTAATTTAATGGAAGCAACCGAAGCGAATTTTTCTCCGGTGTTTGGCTTATACGATGACTTGGATAATAAAGCTGACGCCATTTTTAAAACTATTAAAGAAAAAGAGCCTCTTTATAATTCTTATAAAGATAATGATGGTACGGAACATCTTTTATGGAGGATTTCCCATAAGGAACATATTGATACATTTGTTGAGATCTTGAGAAATCAGAAAATAATAATTGCTGATGGTCATCATCGATACGAGACAGCATTAAACTATTCGAAGAAGATGAAATCACAGGATAAAGATAAAACAGGTGAAAAACCGTATGAATATGTATTAATGTGTCTGGTAAATTTTAGTGATGCGGGGCTTGTTATTTTACCTACACACCGACTGTTTAATATTGAAACTCCTGATATAATTAAAAAATTAGATGCTTTTTTTTCGGTACAAAAGCATCCCCCCGAAGTCATTGAGAATACTTTGCTAAATGGTAATGGTTCTCATAAAAGCCTCGGTTTTTATGGGGGTAAAGATAAGGGAAGTTATATTCTTTCTTTAAAAGATTTATCTTTACTTGATGGTATTGTACCTGCAAGTTCCTCACAAGAGTGGCGTCAGCTAGAAGTCAATCTTCTTTATTATGTAATCTTAAAGAATGTCATAAATATAAGTAATGAAGATTTTGAGAATAAAATTTCATATAGCCATTCATTTAGTGAAACATTTGCTGCAGTTGATGCGGGCAGAGCAGAATGTGCATTTTTATTGCCGCCTTGTACGAAAGAAGAACTAGAGAGGGTTACGTCTGCACATGAGGTTATGCCGCAAAAGTCGACTTATTTTATTCCTAAGATATTTTCTGGTTTTGTTATTTACGATCATGGTATTTGATTACCAAGATTGATTATATAAATTCTATATAAATAAAATCTGCCCTTTACTTAATATTTCACTTTAGATAAAGGTCGTGGGGCAATGAAGAAGGAGGTTTTTTATGGTTGAAGTTAATATTCCTAGAAGCGAAGGAGGGGGCAACATGCCCAATTTTGGTGGTTTTGGAAAATGGATAGTGCCACTTACTATTATAATAATTGTTTTTTCCTCCATTGGTTCTATATTTTATACCATCGACCCGGATGAGGTTGGTGTTGTAAGAAGATTAGGTAAATATGTTCGGACCACGAGCCCTGGCTTGCGAATGAAACTTCCATGGGGAATTGAAACGGTTCGAAAAGTCCGTGTGCAATATTACTTTAAAGAGGAGTTCGGCTTTAGGACAAAAAGAGCGGGTGTAAAAACTGAATACTATGAACCGGGTGAATATAGTATGCGTAGAGATTTTTTTAGTATGAACAGGTATTTACAGAAGACCGGTCTTGGTACTCAAAATACATTTCTTGCTGAGTCCTTGATGTTAACCGGTGATTTGAATGCTGCTCAGGTAGAATGGATTATTCAATACAGGATAAAAGATCCTGTTGCATATGCATTTAAAGTAAGAGATATGCAAGGGACGGTTCGTAATATGGCTGAGGCAGTAATGAGGCAGGTTGTTGGAGATGCAACGGTAGATGAAGTATTAACTTATGGAAAAGATATTGTTGAACAGCAATGTGAGGTGAAACTTCAGGAGATATTGGATAATCTTAGTACTGGTATTAAAATAACTAGCGTTGTCTTACAAGATGTGAATCCTCCTGCTGAGGTAAAAGATTCATTTAATGAGGTAAATGAAGCACGGCAGGACAAAGAGCGGTTTATAAACCAGGCTTGGCAGGAATATAACCGGGCTATTCCGCGGGCGAAGGGTGAAGCTTCAAAAAAGATACGCGAAGCCGAGGGTTATGCTGTCCAACGTGTAAATTCGGCAAAAGGGGATGCCGAGCGATTTTTAGCAACTTGGGAAGAATATAAAAAAGCCGAAGAAGTTACGCGGCGACGAATATATCTTGAGACAATGGGTAGTGTATTACGAAACCTAGAGCGGAAAATAATTATTGATTCAGACCAAAAGGGAATCTTACCGCTGCTTAATTTAAATGATAAGGAGGGTGAGGCATATGAATAATGCATTATTTCCTTTTTTTATAATTATTCTTTTGGTAGGTTTAATAATTTTGATAAGTGCTGTATTTATTGTCGATGAAACTAATCAAGTTGTAATAACTCAATTCGGTGAACCAATCGGGGACCCTATTACAACTCCGGGGCTTAAGTTTAAGGTTCCTTTCATACAGCATGTTAATTATTTTGATAAACGTGTTTTAGAATGGGACGGGGATCCAAACCGTATTCCGACAGAAGATAAAAAGTATATTTGGATTGATATAACGGCACGTTGGCGCATAGAGAATTGTTTAAAATTTTTACAAACAGTTCATGATGAAAACGGGGCCCATTCACGTCTAGATGATATTGTTGACGGCGCAACACGAAATGTTATAGCAAAACATACTTTATTAGAAATCGTTCGTGATAGTAATCGAATTGTATCTCTCGAAGCTTCAGATGAAGATAAGATAATGGGGCGTCAGTTTGCAAAGATTCCGGATGGTTCAGGAAGGGACATTATTACCCGTGAAATGTTACAGAGAGCAAGACCTAAAGTAAAGGAATACGGGATTGAACTTATTGATGTTCGCATTAAACGTATTAATTATGACGTTCAAGTTAGACAGAAAGTTTTTGACCGTATGATTTCTGAAAGAAAACGTGCGGCAGAACTCTTGCGTGCAGAAGGAGAAGGAGAACGTGCTCAGGTAAATGGTATGAGAGAAAAAGAATTACAACGCATTCGCTCCGAGGCATATCAGCAGGCACAAATTCTTCGCGGTAAGGCTGATGCCGAAGCGATTAAAATTTATGCTGATGCATATTCAAAAGATCCGGAGTTTTATTCTTTTTTAAAAACTTTGGATAGTTATAATGCAACATTAGACGATAAAAGCACTCTTGTATTAACAACTGATAGTGAATATTTTCAGTATATTAAAGATATTTCAGGTGAATAGAAAGTAAGAATGTTAGAAAAGATTTTGGGATGGATTAACATGGAGGGGAAAATACCTTTCATATAATCATTAACACGATGTGTGAATTTTTCAAATTACAATAAACAAATAACAAATCATGTAGTGCACCCCGTTAAGCAAGTTAAATTTTAGTAAGTATTAATTGTTCTTTTTCAAATTCACAAGGTGTCTGATAGTTGATTGATGAGTGAGGGAAATCGTTATTGTAATCTTCTACCCA
>Ga0164318_10001049_pt1 | contig 23629 bp, 17 predicted proteins | sample GuaBasSedimGuay9_FD_113734 | JGI IMG/M metagenome (GOLD analysis project Ga0164318, IMG submission 113734) | Subseafloor sediment microbial communities from Guaymas Basin, Gulf of California, Mexico - Guay9, Core 4571-4, 0-3 cm | ecosystem: Environmental > Aquatic > Marine > Hydrothermal vents...
TAACGCCATCGAAAAAGGAGAAATGGACGAGAAAGCCTGGAGAATGCTGTTAGAGGCCTATTCCAAAGAGTTTCCTGACCTGGCCCAGCAGTGGCAGATGTTTTCTGAAAGGAAATTCATAAGCGGTTGGAAGGAGAAAATCCCCGCCTTCGAGGATGTGGATACTCCTGTGGCCACCCGGAGTGCTTCGGGTAAGGTGTTGAATGCCATAGCACCTCACATCCCCAACCTCATCGGGGGCTCTGCCGATCTTGCCCCTTCCACCCAGACCTATCTCAAGGGCCTTGGAGATTTCGGGAGCGACCGCGCCGGAAGGAATCTTCATTTTGGCGTAAGAGAACATGCTATGGGGACGATACTAAATGGCATAGCTTTAAGCCAGGCCCTGATCCCCTATGGCGGGACTTTTCTGGTCTTCTCCGACTATATGCGGCCGGCCATAAGATTGGCCGCTATGATGAAACTCCCTGTAATATACGTTTTTACCCACGATTCTATAGGCCTTGGCGAGGACGGGCCCACTCACCAGCCCATCGAACATCTGCCGAGCTTGAGGGCTGTGCCAAACCTGACTGTTATCCGTCCGGCAGATGCCACAGAAACTGCAGTAGCCTGGGAGGTGGCGTTAGAGAACAGAGATGGGCCTATTGCTTTAATACTAACCAGGCAAAAACTTCCAATCATAGATAGGGAAAAATTCGCCCCGGCCTCAGGCCTTAGGCACGGTGCCTATGTTCTGGTCGATCCACCTTCCGGAGAGCCAGAGGTCATTATGCTGGCCACCGGCTCGGAGGTGCATTTGGCCCTCGAAGCCTACGAAAAACTGACAAAGAGCGGAATTGCTACCAGAGTGGTCAATATGCCAAGCCAGGAGCTCTTTGAGAAGCAGCCACAATCCTATAGAGATGCGGTCCTACCACCTAAGGTTACTGCCAGAGTGGCAATAGAGGCATCCTACCCCCAGGGCTGGGACCGTTATGTGGAACCTGATGGCGATGTAATAGGAATAACCACCTTCGGCGCTTCTGCCCCCGGTAAAGTTCTATTTGAAAAGTTTGGATTTACGGTGGAGAATGTGATCTCAAAGGTAGAGGCGATCATGGAAGCAAGATAGCAGAGGAAGTTGCATTATAGTGGCGGGAAATATCATGACACACTGAGAGATGATATTCAGCAGGAAAGAAGATCCAGGCCATTCCCGATTTTTGAAGGTATTACGGTTTGGAGCAGGAGATGAAGGCTTTAGTTCCAGTAGTGCAAGAGAGTGGCTCGCTTGATGACAAAACAGACTCAATAGCTTTCCTTAAGCTTTGCGGTTCCTCTGTAGTGGAAAGAACCCTGGTGCTTTTGGCCTCGGCCGGGGTAATCGAGGTGGTTATCATCTCGGCTTACGACAAACAGACGATAGAACGCCACCTGCAGGAAGTCGAAGATTTAGGGCTTCACATAGAGTATATGAGAGTGTCCAACGATGGAAGGAGACTGACAGAGGCAGTCCTGGCCGCAAGAAACACAATAAAAGGCGAGTTCGTAGTGGTTCCTGCCAATTTGGTCTTTGATGGGCGGATACTGGAACACTTAAAAGAGAAAGAAGGGATAACCCTATGTTACGATGACGACTGGAGCCAGCACAGTGCAGATACCAGCGCAAAGTTGGTGGTCAGTAATGAGAGAATAGAGCAGATAGGCGCACAGGAGGGAAACGGTATCTTCGTCGGTTTATGTAAACTCTCTCCGGAGGTGTTTCCTCTCCTGGAGGAGTGTGCTTATAAGGGACACACTTGGATAGAATCTCTTCAACGGATAGCAGATAAATTTGAAGTTAAGGGGTTGAATGTCTCTGATATCCCCTCTTATGTGCCTGGAATGAGGCGTCGGGTGAGGCCTTTCTGGTGTAAGGTGCACTCAAAGAAGGATTTGGCATCCTGCAAGAGGCAGCTTGTGGCGTCCACTCAGAAAGGCACGCTTGATTTTCATGCTTGGTACATAAACCGACACATAGAGAACAAAATCCTCTACTATCTGTCCGAGCTGAGAATCACCCCCAATCAACTGACTGTTCTGACCAATATAGTTGCTTACCTGGTCTCTTTCCTTTTTCTCACCGGCCATCTGCTGGCAGGCTCACTTCTCACTTACGCAGTGTCGGTAATGGACGGGCTGGACGGAAAATTGGCCCGAATAAGGGGAAGACTAACGAAATTGGGCAACATAGAGCACTCCTTTGACTTTCTATTCGAACAGTCCTGGTATGTGAGTCTGGCCTGGTTTCTCTCGTCTCACCCGGATAGATTTTCGCCAACCGGTGCTTTGGGTCAGGCTCCGCTGAAGATAGCTCTGGGCATTGTTCTGTTCAACGGGTTCGCCACCCATTGCTATATGCAGTTCAAAGAGGTTATGGGCATCTCCTTGTCAGACTGCGCACCATTCGATCGGAAGTTCAGGAGGTTCGACGGCCGGAAAAACATATACATATATTACATTCTATTGGGAGTTATATTGGGTGTCCCTCTCTACTCTTTGTTCGCCATCCTGATTCACGGTGCAGTGACAGCCGTTGTATATGCCTTGAGAGCGTGTAAACACCTGAAGGAGAGTGATGTGAAGTGAAAGCTTTGATAATAGCAGCAGGAAGAGGCAAAAGATTGAGATCCTACACCCACTCTATCCCAAAACCTCTCATCCCAGTTTTAGGCATCCCCTTGATTGAGCGGATTATTCGCTCGGTGGAGAGGGCAGGAATACGCCGAATAGTCGTTGTCACCGGGTATCTGGGGCATAAGCTGAAAGCGAGATTGGGCAACGGAAGCCGACTTGGGGTGAATATCGAATATGTGGACAATCCCCAGTGGTGGCAACCCAATGGCATCTCTGTCTTGAAGGCAAAACCCTTACTGCAAACCAATTTTGCCCTTTTGATGTCAGATCACCTCTTTGACCATAAGACGCTCTCCGAGCTTAAGAGACACAGATTGGACAGAGAAGAGAGCATACTCTGCGTGGACAAGAGTCTCAAGAACATCTTCGACATCCATGATGCCACAAAAGTAAAAGTGCGCAAAGGGAAAATAGAAGATATAGGGAAACATTTGGAGCAATACAATGGGATAGATACAGGTATGTTCCTCTGCTCTCCCAATTTCTTCAAGGTGCTGGAACGAACCATCCGCAGAGGGTTCTATTCTCTTTCCGATGCAGTGAGGGCTTTGGCTACACAGAGAAAGGTCCGAGCCTATGAGATAACCGACAGATTTTGGGTAGATATAGACACGCCCGAAAGCCTGGGTTTTGCCGAAAAGATAATAAGCTCGTGGGAATAGGGCTCAGAAGTGTAGAGAAAGGGGTGTTTAGAAACCATCGCTTTTAACCGAAAGAGAGGAGAATGGCCGAAAGGATTGCTATTTTTGTTGCCTGGCCCTACGCAAGTGGATCCCGCCACTTAGGCCACATAGCTGGTGCCTATCTGCCCGCCGACATATTCGCTCGCTACCATCGCCTAAAGGGTAATGATGTATTGATGGTCTCCGGCAGCGATACTCACGGCACTCCTATCACTGTGCGGGCAGAACAGGAGGGAGTGTTGCCACAACAGATCGTGGAGCGTTACCACAATGAGTTTCTTAACTGTTTCGCTCAGTTAGGTTTGAGCTTCGACCTGTTCACCTACACGGATACAGAGAATCATTATCGGGTGGCACAGGATATGTTCCTGAAGCTTTTGAGCCAGGGGTATATCTACAAGGCGACGATGGAGGCTTTCTATTGTGAACGGTGCAGGAGATTCCTGCCAGATCGTTATGTAGAGGGCACCTGTCCTTACTGTGGTTTCACGGAGGCCAGAGGCGACCAGTGCGACAACTGCGGCAAGCCCTTCGATGCCTTAAAACTGGTTCAGCCTCGCTGTCGGTTCTGCCACAGTACACCTGCAGTGCGCAAGACAGAACACTTCTTCTTAGACCTTTCTCAATTTCAACAGCCCCTTTTGGACTGGGTGAGCAGACAGAAACACTGGCGGCCCAATGTTGCCAATTTCACCCTGAACCTGCTCAAAGAGGGTCTAAGGGGACGTCCTATTACCCGAGACATTGAGTGGGGTGTGCCGGTGCCGGTGAAAGGCTGCGAGCAGAAACGCATCTATGTCTGGTTTGAGGCGGTCATCGGATACCTTTCGGCTACTATCGAGTGGGCCCAAAACAACGGTCAGCCCGACAGTTGGACAGATTGGTGGCAGAAACCAGCCCGAAGCTACTACTTCATTGCCAAGGATAACATACCCTTCCACACTATCATCTGGCCAGCTATGCTTATGGGCTACGGGAGGTTGAATCTACCCTATGATGTGCCGGCCAATGAGTATCTCACCTTCGAGGGACAGAAATTCTCCACCAGTCGCAACTGGGCTGTATGGCTGCCGGATTACCTCTCCCGCTATGCCCCCGATCCTCTGCGCTATTACCTCACTATCAACGCACCTGAAAGCCGGGACACAGATTTCACCTGGAAGGATTTCTGGTTCCACAACAACAACGAGCTGGTGGCCACCTGGGGCAACTTGGTTCACCGGATACTGACCTTCACTTACAGGAATTTCGACAGGCACGTGCCGGCCCCGGGAAAACTGGACGAGGCCGACCGGACAATCCTGGCAAAGGTAGAGGAGGGGTTTGGCGCTTTGGGCCAGCTAATTGAACAGTGCCGATTCAAAGCTGGTCTGAGTGAGGTCATGAAACTGACCGCAGAGGCCAACCGCTACTTCGATAGCAAAACACCCTGGGCGGCCATTAAAACGAACCCTCCAGCAGCAGCCACAACGCTATTTGTCTGTCTCCGGGTCATTGACTCCCTTAAGGTCCTCTTCTTGCCCTTTCTCCCCTTCTCATCTCAAGCCCTGCACCAAATGCTGGGATATGAGGGCAATATTATAGGAGAGCTAGAGATTGAGAGCTTCCGGGAGAGAGAGAGGAGCCACCAGGCATTGGTCTGGAGAAAATCTGGGGCACAGCTAAGCTGGTCACCCAGCCAATTGACACCCGGCCAACAATTGCCCAAACCCTATCCTCTATTCAAGAAGCTGGATGAGAGCTTGGTAGAGAAGGAGATGGCACAACTGGAAAAGGGAGACTGAATGGAGGAGCCTGCTTTCAACTGGCACCAGAGGATCTTGCCCTTCATTTTGCATTTTTCAATTTGCCATTCTTAATCGGGCGTCTTCGAAAACTGGACTCATCTGGTAAGGTCTTACCTTGTGAAGATGTCTATCCATAAGCGAAAGGAGGTCCATGGGTTGAAAAAATCTTACCAGTTTGACGACAATCGGGTTTCATTCATAACGTTTTTAAACCAATGCCTCAGAAATTCCAGAAGGGAGTGCTTACCATGAAATTAGGATTTCTTACCAACTATTCAGAGGAGGAGGTGAAGTTCGCCTCTGAGGTGGGGTTTACCAGTCTGTCTCTTTCAGCCGGTCCAGGGTCTGCATTAGATGCCACCAAACTGACCCCAAAAGAGGCAAATAAGATCAGAAAAACTGTGCAGAAACACGGGATCTGTATCTCTGCTATTGGCCATTATTCCAATCCCTTAGATCCCGACAGGCCCAGGGGCCAACAGGTGGCCGAGTATCTCCTAAGCGCCTTAGATGTCTGCGAGATGTTGGGGGTGAAGGTGTTCACCACCTTTCCGGGCAAGGGGGAGGGGGATTCTGTGGAGCAAAGTATCGCTCTGTTCAAGGAAGTCTGGTCGCCAATTGTGGAGAAGGCCTCCAACAAGGGGATAAAGATAGCATTTGAGAACTGTCACGGCGGAGGTGGCTCCCGACCGGCGGACTGGGATGCTATGTTCGATGCCATTCCCTCTGAGACTCTGGGACTGGAGTTGGACCCCTCTCACTTGGTCTGGCTGGGAATAGATTACATCCAGGCTGTCAAAGACTACGGCAGCAGAATCTATCACATCCATGCCAAAGATACCGAGATACGAGAAGATATCCTGGCCCGGGAGGGAATAGTGGGCAAGGGCTGGTGGCGGTTCAGAATCCCAGGATGGGGAGATATTGATTGGCAGCAATTTATCTCCGCCCTTCTGGATGTTGGTTACAATGGGGCGCTGTCCATCGAACACGAAGACCCTGTGTTTGAGGGAGAGCGCAGAAGAGAAGGTTTAATCCTGGGGTTCAAACACCTTTCTCAGTTCATTTCTCTGTGACAAATCAAAGAAGAGGGCGGCAGAAGGTTTAAAAATAGACCTTCTGCCGCCACAAAAGGGGGTTGGGGCTAAAGTGAAGTGCTTTAATCACCCGGATGCTGAGGCAGTGTGCATGTGTGTCAGGTGTGGGCGGGCCTTCTGCCAGCAGTGCCAAACAGTGGTCAACAGCAAATTCCTTTGCTCTTCTTGTTTTGAAGAGGAACCCTTTAAGTGGTTTGATTTCAGGTTTGCCTTCAGGAACTTTGTATTCTTTGTTTTCAGATGTCCCCACTGTGGGAGGCCTGTCCGAAAGGACTTTAAGCTCTGTCCCTATTGTCAGACCCCCCTTAAGGCCGAATGTCCCAGTTGTGGCCGCCCTTTAGACTCAGATTGGGTAGCCTGCCGTCACTGCGGGCATAAAACTTCTCCCTCTAACTAAAACCGACAAAAGACGAAATAAGGGTAACCGGTGAAGACTAAATTTCTTCTTCCAGTCTTGTTCCTCCTCCTTTTGGGGCTGCTTTTATCCGCTACCTCTATCCCCGCAGAAAGCATAGATGGAAAACTATACAAGCTGTTGCACGACTCTTACCGTTCCCCGACACTGGACGTAGTGATGAAAGCTGCGACCCATCTGGGCAGTTCAGAGAGCGGACTTTGCCTCTGTCTGATGTTCTCCACTTACGGTAACAACTACCAGAAGCAGACAGCCAAGCTTGCCTTCGCCTCAATGGCCGCCACGGCGATAGTTGCCAAAGCGCTTAAGGTATCGGTCAACCGAAAAAGACCTAAGGGGACCTGCTCGAATTTCAACTCCTCCTTCCCCTCCGGACATGCCACCGGAAGCTTTGCTATAGCTACCATCCTGGCCAACCGTTATTCGCGATATCGCGTGCTCTCTTACGCAGTAGCCTCAATTGTCGGTCTGTCTAGAATCTACCTGGGCAGACACTATCCCTCTGATGTGCTTGCCGGCGCCCTGTTGGGGTATGTCGGCTCAAGGCTGGTCGTTCATTTCAAGGATGAAATATTGAGCATCGAGTTCTGACTATGAAAAGGATCATCTCCTATCTTCTGCTTGTACTGCTTGTTGCCTTTGCCTTCTGGAGGATTTATCGTCCTGTCCGCCTCTGGGAGGCGGTGCGTCCAATGATGGACACGGTGGTCACAGTTAAGCTTTGTGCTAAGGATAGTTCCACTGCCCAGAATTTGCTTAGGGGGGCTTTCGAAGAGATGGAGCGCATCGACCGGATGATGGATAGCTATTCTTCTACCAGTGAGGTTGCCGTTATCGACTCGATGGCAGGGAAAGGGTGGGTTTCCATTACGCCAGATATGGAACGGGTACTTAAAAGGTCCCAATACTTCTCTGAACTCTCAGGCGGTGCATTTGATATTACCGTCGGTCCTGTAAAAGAGCTATGGAGATTTGATTCACCTAACCCTACCATCCCTCTGCCTGGGCAGCTTGTCCCTGCACTTACTCTGGTTGGCTATCAGAATATTCAGCTTGAGGCGGGAAGGGTCCGGCTGCTGGAGCCAAAGATGAAGCTGGATTTTGGGGGGGCAGCCAAAGGTTATGCGGTGGATTGTGCTGTTGAGTTCCTAAAGAAGAGAGGGGCTAAAAGCGGCCTGGTGGATGCCGGGGGAGATGTTCGCCTGTGGGGCAAAAAACCCTACGGCGGAGAGTGGCAGGTCGCTATTCGCCATCCCCGAGAGAGGGAAAAGCTCATTAGAGTGGGGAAAATAGGTCTGTCGGCCGTGGCCACCTCGGGTGACTACGAGAGATTCTTCATAAAGAATGGCAAAAGGTACCATCACATCCTGGATCCCCATACTGGCTATCCAGCCAGGGGATGTGTGAGCGCCACCGTCTGGACACGGACGGCGACAGATGCCGACATCCTGGCTACAGCGGTCTTCGTCCTCGGTCCGGAAAAAGGCATGGAGCTGGTTGAACGGCTGGACGATGTGGAGGCTCTGATCTTCTTTGAAAAAGACGGCAGATTAGAATATGTAGCCTCTCAGGGGATGAAAGACAAGCTCTCCGGGCTCTGACATTATGGCATCCCTAATCAAATTTTTGGGGGCAAGAAAAATCTAACTGCAAAGTTCGCAGAGTGCGCAAAGGACACAAAGCTAAGAAATACCTCGGCAATCTTTGCGCCTTCTTTGCGTTCTCTGCGGTCAAATTGCGGTTTGACTGCGCTCGGGGACTACATCTGACAGACAAGAATGAAAGGCCATCAATAGCACTGGCGTTCACTCCAAATTGAAATCTCCGTATTTCTGGATGTGAGCCACCAGCCCACCGTCGGAGAGGATTTTCAGCATCACCGGGGGAAGTGGTCTGGCCTTAAGCTCCAATCCTTTGGTCCGGTTGAGAATCACTCCCTCAGAAAGGTTCACTTCCACAAGATCTCCGGCGGCTATGTTGTCGGTGTTACACTCTAAGGCTGGCAATCCGATGTTTATGGCGTTGCGGTAGAATATCCTGGCGAAGGATTTCGCCAGCACAGCCCCTACACCTGCCACCTTTATGATTCGCGGCGCATGTTCCCTGCTTGAGCCCAGGCCGAAATTCTCACCGGCTACTATAAAATCCCCCCTGTTGACCATTCGGGCAAACTGCGGGTCTACATCCTCCAATAGGTGGTGCGCCAGTTCAGGCAGGTTGGAGCGAAGGTGAAAATATCTGCCTGGACATATAAGGTCAGTGCTTATCCCATCGCCGAATTTCCATGCCTTCCCTTTAAGAATCATCACTATTGTCCTTCAGTTTTTCCTTTTGCTATCTGGTAGGTGTCCTGGGCAATCATCAGCTCCTCGTTGGTAGGGACCACGAGGACCTTTACCCTGGAGGAATCAGTGGAGATCACAGCTTCCTCTCCCTGTATGGCAGCGTTCCTGTCCTTGTCTATCTCTATACCCAGATAATCCATCCCCTGACAGACCTTTTCACGAGTCTGACAGTCGTTCTCTCCAATACCAGCAGTGAAGATCAAAGCATCTAAGCCATTCATAACTGCGGCATAAGCCCCGATGTATTTCTTCAACCGGTGCCAGAAGATCCTCAGGCTCAGATCTGCCCTGGGGTTGCCGGCTTCCTTTGCCTTCCAGATGTCTCGCATATCGTTGCTTACCTCAGAAACTCCCAGAAGGCCGCTCTTTTTGTTCAGTATCTGCTTCATCTGGGAGGCAGACAGCCCCAGCTTCTCCATCAGGTAAAACGCTACGGCAGGGTCGAGGTCGCCGCTGCGGGTTCCCATCACTAAACCTTCCAGAGGGGTAAACCCCATAGAGGTCTCCACTGATTTCCCCCCCTTCACTGCGGTGATACTGCAGCCGTTGCCCAGATGGCAAGTGATTACCCTTAGGTCCGTTAATGGCTGTCCCAATATCTGGGCTGCCCGCAGCGCTACATAGCGATGAGAAGTGCCGTGAAAACCGTATCTTCTCACCCGATACTTTTCATAGTAAAGATAAGGAATAGCATAAAGATAGGCGTGATCTGCAATGCTCTGATGAAAGGCGGTGTCAAAAACCGCTACCTGAGGGACAGAGGGAAGTAATTTTTGACAGGCCTCTATACCTGCCAGATTGTGGGGATTGTGGAGAGGCGCCAGTTCACAAAATTCTCTAACTGTGGAGACCAGATCGTCGTCCACCAAACAAGAGGCAGTGTACTTCTCACCGCCATGGACTACTCGGTGGCCGACGGCGTCTATCTCATCTATATCCTCAACAGCACCGTACTCAGGATGTGAGAGAACCTCCAGGACTACTTTTAATCCCTGGTGGTGGTTCCTTATCTGCTTTGAGATTTCCAATTCAGAGTTTCCTTCTCTGCTGTGGTGTAGCACCGAGCAGGACAGACCTATTCTCTCCAGTAACCCTCTGGCCAATATCTTCTCCTGAGGCATCGAAAACAGTTGGTACTTTATAGAAGAGCTGCCGGAGTTAATCACCAATATCTTCACCTGTTCTCCCCCTGTTGTGCTTGAACTGCGGTTATCGCGGTAACACCTATTACATCCTCCACACTGCAGCCTCTGGAAAGATCGTTGTAGGGATATCTCAATCCCTGAAGCACGGGTCCATAGGCAGAGGCCCCAGCTAATCTCTGGGTAAGTTTATAGGCGATGTTCCCAGCATTCAAGTTTGGGAAGATCAAAACATTCGCTTTCCCCTTCACGGGTGAAGCGGGACATTTTCTCTGGGCCACTTCAGGCACTAAGGCTGCGTCTACCTGAAGTTCTCCGTCAATTAGGATATCAGGGCAGCGCTGCCGGGCGATTTCGGCGGCCTTTTTCACCTTATCCACCAATGGGTGAACAACACTGCCGTAGGTGGAGAAAGACAAAAGCGCCACTCGGGGAGTCAAACCCAACAACTGGATAGCCGATTTAGCCGTACAAATAGTGATCTCGGCCAACTGTTCTGATGTGGGATCTACTACCACACCACAGTCGGCATAGACTAAGTATCCCCGGTCTGCGTAAGGACAGTCAGGCAGTTTCATAACAAAAAAAGAGGAGATTGTCTCGATTCCCTCCTGGGGACCAATGGTATAGAGGGCAGCTCTGATGGTATCACTGCTGGGGTGGGTAGCACCAGAGACCGCCCCTGCGGCTCTTCCTGTTCTTACCATCGCCCCAGCATAATAAGATAAAGAACCGAGAATTCGCTCTTCCGCTTGTTCTCTTGTTATCCCCTTTTTGACCAGGCGCCTGTAGAGAAGCTCCACATACTCATCTTTATTGGGGTCATGGTTGGGATTCACTATCTCCACGCCCTTCAAATCTACCCCGAGCTGCTTAGCCCTGGAGATAATCTTATCTTCATCGGCTAACAATACAGGATAAGCTATTCTCTTTTCCCTTAAGGGAGATACAGCCTTCAGTATCCGCTCATCTTCAGCCTCAGGGAAAACGATCCTTAAAGGATTCTTTCGGGCCTTTTCTATTATCTGTTCCATCGCTTCTATCCTTTCTGTCACTGGCGTCAGTGTAGGGGCAGCCTTTTAGCAGATTCTGTTAAAAGGTCACCTTCTGCACTTCTGTTATCTGTTTACATTGTCGATTTGCTTGGTCAATACTCCTCAGGCATTTCTTGAAGTTGCTGGTAGGTGAAGACTGGGCCGTCTCGGCAGACATACTTGTCCCCGATGTTACATCTGCCGCACATACCGATGCCGCATTTCATCTTCATTTCTAATGAGGTGAGTATCCGCTCGGGCGCAAATCCCAGTTCGAGTAAAACAGAGATACAGGTCTTTATCATAATTGCAGGGCCACAGACCACTGCCACAGCGTTGTCTGAAGAAGGAGCCGCCTGTTTCAGCACCGAGGCGGCAAATCCCACTTCGCCCTCCCATCCCTCCTCCTTTTTGTCAATGGTGAGAATCAGGCGAATGTCGTTCCTTTCTGCCCATCTCCTCAGTTCATACTTGTATATCATCTCTCCGGAATTGCGAGCAGCAGAGAGCACGGTGAGCTCTCCGAAATGCTCCCTATTCTCCGGATGGAGAATATAATTGATCAGAGACCTGAGGGTGGTGAAGGCAAACCCTCCTCCGACGATCACCATATTGCTCCCTTCTAAGAGCTGTATAGGGTAACCATTGCCATAAGGGCCTCTCACTCCGATCAGACCGTCTTCCTGGCAATTGTGCAAGGCAGTAGTGACTGTTCCAGTGGGATAGCGCTTGACAGTGAACTGGAGGAATCCTCGGTCGGTGGGCGATGAGGCGATGCCAAATGGGGCTTCGCCAGCCCCGAAGACGGAAACCTGAGCAAACTGGCCGCAAACAAAGTCGAAACTCTCTGCCTCTTGGGCATCACAGAAAACGACCTCAAAGGTCTTTATGTCCTTTGCCTCGTTCTCATCTATTATTCTGGTAATTCTGGCCAGATGGGGTTCATATGGATTCATCATCGAAGAACCTCTCCACACCCTTTACTCCTCACTTATCTGCTTTATGATCTCCCGAATATCAAGATTGACGGGACAGTTGCGGACACATCTTCCGCAGCCCACGCAGAAGGCCTGCCCATAGTTTGCCACAGAGTAGTTGAATTTGTGCATTATCCTCTGTCTCAATCTCTCTTTGTTTGAAAGACGCGGGTTCAATCCTGATGCCTGTAGTGTGAACTTGGGATACATACAGGAGTCCCAATTTCTGACTCTTTTGCCCTCTGAGTCCACCGCCTCGTCAGCGATATCAAAGCAGTGGCAGGTGGGGCAGAGGTAAGTACATATGCCACACCCGAGGCACTTAAGATGGACTTTCTCCCAGAACGGAGAGTCGAACATACCGTCCAATTTTTCCTTCAGCCCTTCGATTGGAACTTCCGATTTTACCTTAGAGATCGCCACTTTGACCAGCGCGTCTTTTTTCCTCAGATCGGACTGCTGGGCGTCGGTCAACAGTACCTTCAGGTTTTCTATAAGCTTCTGCCCTTTTTGAGTGATAGGCCTAATCAGATAGGTTTCATCCAGGTCAAACAGCAGAATATCTGAACCTTCTTCTGAGGCAGGAGTGATACCGAAGGAAGTGCAGAAGCAGGTGATTTGGGGATGAGTACAGGCAATGGAGATTACGGTGGTCTTCTCTCTCCTGGTGATAAAATATGGGTCCTGGAACTTGTCGGAATTGAAAACCATATCCAGCAGGGTCAAGCTTCGGGCATCACAGGGACGCATACCGAATATCACCCTCTCGGCCTCCTCAGGGCTTTCTTCAAACACCTGCCCCTTTCGAAAGCGGAAAAGGGCTTCTGATTGAGGAAAGAATAGCTCCTTCGGCGGCCGTTTGGTGTTGCGGTACTTCTGCACCAGCTCCTCTGAGGAGCTGATCCGAGAGAAGAGCAGATTCCCGTCTTTCTCTACCGGAGCGAATACCTGATAGTCCTCGATCAACCGACTCAGAAACTCTTCTAGTCTGTCTTTGCTCAGGATCTTCTCGGCCATCTCCAAAATGCCTCTAATTTCGTTATTGGTCGCCAAAGCGGCAACTTCGGGCAACTGTTTTGCTGAACTTGGCAATCAACCTGTTTATTCTTGGCAGTTACCCAGCTACGGCTTCATATCGCACCCTGCGGGGCCTCCCAAAGGAAGAAGTGGGGAGTAGGAAGGTTTTTTTCTCCCGCCTCTGCCATCCCTACTTTTTACTTTATCCTTTACCCTTTATCCTTGTTTCTTACCTCTCCCACTCTGCTCGTTATCCGGGTTTATCTAATGAACTGGTCGTAGTCATCCAACCTGTAGGTTGCCAGAGGCGGAGGTTCCTCAAGAGAAACTCCGGCCTCATATCCGAATAGTTCCCGTACATCTCTGGCCAGTTTTCGGGTAAATCTTCTCAGTTCAACCCCCATTGGGCAGGCAGCCTCACAGGCACCGCAGTCAACACAGCGGCCGGCAGTGTGAAATATCCTGCCCAGATGAAAGACCATAATGTCGGAGGAGTCATCTGTTGTCCCCACCCAACGAGGTTGAGACTGCTCAGCAAAACACTCCGGACAATAGCAGAGGGGGCAGGCGTTTCGGCAAGCATAGCACCTGATGCATTTGTCTATCTGCTTCCGGAAAAATTCCCAACGTTCCTCAATAGATCTGGACTCTATCTCCTCCACATCGCCATATTCATCCGGGAGTACTTGTTTTGCTCTGCCCCCCTCAATTAGCAGATCGTAGACAGGGGGAACTGGATGTTGACACACCTGGCATGAATCTCTCAAGAAATCCCCTTTTGCCAGGCTTATTTTCTCCCCCTGTTCGTCTACCACCAGGATCTGTTCGCCCTGCTCCTCTGCCTTTACAATCTCCCTTCCGTTAAGCTCTGCCAAAACCTTCTTCTCATCGACTACTCCCTGACAGGGAATGCCAATTATCACCAGATTCTCTCGGAGTATTTGGCCCTCTTTCAGGAGGGTAATGACTGAGCGGCAGTCGCAGCCTTTAACCACAATGCCCACCCTCTTCGGTTCCTTTTTATTGCTCCGGGGGTCAGGCCTGAACAGTGCAGGCAGATAGACAGCAAGGTTATTGGTACAGAATGAGTTCCACACCAGTGCGTCAGCCTCCTGCTCCTGAGCGATAAAACAGGGGGTGGTTCTCAAGGGCAGAGAACCCTGTCGATAGCCGATGAGCAGGTCAACCTTGCCCTCAGACAGCAGATGCTGCGCTGTTTGTCTCAGTTTCAATTGAAGTTGCTCCATTATTCAGCCTCTTGTGCTGATCTGTTGCTTCTGCTCTATAGCCGTTGGTGGATCCGTCACATTCAGGTGTTTAACTAACTTCCATGCAGGCCCAAGCCTTCTCACCTCTTCGGTAACTTCCCTTACCACTGAGGCGAACTTCTCTCCTTCCGCCGCTGAGATCCAGGAAAATTGCACCCTTTCTGGTTCTATTCCAATGAATTCGAGAAGTCTTTTCAGCAGGGCGAATTTCCGCCTGGCCAGGTAGTTTCCGCTGCCGTAGTGGCAGTCGCCCGGATGACACCCGGATACCAAAACTCCATCGGCACCGTGTTGCAGGGCCTTTATGATATGCAGGGGGTTTACCCGGCTGGAGCAAGGAACCCTTATCACCCGGACGTTCGGCGGATATTGGATTCTGCTTATCCCGGCCAAGTCTGCCCCAGCATAGCTACACCAGTGACACAGGAAAGCAATTATCTTGGGTTCCCACTGCTGATCAGGAGATTGGTCTCCACCACTGACTGCTTTCTTCCTGCTCATAGATTCCTTTTACTCTCCCTATTATTCATAACAGCTACTGAGGTATTGAATAGACAAACCCTTTGCTTTCAGACAGTCTCCACAGCCGCCAGTATCTCGTTGTCGGTGAATCCCCGGACGTCTATGGCCCCAGACCTGCAGGTGGCTGAACAGACACCACAGCCTTTACACAAAGCCTCGTTGACAGCCGCCACCATCTTCTCTGGGTCTACTTTCACAGCATTGTAGGGGCAGACCGCCTCGCACATGCCGCAACCCGTGCATCTGCTCTCGCGCACAGAGGCAACCTTGCCCTCCACCTTGATGAAGCTCTTAGACAGAATAGTGGCTGCTCTGGAGGCAGCGGCACTCGCCTGGGCGACGGTCTCTTCGACCGCCTTGGGCGCATGGGCAAGTCCGCATACGAATACCCCGTCGGTGGCAAAATCCACCGGACGGAGTTTCACATGGGCCTCAAGGAAAAAATCATCGTCATTTAAGGGAACCTTTAGCATCTGCGCCAGATCTCTGTTTCCAGCAGGAGGCACCATGGCCGAGCTGAGCACCACAAGATCCGTATCTATACGAAGTGTCTCCCCTAACACCTGGTCTTTGACCAAAACACGGAGCTGCCCATCCGCCTCCTCTACCCTCGGTTTCTCCATCTCCTCATAGCGAATGAATATCACCCCCTGTTCTCTTGCCTTCCGGTAGTACTCCTCCCTGAAGCCGTAGGTTCTTATGTCTCGATAGAGGATATAGATGTTTGCGTCGGGATTGTTTTCCTTTATTTTCAGGGCATTTTTAACTGCCTGGGTGCAGCATACCCTGCTGCAGTAAGGCCTCTGCTGGTCCCTTGACCCCACGCACTGGATCATCACCACAGTGGGAGAAAGATGAGACAGAAGGGTCTCTCTTTCCTCTCGCCTCTCTCCTAACAGGCTCTCCAGCTGAAGCTGAGTTAACACTCTCGGGTTTTCGCCGTAGAGATACTCGGATGGCTTGTATTCTGTGGCTCCGGTGGCCACAATAATCACCCCATGTTCTAATTCCACGCTCTCGGGTTCTGCTCCCCCCCTGTCTTTCGCAGCGATCGTAGTCTTGAAGTTACCTACATATCCTTCTATCTGTTCTATCTCGGCGTTTGTGTAGAGTTTTATCTTCTTATCAGATTTCACTTTTCCTATCAGGGAATTTAAGAATACCCTTGGATCTTGGCCATCTAAGCTGGAGTATATATTCCTAAAATTCCCGCCAGGCTGGCTCTGTCTTTCGATCAGAAAGACAGGAAACCCCTGACGGCTCAGAGCCAGAGCGGCTGTCATCCCTGCTACTCCAGCACCTATGACTAATGCATTCTTATTCACTGCCAGCTTCATCTCCTCCAGAGGCTGGAGCAGAAAGGCCTTACGGATGGCCATCCTGACCAAATCCTTAGCCTTCTGGGTGGCTTCCCTGGGCTGCTCCATATGCACCCATGAGCACTGGTCTCTGATGTTTGCCATTTCAAGCAGATATGGGTTAAGGCCTGCTTCTCTCATTGTCTCCTGGAAAAGCGGCTCGTGGGTCCGAGGAGAACAGGAGGCTATCACTACCCGGTTCAATCGGTGCTCCCTTATCTTGTCCCTTATCCTCTCCTGGGTATCTTGGGAACAGGTGTAAAGATTATCTTCGGCATAAGCAACATATGGAAGACCGCGGGCATATTCAACCACTTCGGGTACATTTACCACCCCACCGATATTTATGCCGCAGTGACAGACAAAGACGCCTATTCTGGGCGGCTCTCCCCTGATGTCTATCTCAGGGGGATAGGTTTTTTCCGCTGTCAGGCTTCCCCGCACAGACTCCAGGAGGGCAGCAACTTCTGCGGCTGCGCCACTGGCCCCGGTTACCGTCTCAGGGATATCCTTGGGTCCGCTGGCAGCTCCGCATACAAATATCCCCGGCCGTGAGCTCTCCAGTACCTTAAATTCCTGTGTGTCACAAAAACCATACCCATTCAGTCTGATGCTCAGTCTCTCTGCCAGAGATTTCAAATCGCCAGGGGGCTCGAGCCCTACAGATAAGACCACAAGATCAAACTGCTCCGATCTCCTTTTGCCATCCTCTGACTCATATTCAACAGCCAAGTCTCCATCCCCGTTTGCTTGCTTCACCTCGGCTGGCCTGGCTCTGATAAATCTGATGCCGTATTCATCCTGGGCAAGTTGGTAGTATTTGTCGAAGTCCTTTCCGTAAGCACGCAGATCCATAAAGAAGATGGTAGCTTCAACATCTTTCGAGTGCTCTTTGGCTACGATCGCCTCTTTTATCGCGTACATGCAGCAGACCGAGGAGCAGTATTCGTTTCCACAGTTTCGGTCACGAGAGCCGACGCACTGGATAAATGCGATCTTTGACGGAGATGCACCATCCGAGGGTCTCTGGATATGTCCCTGATAAGGCCCCGAGGCACTGAGGATGCGTTCAAACTGGATACTGGTCACCACATTGGGCAGCCTACCGTAGCCGTATTTCCCGTCTGGTAGGGGGTCGTATGTGTCAAATCCGGAAGCCAAGACAACCGAGCCCACCTCCAATACTCTCTCTTCTGGGACCATATTGTGCAGGATGGCCCCTGCCTTGCAGGCCTCAACACATTGGAGGCATTCTGAGCAGATGCCGCACGAGAGGCACCGCTGGGCTTCGGTCACTGCGGCCTCTTCTGACAGGCCCAGCTCCACCTCTTTGAAGCTCTTTCTCCTCTCTCCCAAACAGATAGTGGGCATTTGCACCCGAGGCCTCTTGGGCTGGCCCAGGGAAAGGTCGGACAGGTCAAGCGGCCTTGATGTTCTTTTCTGTCTGCCCTCCTTCACGTCTTCGCCCCGAAGGTATCTGCCGATGGACACAGCGGCCTCTTTTCCGGCTGCGATGGCCTCCACAGCAGTGGCTGGCCCGGAGACATTGTCACCCCCAGCGAACAGGCCCTGACGGCTGGTGGCAAAGGTGAGGGGATCGGCCACAATGGTACCCCAACGGCTTATCTCCACACCGCTTTCTTTCAACAAGGAGAGCTCGGGCACCTGTCCGATAGCCGGGATCACCGTGTCCACTTCCATCAGAAACTGCGAACCTTCGATTGGCACAGGCCTTCTTCTGCCAGAGGAGTCTGGCTCGCCCAATCTCATCCGGACCAAGCGTATGCCTCTGACGCTCCCTCGAGTGGTCAGTATCTCCACCGGGGCAACCAGGTATTGGATCTTCACCCCTTCGGTCTCTGCTGCCTCGACCTCTTCATCGCTGGCGGGCATCTCTTCCTTTGAGCGTCGGTAGAGGATGAAGACCTCTTCGGCTCCCACTCTGAGTGCGGACCTGGCTGCATCTATGGCTACATCTCCACCTCCTATCACCGCCACCCGTTTTCCTACCTGCACCTCTCTACCGAGGTTTAGCTCTCTGAGGAAATCTACCCCATGGACTACACCGTCGGACTCCTCACCAGGGACCCCTAACTTGCGGCTCTGGTGTGCCCCCGTGGCAAGGAAAACCGCCTTGTAACCTTGAGCAAAGAGCTCTTCGATGTCCAGATCCTTTCCTATACGCGTGTTGGTTCTAATCTCCACTCCCAAGCGACGAACGTAGTCGATTTCCCTCTGGAGCACAGTTTTGGGCAGTCTGTACTCAGGTATGCCGAAATAGAGCATCCCTCCAGCCTCGGGCAGAGCCTCGAAAATGGTAATCCTGTAGCCTTGAAGCGCAAGATAGTAGGCGGCTGACAGCCCAGCCGGTCCGGAACCGACAATGGCAACTCTCTCTTCTTTCAGCTCTATTTCGGGCAGTGGAGGTTCCTCCTCGACGAAGTCGGCGACAAAGCGTTTTAGGGCACGGATGGAGACCGGTTCATCCAAAAAACCTCTCCTGCACTGAGCCTCGCAAGGATGGGGACAGATACGGCCGATCACACCGGGCAAAGGTATGGTTTCTCTGATTAAGGCCAGGGCCTCTTGGTATTTTCTCTGGGCAATCAGAGCCACATAGCCCTGAACATTCGTCCCTGCCGGGCAGGCAAGAACACAGGGAGGACGCTCTTTCTTGTCAATGGTGAAGACATTGGGAAACGCCTGAGGAAAAGGTCTAAAGATGGCCTTCCTGTTAGCCAGACCCTGGTCGAACTCGCTGGACACCTCCACCGGACAGACTTCGGCACACTCACCGCAGCCAGTGCATTTCTGGGTGTCCACATAGCGGGGTTGCTTTCTGATTTTGACCCGAAACTTCCCTGCTTCTCCCTCCACTGCCAGCAGCTCACCACAAGTGATGACCTCGATGTTCGGGTGCCGTCCGCACTCCACCAGCTTGGGGGCCAGGATGCACATCGAGCAGTCATTGGTGGGGAAGGTCTTATCCAGCATCGCCATTGTCCCACCTATGGCCGGAGACTTCTCTAGGAGATACACCTTAAAACCAGACTCAGCCAGATCCAGTGATGCCTGGATGCCGCCTATGCCACCGCCGATCACTAAGACAGCGCCCGTCTTTTTACCTGGGTTCTTCATATGTCCTTATGTCCTTGCCCAAGTCAGAAAGCACCAAATCACGCTGAGAATTAAAAAAACCGTAAAAGAACGTCTGGAACCCACACAGGCTTTGAACCTGGGAGGTTGCTATTCCAACAAACCCAGAGAACGCTTCTCCTGAAATTTCCTTTCCACTTTGTATTTGACCACAAGCTTCTGATAATTCGTTAGCTTGCGCGAGGCATAAATGAACTCTGCATCCTTTAGCCTCCCTTGCCGCACATCTATCCAGTCTTGGTAATTTGAAAAAAAGCAATTTTTTTCTAGTCTGCAGACGGAAGCATATCCCACAGGATTTGGGCGTACCTAACCACAAGGGTGCGGGAGATATTCATCCCTGTCTGCATGCGCATGTTTAAAACATCCCTGGAAAAGGATCCCTTTAGGTGTGAGTTGTTTGTTTGCCGGTTGCAATATTCATTGAAAAACGTTCGTAGACTTGGAGAGACTAACCTTACCATACTGCCCAAGCATCAGATGATAATGATACGGCATTATCCAGTGAGCTATGGCCGTCACGAGGTAAGAATCCCCAGATTTCCCCACGTGCCTGTGGCAATGGGGGACATTCTCTTTTGGAAAGAGAATATTATCGCAATTGGCACTATGGTTGCAAATGTGGTAATGATTACCAGGCAGGAAGATATCTTGGCGATAGGGCCTAAGGATCTTCAGAACCTCTCGGGGTTTCAGAACCTGCGTCAGGTTGCTATCTTACCCCGAGTTCGGCCTCTATGAACTGTTTTAGCTGTTCAAATTTATCTCTCTGTTCGAAATAATACCGGATCAACTCGTGGCGTATTCTCTGGGAGAGCACATCTATCTCCTCTATATCTTTCACAGTCTCCGGGGGCACATAGCCTTCTTTAACGGCCATATGCCGCAGCACACTTATTATGTCTCGGAAGTTGACTCCCTGGGGGCAGCGCACAGAGCAGGCATAGCACTGGGCGCACAGCCAGATTGAGCGAGACGAGAGCACCTGGTGGCGCATCCCTAACAGTGCCTGACGGATTATGCGTCGAGGGTTATAATTTTCATCTATTTCGGCTACGGGGCACGTGGCGGTACAGGTTCCACAGGAGAAACAGAGCTTGAAGCGCTCTGCCCCCGGTTGCGCCGCAATCTCATACTTGAAGTTGGGGTCTAACTTGTTTAGGACAATGGTCTCCATCTAGTCGCCTCCTGGACGAGTTTAACCTCCAGAAACTTCTATGGATTGGAAGTCTGCGGGAGGCTGCTGTTTTTTCAAACTGGACTCATTTAGACGCTCGGTCGCGGCATCAGTCCTGCCCGCTCCACAATAACAGGTACAATCTTCTCCCAGGCCACTGCCATCAGGTGGATGCCGGCAATGCCTTCTATCTCTTTAAGTTCTTCTATCTGTTCCACACAGATCTTCACTCCCTCTTCGGCGGGGTCTTTCGCCTGGGCCATCCTCTGAATAATCTCATCGGGTATGGTTACGCCAGCTACGCTCTGCTTCATATATTGTGCCATTCTCACGGATCTCAAGGGGGTCAATCCAGCTAAGATATGCACCTTCTGGTGCAATCCCTTGTCTTGTACCTGTTGCATCCACTGGCGGAAGCGTTTCATATCGTAGATGCATTGTGTCTGGATGAAATCGGCGCCAGCGGCTATCTTCTTTGCCAGTCGGACTACTCTGAGCTCGAAGGGGTCGCCGAAGGGGTTGGCGGCTGCGCCGATGAACATCCGAGGTTCAACCACCGGTGCCTTAGGGGAGTTCCTTATCTCCTCTCCGCAGAGAAATCTCTTCTCGTCCCGCATCACCTTCAGCATCTGGACAAGTTGAATCGAATCCAGATCAAAGACGCCCCGAGCCCCGGGATGGTTGCCGAGAGACTGATGGTCACCGGTGAGGCAGAGGATATTCTTTATGCCCAAGGCGTAGGCGCCCAGGATGTCGCTCTGGATGGCGATGCGATTTCTATCCCGGCAGGTCATCTGAATCACTGGCTCCAATCCATTCTGGCACAGGACGGTAGCTGTGGCAATGCTGGAAAGCCTGACTATGGCTGTCTGGTTGTCGGTGATATTTGCCGCATCAACGTAGCTCTTCAGGTACCCGATCTTGCGCCTCACCAGCTCAAGGTCGGCGCTTTTAGGCGGACCCAACTCGGCGGTAACCGCAAAATGACCTGAGAGAAGGACCTTCTCCAGCCTACTGCCTGCTTTGAAACTCTTCTGCTGGTTCATAGGGCAACATCTTCTCTTACCACTTTTCTCGGACCTCCGTCTCTTGCTTTGGACCAGTCCTTGGGTTCTCTTATCTTTTCCAAAACGTCCAGTCGCCCCAGTCTTTTCAGACGGTCATAGATCAACTGCCAAGCGCAGTCGAGTTTCTCAGGGTCGACCTCACACTTCCCCTCTACAGAACCACCGCAGGGACCGTTGAGCAGGCCTTTGGAACAGCGGGTCAGCGGGCAGATCCCCCCAGTTTCAGCTAAGATACAATCCCCACAGGCAGAGCAGAACTCGCTCCACCGGCCCTGCCCTTCTGACACCCCGATGAACTTGGTGTTGAGGGCAGGGTAAACTGCCTTATCTTCAAACACTTCGGCTACCAATTGAACCCCGGCACCACAGGCCATAGACAAAATCGCATCGCACTGCTCAGCCTTGTACCTTATCTCTTCGATAAACTCCTTGTCGCATTGCCTCTCGATGGTTGCCTCCACCGTCTGTAGACCCTTGTCCAGCATCCTCAGCTCAGTGGCTAAGATGCTCACCTCTTTCTCGCCCCCGGCCATACAGACGGTGGTGCAAGTGCCGCATCCCAAAATCAGTATCTTCCTGCAACCCTGAATCACGTCCCGGATCTCATACAGCGGTTTTCTCTCAGCAACAACCATAATATCTCCTGAAAGATTTAGTTGCCTTCTGCTCGCTGCTTTTGCCCATTCGACGGTATTTTGCCCTTTTCTGAGGGACGAGAGTCAAAGCTCTCACAGTTGCAATCCTGAGGTGAGGGGCGAACTTATACCGCCCTATTCTAAAGTATTTCATTTGGTTGGCGATTTAAGAACTGGCTGAAAAGTAAATTGAAACATATAATATAATATCCACTCAGCGATTTGTCCAGTGTTAGACACCATTTTTTTCTTTTTCATCTGGGCACTATATGTTCCACCTTTACACATTCGGCTATATCCATGTCAGAAAAAAGCGCACCGAAGCCAGAATGGACATCCCTGTGCCTCACTCGGTCGGATCTGATTCTGCTCTCACTTCGGCGTTTACAGTACCTTCAGAGAGGTTTTTCATCTATCTGTTTTGAAACCTTTGGAGCAAGTATTCCACGCTTGAGCGACAGCGTTGGTACCTTTTCTGAATCAATCAAGCCTATTTTGTACAGGTTATCTGTCTCTTCACCTCAAGAAGAAAACTTGACTATTCAACACACAACAATGTGGGAAATTTGCTTCTCCCCAGACTGGGAGGTCTTGATTTGCACTTGACACCATACACCGTGACCTGTACCCAACTGTGGCAATGGTAGTTGCAAGTGCATAAGTCTTGTTTCTTTGCTCGTTCCAGACCGAGAACCCAGCACCTCCCCATCTTTGAAACAGTCTGTCAATCGTCAATAGAACCATCAACGGGGAGGGAAACCTCCTACCTGCGCGTTGGCGAGCTGCCCGACGAGAGCCTCGGCCTGGGCGCGGCCCTCAAACAGAAGCAGCCGATGGGCAGGAACCACTACGGTTCTGTACCATCCTGCGGCTTGATGCAAGCGGACTTCTTTAGCTCCATCGAGCAACAACTCCAATTGGACTGAACCCCTGTTGGAACAGTGATTTATATTGTGGCTTACAATTCCACCTGAACGAGGCAGAAGAGCACCTCAAATAGAAAGTTTTCCAGGAGAATCCAAGCTCAGGGTGACGGGAGAGCCACAGGCCGGAAGGTTTCTGCCAACGTATTTTGTTGCTATCACGTTTACTCTGCCACTCTTGCCCGTTGAAGGGTTCTCTTGTCTTTCCAAGTTTTCCCTTGATTTTTGCTGTGTTACTTTGTATTATCTTGACAGATTTTGTGTTCTGATAAAAACGATGCACCAATAAGGAAGAAAAAAGAAAAGCCAAACTGCTAAAGCCTTGGCGGAGGTAGACAAGTAATAATAGTCAAGTATGTAACTCAATA
>Ga0164318_10001050_pt1 | contig 23625 bp, 23 predicted proteins | sample GuaBasSedimGuay9_FD_113734 | JGI IMG/M metagenome (GOLD analysis project Ga0164318, IMG submission 113734) | Subseafloor sediment microbial communities from Guaymas Basin, Gulf of California, Mexico - Guay9, Core 4571-4, 0-3 cm | ecosystem: Environmental > Aquatic > Marine > Hydrothermal vents...
CGAGAGAGCACACTCGTCGTTCTCAGTACAGGCCTTGGCAAGACTGTCATTGCAGCCCTCGTTGCAGCGCTCCGCCTCGACAAGTATCCGGACTCAAAGATACTGTTCCTCGCGCCCTCAAGGCCCTTGGCCGACCAACAGGCCAGGTTTCTCAGAAGGGTCGTTGATGTACCAGAGGACTCAGTGGTCTGCCTGACAGGTCAAGACGGACCGGCTGTGAGAAAAGAGGTCTGGAAGAAGAGCAAGATAATCGTGATGACGCCCCAGGCACTTCAGAATGATCTTGTGCAGGGCAGCTATGGTCTGCAAGATGTGTCCCTGATAGTCTATGATGAGGCTCACAGGGGGGTTGGAAACTATGCGTATACATTCGTGGCCGAGATGTACGAACGCCAAGGTCTGCACCAGCTGTCATTAGGTCTGACTGCATCACCCGGCCACGAAACAGAACAAATCAAGACAGTCTGTGGAAACCTACGTCTTCAGCGGGTCGAGATTCGGGACCATTCTAGCCCTGATGTCAAGAAATACGTAGTCGCCATTGACAGCGAGGTTCGGTATATCACGCTTCCCTCTGAGATAGAGGTGCTTCGTGACATCCTGTATGAGTTGCTGAAGAACTACATATCTCCACTCCAGAATTATGGATATTCTGTACCGGATCCAAGAAGACTCAGCAAGAAACAGATCCTAGACCTGCAGAGTCAGATACGTAAAGAGATTGGAACGTATACCCGTCCGCCACGCCACTTGTTCATGCTGATCAGAAACCTCACGGCGGCCCTGAGAGTAAACAGTCTGTTGGAGTTCATAGGCACTCAAGGACTCACACCAACATTGCGATATATCCAAGGAATGTACGAAGAGGTGAGGAACAAGAAGGGGTCCAAGGGTGTGGCGGACCTCATCTCTAGGTCTGAGTTTCGGCAGTTCGAGAACCTCCTCCAGGCATTGATAGCAAAAGGGCACAGGCACCCAAAGGCAGAGCTGCTGCTAGAAATAGTCAGTGAGCAACTCTCATTCAACAAGGACTCAAGGATTCTTATCTTCACCAGATTCAGGGACACAGCCATCGAGGTCGTGGAAACGCTCAGTCAGCTCGATGAAGCACGTGTCAGTCGCTTTGTGGGCCAGAGCTCACGGAGTCTTGACAAGGGATTCAGTCAGAAGAAGCAGATTGCGATACTGGATGGCTTTCGTAACAACGAGTTCAACGTGCTCGTCGCTACGCAGGTGGGAGAGGAGGGCCTTGATATCCCAGAGTGCAATCTTGTCATCTTCTATGATTGTGTGCCGTCCGTAGTTCCGTACATTCAACGTCGCGGCCGCACAGGAAGACGAACGCCAGGAAGAGTCGTCATATTCGTTGCACGCGGGACTCACGACGAGTACTATCACTGGAGCGTATTGAGCAAACTCAAGAGGATGCCTTCTACGCTCCGGAATCTTGGCACCGCTCAGGACATGGGAGTGTCACAAACAAGCCTAGACGACTTCGAGGAGGACACAGGAACCATTGCAGAGTCACTACCCCCGACAACTAAGAGGAGAAACCAACGCGTTAGACTCATAGTTGACTCGCGGGAACTCTCTACGGCCGTGGCAAGAGAACTGGCGCGGCTCGATGTGGACATATCAGGGGAAAGGTTGCAGATTGGTGACTATGTCGCTTCCGAGGAGGTGGCAATCGAACGCAAGGAGGCTGGTGACTTCATCCAGTCCCTTATTGATGGGAGGCTGTTCTCACAGCTCAGTGCTCTTCGTGCTGCATACCGGCGGCCAGTGTTGATAATTGAGGGGGAACAGATCACTGGACTCCGTGCGGTGAATCCTGCAGCTGTGTTTGGTGCTTTGGCCTCTATTGCCATTCGCATACAAGTACCCATTCTATGGACACGAAATGCCGAAGAAACTGCGCAAATGCTTTACAGAATTGCTGTAATTGAGCAGAGAGAGGATAAGAAGCCCCTGCGCACGCGAACTGCAGAGTCAAGAGCGAGTGACGCTCAGACCTTGGAATACATACTTTCAGGTTTCCCAGGTGTTGACACCGTGATCTCACGTGCATTGCTGGAGGAATTTGGTACTCTTGAGAGAGTTTTCACGGCAGAAGAGAAAGAACTGAAACGAGTAAAAGGTGTTGGGCCAAAGATTGCGGGTACCATCCGACGGTTGCTACGTACGAGATATCCAAAATCAACAAGGCAATGAAGCCCTAGGTCTAGTAGACCTCAGGGTTCTTGCCAGCGCCTTTTCGGTATGCCTCTCGAATCCTGTCTGTGACTTGGCGGCTGATTTGCCAGTATCGCTCATAGTCATCTTCGTGCAAATGTATGATGCTCAGTAGTCGACGAAGTGCAACATACACTTCAGGGTCAATTATGGGAACGTTACGGAGAACCTGCTCCGCATGACGTCGACCCTTCCGCCACAAGCGGTCCCATTCCACATACTTCTTTGCCAAATCCCCCAGAGCAGGCTCTTCGGGGATTGCGAATCCGAGCTGTTTCATGACCCGTACTATGTCATAGGCCATTGCAATGTCTGCTGCCCTACGGGAGGGCACTTCAGCAAGATGCTCTGTAGCAATGAATATGTTCTCTGCGGTCGCTCGCCAGAGCTTCTTCATTATGTGTGTGTCACCGTTGCCCGCAGGTTCGTAGCCATCCTGTTGGATGAGGCCGCTCCTCTCAAGCTCTTTCAGATGATATCTCACGGTCTGAATCTTGATCTCCTTGTCAGGATTCTGCTGAGCCAACAGCTTAGCAATCTCGCTAGTGGACATCCTTCGCGCCTTTAGAGCATGGAGAATTCGTCTCCTGTTCTCATCAGCAAGCGCCTTGAATGCCGCAATCGCCTCCTCACCTGTAAGAATTTTGAGAGAATCCATCCCACTGTCACCAGCCATACAGGACGCACCCTTGGGAAGTCTACTTCTGAAGTGCACTACATCGACATGATCGTGATGGTGGCCCACAGAAGGCCTTGTGTCAACAGGGCTGCGTTCAACGGTTTCCATTAGTCTTCCTCATGCGGGTATGTATATGTATTGACGCATATCCTGAAGACACGGAACCCTCTTGATCAACTTCTTCTTCAGCAGCTTCCTGAGAGCATACCTCACGGTTCGTGGGGCAAATGACACCTTGTCAAGTAGCTGCTTCGGAGTAACTCCATCCTTTCCACTGCTTCGCAGAATCTCGAGAACGATCATCTGGCTCTTGGTCAGCTTCATGTCCTTGAGCTCTTCTTGAAGCTCGGCATCAGTCATCATCTTATATCGAATCTCCTTTGTGTTGTGGATCGTGAGAGGTGAAGTATGGTTCACCGCCGCACGATACGAGCTATTGAAGACACGATGGAGTATATTAATGTATCGCCGTCGGGATTAGCGTAACGCGGTCCATGACCGCGTTAGATAAGTGCCCAGTTTCATGCCCACGGTAAACCTTTATTCGACATGAGGAGGCACAGACCGGCGAAGACCAATGAAGGCAGCAATACTGGCCGCGGGCGATTCGACAAGGATGTTACCTCTCTCTGCCAATACACCAAAGCATCTTCTACCTGTTGGCGGCGAGCCGCTCATATTTCACACGCTGCGTGGGCTCCGGGACGCGGGGATAGATGAGGTCCTAGTGATCACAGGGTATCATGAGAAGGAGCTGCGCGACCGTATTGGCGCTCATGATTGGGAGTCCATGACAATATCATACATCACACAGACAGAGAGGAAAGGCACCGCCCATGCAGCCGCTCTGGCAAGGGACTTCGCCGGAAACGACGAAATCCTCATAATGTATGGCGACTTGATGGTCCAGGCGGACTCCTTTGCCGGACTCATCAAGGCACATCAGAAGAGCGGTATGTCACTGACACTATCAGTGATATGGAAGGAAGACCCTTCGGCCTACGGCGCCGTTGTTGTCGATGACCAGAGGGTCATTGACATTGTGGAGAAGCCCGAGCCCGGAGAAGTAGACAGCAGTTTTGTGAATGCAGGAATATATGTGGCAGGACCCGATTTGTGGGATGCAATCGAGCAGACAGAACTATCTCCGCGTGGAGAATACGAGATTACAGACTCGATCAAGATTCTAATCAAGAGGGGGGTAGTCGGATTCTATGAGTTGCCTTCGTGGTGGATTGACGTTGGAAGACCGTGGGATCTGCTTGAGGCAAACAAGCTATTTCTTGACAGTGCAGTGAGGAGGATAGAGGGCGAGGTGGAGGAGGGCGCAGTCCTCAAGGGCAATGTCATTGTCGAGCGGGGCGCGATTGTGAGAAGTGGCGCATACATCATTGGCCCCGTGTTCATTGGCCCAGAGTGTGTAGTGGGGCCAAACTGTTTCATCAGACCCCATACGGCACTTGTAAGGAAGGTCAAGATAGGAAATGCTGTTGAGATAAAGAACAGTATAATCATGGAGGGAACAAACGTAGGGCATCTCTCGTACGTTGGTGACTCCATCATCGGGCGCAACTCAAACTTCGGCGCCGGGACCATTACTGCGAATCTGCGGCATGATGATCAGCCCATAAAGGTGACAGTGAAGAGTAAGCGTGTCAGTTCCGGCAGAAGAAAACTGGGGGCGATTATTGGTGATGATGTCAAGACGGGAATTGGAACTTCGATTGCACCAGGGGTCGTTATTCATACAGGTGCTAGAACGGGTGTCGGAGTAATTGTCGACAGGGACATCCCTCCGCACAAGCTTCTTCTAGCAACGCAGCTGAAGAAACTTGTCGACATCTGACCAACGCGATGGTGCATCATCTTGCAAGACTTTCCTCGGGAGGCGAACGTCTATCTAAAGGACACCAGACATGTCAAGATCCTGTTTGGGCTCTGTTATCCCTCAACATATAGGGCGGGAATGACAGGACTGGCCACGCATCTCTTCTACTCATTACTCAATGGAAGACCAGATACATCCTGCGAGAGATACTTCAGATTTGACGTGCCATCACCGTTTCACTCAATTGAGAGCAGAAGACCGCTTCGTGAGAACCACATCGTGGGGTTCTCACTGACCTACGAAACCGATGTTGTCCATATGATTCAGATGCTCGAACTGGGGGGAGTGCCAGTCTGGGCACGCGAACGTGCTGAAACCGACCCCATAGTGATAGTGGGAGGCCCGGCAGTCAGTGCAAACCCAGAGCCATTTGCGATGTTCGTGGACGCATTTGTGATAGGAGAGGGTGATCAAGCAATTCACGACATCACAGAAGTTGTAATGGAGAGCAGCTCTAGGCAACATGCAATAGATACCATGGCGGAGCTTGAGGGAGTATACGTGCCCTCTAGGCCCCGTTCCGCCATTAGGCGCCTAGTTATGAGGAACCTCGACGAAGTGTTTCATCCGACAAGGCAGGTCGTTCCTGATGTCCCCCCAGGCGACAGACATGAGCCCGTTTTTGGGCGTGCTCTGCTGGTGGAGGTCACACGGGGGTGTAGTCATTCATGCAAGTTCTGCCTAGTGGGACATATATGTAGGCCTCACCGTGCAAGGTCACTACAAACGTTGCAGAACATAGTGTCCAGGGGATTACATGAAACTCCTGTTGCGAAGGTGGCCTTGATTGGCTCGTCACTAGGGGACATGGACCAACTAGAGGAGCTGGTTGCCTTCATTGTGAGCGGTAATCACGAGTTCAGTGTCCCGTCTCTTCGAGCGGACTCAGTCACCATGTCACTTGCACGAATGCTGGTGCAGAGCGGACAGCGAACACTGACAATAGCACCTGAAACTGGCTCTCAAGAACTGAGGAGGGCAATTGGGAAGGGACTTGACGATGATGCAATCGAGCAGGCTGTAAGCATAGCCGCTGAGGCAGGTATCAAGTCTGTCAAATTATACTTCATTATCGGCCTTCCCGGTGAAACACATGATGACGTGAGAGAGATACCCACACTGGTAGGAAGGTTATATGACATATCACACATTAGAATGACAGTTAGTGTGAACCCTTTCGTGCCCAAGGCTCACACGCGCTTTGAGAGGTATCCTCAGCCGCCGATCGAGGAGATTCGTCATCGCCTCAGAATCGTACAAAGAGGAATCCGTGACATTCCACAGGTCCAGATGGAGAGCTTGGATCCGCGCTTGGCGAGGGTGCAGGCAGCACTATCGCTGGGTGACAGAAACATGGCGATGGTGATCAGGCTTGCAGCGCGTTACGGCGGACTGGGTGGGTGGAGAAGGGCGGAACGTGAGTCAGGAGTCCCCTTCTTCTCAGTGGCGAACAACGGTGACCGATTGAGCGACGAGCTGCCATGGTCATTCATACAAGTATAGCAGTACTAATTACAGGTGAACGGAGTTTCATGCGTGGTTCGGAACGCACTGTGGTGACAGCAAGAGGCTGACCATCTGCAGATGCTAGCCAGCAGAACATAGATTATAAGCGGACCCTGAGCTAGTGCCATGAGGAAGCCACTATCACGCTTCATTCAGCAAGCTGGTGTGCCTCAATGGAGAAGAAGAACTTTGAGGAGGCATTCCCCGCCCTCGCACGAGAGATGGCGGAGGGCCGCACCCAGACATACAGAGTATCCGGAGTCCGTTACGACATGAAGGATGAATCGAGCCGACCTGGGGAGCATACAACATACATGCCAGATGTCGTAGATTACATTCGCAGATGTGACACAGTGCCACAGGCGCTAGAGATCGTTGACTACATGCTCGGACGGGGAGAAATCAGCAAGTCCGAGGCAACAGCCATCAAGAAACAGCTTAAGACACAGGGTCTGAGAAGCTTCGGCACCAAGAAGGAGAGGGATCACTATCTGCATCATGGTATCGGGCAATAGGATACAAACGCGCTCTGGCCAGCTATAGCCATGGATAATTCTATAGTGAACACCTCACCTGTGCTCGGACTTGGTTGCCCGACCACTTCAGGGCGGAACGTATACACCCTTTTCCTGTGCCCAAGCTATAGTGGAGGGGTCACAACGTTTGAGCTCCCGCTCAGGAAACTCACTGAGAAGCTTCCACCCGAGGTCCAACGTTTCCTCGAATGTGCGATCCTCATGTTCCCCTTGGTTGATGAACTCTTTCTCGAATCGGTCAGCGAACTTCAGGTACTCCTGGTCGCGTTCGGTCAGTGCCTCCGAGCCCACGACAGCGACAAGATCACGCAAGTCTCGACCCTCTGAATAGGCATAATAGAGCTGAGCCTGAACCTCCTTGTGATCGAATCGTGTCATCCCCTCACCAATTCCCTCTTTCATGAGCCGACTGAGCGACGGACCGGGATCAATTGGTGGGTAGATCCCACGTCTGTGAAGGCCCCGACTGACGAGAAGCTGTCCCTCCGTAATATAGCCAGACAGGTCAGGAATCGGATGGGTCATGTCGTCCTGAGGCATGGATAGGATTGGCATCTGGGTGATTGTGCCCTTGCGCCCATGTATGCGGCCAGCACGCTCGTAGATCATGCTCAGGTCTGTGTAGAGATAGCCAGGATAGCCACGTCTGCCGGGGACCTCTGAGCGTGCCGCGCTGATCTCACGCAGCGCTTCTGCGTAATTCGTCATGTCGGTGAGAATTACGAGAACATGCATATCTGCTGTGTAGGCCAGATACTCAGCGGCTGTGAGAGCCGCTCTCGGAGTGATTATTCGTTCGATTGCAGGATCATTTGCGAGATTGAGAAACAGTGCAGTATGTTCCAGCGCACCGGTTTCCTCGAAGGACTTGATGAAGTACTGTGCCTCAGTGGCCGTTATGCCCATGGCAGCAAATACTATGGCAAAATCGCTCTCCTCGCCAGGAATCTTCGCTTGGCGAACTATCTGTGCCGCTATTCGATTGTGTGGAAGGCCAGACCCTGAGAAGATTGGCAGCTTCTGACCCCTGACAAGGGTATTGAGGCCATCGATGACTGAGAGACCGGTCTGAATCGGCTGCCGAGGATACTGACGTGCGTAAGGGTTAATGGGCGACCCGTAGATGTCCCAATGATCTTCGGCAGTGAGCGGCGGACCGTTGTCAAGAGGATTGCCCGACCCGTCAAGCACCCGCCCCAGAATCTCTGAGGACACGGGGAGTTTCAGTGTTTCACCGATGAACCGTACAGCGGTACTGTGAGTATCAAGGCCGCTAGTGCCTTCAAAGACCTGAATAACGGCCTTGCCATGGCCAGTTTCAAGGACTGTACCCGTCAGGAGCTGTCCCGTGGGAGAGCGAATCCTGACAACCTCATTGTAAGCTACATTGTGGGTCTGCTCAACAACTAGAAGTGGCCCACTCACATCGGAAACCGTGCGATACGTGATGAACGTTTCCTTCCTCATGAGTAAGTCCGCCTACGACCAGATTGTCAACCGTGGCTGGCACCTCAGTAGGTCACGTTTTAAGAATTGCTCTATGAGCGGAGTCTACAGAAACGTCAGGGACAGAAACGACAAGCATACAAACAGAACAAGTGCCCGCACAACGAGACTACGACCGCGTACCTCCAACTCCCGCGAGGGCTTGGTCAAATACATCACTGCACCGGACAGTACGCAAATGGCGCCAACCGCCTCAGCAGCCGCGAGAAGTACTGACATCACTTCAATGTCACTCACTGCAAGAACTGCTGCACCAAATGATGTTTCATGCAGGAATGCCTCAATTCCCACGGAGGTATCCATGACCTCAGCAAGGAAGGGGCTCAAGATGTAAGAGAAGACTCCGAAGACGACTAGCGTCTTTGCCAATGAGTCATTCAGTGTTGTAGCGTAGACCATGAAACCAAACACAATGAGAACGAAATACCAACGAGAGAACAGAATATATCCAACTTGCAGCACAAGAGCCAGTCCATTCAGTAGTGCATTGATTGATCCCGTGTCAAACTCGGGGAACTGTTGGCATATCATCTCGGCTACGACCTGACATGACGCTACATACACACATGTACGTCAGGATGTTGAGATTTAACCGCCACTCATTGACAGTTCTTCTCGCAGAGCCTGCATGTCAGAGCGCATGACGGTACGAATTTTGGGAAAGCGCAGCGCGGCCGCAGGATGGTATGTCATGAAGAACGTACGACCGTCATGCTCGTAGAACCTGCCATGTGCATCGGATAGCTTCCAAGGCCCAATGACCGACGAGATTGCTACTCCGCCCAGCAGGACGATGATACGTGGATTGATTGCTTCTATCTGACGATGGAGATATGGAATACAAGCTTCAATCTCGCTCACCAAGGGGGTTCGGTTTCTCGGAGGTCTGCATTTCAACACTGATGTGATGAATACAGACTCTCGTTGGAGACCAATCTCTTCGAGCATCTCTGTGAGTAGTTCACCTGACCGGCCGACAAAGGGGCGCCCGCTCTTGTCCTCCTCGGCCCCAGGAGCCTCACCTACGAACATGACCTTGGCATTGGAGCTACCCTCCCCGGGCACAACATTCAGACGCGTCTTATGCAGGTGGCACCGTCTGCACCTGCGAGTCTGTGCATGAATCTCCCTGAGTGTCACATCTGATCAATCGATTATGGGCTATTTTGCGTATTAAGCTCCGCATGTACCTGCAGAGCTCATTCTACTGCCATATGCGTAAGACCCGAGGTGGCAAGCTCTTGGTGGAGTGCATCGAACTCCTGTTCCATCTTCTGTTCGATTGCGTCCATTGTTGATTCGTAGCTGTCCCATGGTGCAATCTTCATTCTGGCGATGTTGTCCAGAACACTGAATTCAAGAATCCGTCTTACACTGGCACCCATTCTCACAGCCTCGCTCATCTTGCGAGCAAAGTTGATGATGATTCGTAACATCCTATAGGTCTTACCAATAGGACAGTATGTGTCAATCTCATGCAGTGCGCTCTGGGTCAGAAAGTCCTCCTTGATCATCCGCGCAGCCTCGAGAGTGGCACGTTCTGATTCGGGCAGCGCATCAGGACCCACCAGCTGTACAATCTCACGGAGTTCTTGATCTTTCTGGAGAATCGCCATGGCCTCCTTCACAAGATCGGGCCAGTCCGGCCCCAAGTGTTTCTTGTGCCACGGTTCCAGAGTGCTGTGATACAGCGAGTAGCTGGTCAGCGTGTTAATCGCAGGGAAGAATCTACGTGCCGCAAGATCCTTGTCGAGAGCCCAGAAGACCTTCACAATCCGAAGTGTGGCTTGCGTGACCGGCTCGGAGAAGTCACCACCAGGAGGCGAAACTGCGCCACATATCGTGACCGAGCCAAGGCGCTCGTCGGAGCCAAGAGTCTTTATTCGACCACCACGCTCGTAGAACTGAGCCAAGCGGGATCCAAGGTAGGCAGGATACCCCTCTTCGGAGGGCAGCTGACCAAGCCGACCAGAGATCTCTCGAAGTGCCTCAGCCCAACGAGAAGTTGAATCGGCCATCAGCGCAACATCATAGCCTTGGTCACGGAAGTACTCTGCAATCGTCACCGCCACGTAGATAGAGGCTTCCCTCGCTGCGACCGGCATGTTCGATGTGTTGGCAATTAGAACCGTACGCTCCATGAGAGGGCGACCAGTCTTCGGGTCCTTGAGATGCGGCCACTCCTCAAGAGCCTCGGTCATCTCGTTCCCACGCTCACCGCAACCCACGTAGACCACAACCTGAGCGTCGGCCCATTTCGCAAACTGGTGGAGCGTCACCGTCTTTCCGGTCCCGAAACCCCCAGGAATGGCACCAGTCCCACCCTTGGCCTGCGGCATGAACGTGTCAATCACCCGCTGGCCAGTGATCAGCGGCGTGTCCATCGGAACTCTCTCACGATAGGGACGCCCCACTCTAACGGGCGTCTTCTGCATCATCACTACATCATGAACCGTACCCTCTGCATCCCGGACCCTACAGATAGTGTCAACGACTGTGTAATCACCCTCGGCAGCGATATCAACCACCTCACCCTCCACACCTAGGGGAACCATTATCTTTGACGTGATTATGCCAGTTTCGGGGACCTCGCCGATGATATCACCGGGAACGACACGGCCTCCAGGCTTGACCGTGGGTATGAAGTGCCACTTCTTCTTCTTGTCGAGGCCCTCCACAGTTAGTCCGCGTGCAATGAAGTCACCAGACAGCTCCCTGAGTTCAGGAAGGGGACGCTGAATACCATCATAGATTGAGCCAAGCAGCCCCGGTCCCAGCTCGACAGATAGTGGGCTCCCAGTCGCAATCACAGGCTCTCCTGGCGCAACCCCGGAGGTTTCCTCATAGACCTGAGCTGTGAACTCGTCAGAGCCCACTTCAATGACTTCTCCAATGAGCTTCTCATGACCAACTCTGACGACTTCATACATTCTCACGCCCTCGATTCCGCTGCACTTCACAACAGGTCCGGAGATGCTCTCTATGCGTCCCACACTCTTGCTCATCTGAATTCACCACGGCCGACCAGATCATATGTCAATCTCAAGTCCAACTGCACGACGTACGAGCTCCCTTAGAACAGACTCGTAGGCTCCGGTAGAACCATTCCGGTCAGGAATCAACATTATGACCGGCACCGGCACCTGAGACAATTCGAGTATTGTCTTCTCGACTGTCTTGGCCAACGGTTCTGTGATAACTATGAGACCTATGTCGGGGTCCCGAAAATAGTGCTTCAATGCATCTTCTGTTTCGTCTGGCCCTGTAGGAACGGCGGTTTCACTGACCCCAGCCATTCTGAAACCAATAACGGTATCCCGGTCGCCAATCACGGCAATCTTGTCACCGACCATCGGAAGAGTCCACACAGCAGTTGAGTCTTGGGCGGTGCTGCTCCGAGTGGCTAAAAAGCATTCGGAATGTGAAGTGGATCATTGTCGCTCTGTGAATTGTTGGACTATCTCGGCCTCGTCCACCATCGTCCAACAATAGAGGCACTTGAGCTTGATGGGTCGCCTCGAGACAACCTGGTACTTCGGATGGATGGGCTCGCGCTCTTTGTTCGTGATGCATCTGGGGTTTGGGCAGTCGATTATGTCCGTCAATGTGTTGGGTAGCTGGACACGAGTCTTTTCCACCACCTTCGCATCACGGATTATGTTGATTGTTGCCTCTGGAGCCACAAGGGCAATCCGTGCCACTTCGGGGTTCTCCAAGAAACGGTCTTCCAGCTTCACGATGTCCTTCCGCCCAATTCGCGAGCTTGAGATGTTCATGGCCAAGGTGACTATACTGCCCTCCTTTCCAGTGATGCCAAGGATTTGCAGCACCTCAAGAGCATGCCCTGCGCGAATATGGTCAATCACGGTGCCATTGTTTATCTTCACGATTCGAATGTTCCCAATCTTTTCATCAGTCACATCCAAGCACCACTGCTTGGGATGGCTAGTCCAGCCGTCCTCACGCTCGCCAGACCATATCGAGATTTATCACTTCCGCAGTGGTCACGGGAGAAGCCCCCTCACCATAGGCGAAGGTTGATATGTACAGCATGAAACGGCATGCCACAGCTTGGTGAAAAGAAGTGGTTCTTGAGAGTCTTGGCAGGGCACTGAACTCGGCATTGAAGAGGCTCTTTGGCGCAAGCGTCATAGATGAGGAGCTTGTCAAGGAGCTTGTCCGCGACATCCAGCGCGCCCTACTCCAAGCTGATGTTGATGTTAATCTTGTCATGCAGATTACAAAGAGGGTACAAGAGCAGGCCCTTGCAGAAACCCTTCCAAGAGGCATATCAAGGCGGGAACACATAGTCAGGGTTGTATGGGATGCTCTAGCATACTTCTTGGGCGAGAAACCAGTCCCATTGACTATCCATCCCGGCAAGCCAAATGTCGTGATGTTGGTTGGAATTCAAGGTTCAGGAAAGACCACTACGGTGGGCAAGCTGGCAAGATACTACCAGAAGAGGGGAATCAAGACCGGCGTTGTGTGTGCAGACAACTTCAGACCTGGAGCGTACAGCCAGCTCAAGCAATTGGCCGAGCGATCCAACGTACCGTTCTATGGTGACGAGAACGAGAAGAACGCGGTCAAGCTGGCGAAGCGTGGCGTCAGCGAGATGAAGAAGAGAGGAATCGAACTGATTCTCGTTGACACGTCGGGGCGACACCGTGAAGAGGCTGGCCTAATCAAAGAGATGAAAGATATCGCGAAAGCGATCAAGCCGCAGGAGATTATACTGGTCATAGATGGGACTCTCGGCCAACAAGCAGGAGCCCAGGCAGCCGCTTTCAAGAATGCGACCGACATAGGTTCGATAATCGTCACAAAGCTGGATGGCGGCGCAAAGGGGGGTGGTGCATTGTCCGCGGTCGCAGCCACCGGAGCCCCAATCAAGTTCATCGGTGTCGGAGAAGGCATGGACGCAATTGAGCCTTTCAATCCCACGAAGTTCGCGGGACGACTTCTCGGTATGTCCGACATCAAGGGCCTCATTGAGAAGGTGCGCGAGGCACAGATAGAGTTTGATGAGGACGCAGCCAAACGCATGATGCGCGGACAGTTCACACTCACGGACATGATGGCGCAGCTACGGCAGTTGAAGAAGATGGGGCCCATTGGAAAGGTCATGGAGATGCTCGGCCTCAAGTACAAGCTTCCAGAAGAGGTTGCCAGACTCCAGGAGGAGAACCTGAAAAGGTTCGAGGTCATCATGAATTCTATGACAAAGCAGGAACTCGACAATCCAAAGATCATCAAGTCGTCGCGAATCAGACGCATTGCTATGGGCTCAGGAACGTCACCACAGGATGTGCGAGAACTGCTCAAGCAGTACGAGCAGATGAAAAAGATGATGAAGACGCTCAGCAAACAGCGTCGCGGCCGAAGAGGCGGCTTTCCGGCCATCCCTGGTCTGCCCGGGATGTGACACGTGTCAATGACAGCACGTGAGTTCTTGATTGGTCTGGGCGCAATTCCAGTCACAGAGAATGCCGTCAAGAGGGGAAACAACCCCCGCGCTGTTGTGACTGCCTGTAGGTGCGTCAATGTGGCACTCTTTGTTTCAGGAGGGTTGCGTAGGGATGTGGCCGTGCACTTGGTGCAAGGGAGCCCTGACCAAATCAGTATAATCACGTTTCCTGGCGAGGGGTTGCGGAGAGTTTCCCCCGACGAGCGTTCGATTTCATTTTTTCTGCTCAAGGCGCAGAGAGCAATGCAGAAACTAGAGCAGGGAGGAACAGTGGTACTGCCGAGTGGAATCAGTGTGCGAAAGTCCAGTATCCCAGAACTCATTGATGAGTGGAGTGGACGACAGGTGTATCTTGCCACCCGGAGGGCAGAACCCGAGTCAATTCATACGCTGAATAGGTTTGACTGTGTCTTTGTCTATGATGCAACATCGCAATACACCCCACATCTGACGGGTGTGAGTAGGCCAATCTATTCGTTCTCAAGCCCCGAGAGATTCATCATGGAGGTCAATGTTGCCGCCGACCGCATGCTGTGAGGTCACATGAGGAAACTTTCATAATCGCTCATTCTGAATCACCAACGAGTAAGTCCCCCGAGCGTGATCACCCTTGCCGACGAACGTGTCACCAGAGTTCGACAAGCAGAGGCAGATATACGAAGACACGGAGGACCTTGAGCAGAGAATCATAGAGCTACAGAAACTCTTGGCCTTAGCGCCCAACCACAAGGGCGCCGAACGCATGATTGCAGACTATCGAAAGAAGCTTGCCAAACTGAAGGCCGAACTTGAGAAGCGAAGAGAACAGGAACGTGCACGGCGAAGTGGTGCGTCGGATGAGGGTGTAATCAGAAAGGAGGGAGCAGGACAGGTATGTCTAGTGGGGGTCACGAACTGTGGAAAGTCCGCCCTAATTAATGCAGTCACAAATGCAGACCTAACGGTTGCGGACTATCCGTTTGCAACTGCAATCCCAACACCCGCAATGCTCACCTATGAAGACATAAACATCCAGCTCGTCGAGTTGCCAGGACTGTTCGAGGGAAGTTACGACTCTGGGATGGGTAGGCAGTCGCTGTCAGTGGCACGAAATACAGATTTGATAGCGATAGTTATCGACCTGTCACAGGACATAGACTTTCAGATGAGAGTCATCTTGGGAGAGCTCGACAGAGCCCGCATAAGGCTCAACAAGGAGAAGAGTGCCGTTCGTGTCGAGAGGACAGGCATGGGGGGCCTGATGATCTACGGAATCCAGAACTTTCAGGGTACAAAGGAGGAGGTCATAGAGTTCCTCAAGAGCAGACGAATCAATAACATCATCGTGCGATTCCAAAAGCCGGCGACGTTCGAGCAGCTGATGGATGCTCTTGATGCAAGTGTTGCCTATGTTCGGGCAATGATAATCGCCACAAAGGGCGATGCTCCTGGGTCAAGGGAACGGTTCGAAGAACTTGTACAGAAGTATGGAGATCGATTTGACATAGTGCCGGTCAGCGCCCTCAGGGGCGAGAACCTTAATGAGATGAAGCGGGCCATATTCGAACACCTTGACATACTGAGGGTGTACACAAGGGCACCTGGCGGCAAGGTGGCCGACAAACCGATAGTTCTTCCAGAAGGTTCGGTTGTGGAGGACGCGGCGGCAAAGGTGCACAAAGAACTGTTTGTGAAAAGGTTCAGGGCAGCTGTGATATACCGTGAGAGTGACAAGATAAAGAGAAGGCAAGTTGGGCTTAACTATCCCCTTCGTGATGGGGACGTACTTCAACTAATGCACACCTGACAAATTTCTCGAGGCGGTACGTGTGAGCGGGCTCTCCAACATAGTTGTGGTTCTTGTCGAGCCAGAGAGCCCAGGTAACGTGGGATTCACCGCAAGAGCTATGGCCAACTTTGGCGTCACTACACTGAGAATCGTGAGATGTGACCCACGAACTGACGACGAGGCAGTCATGTTCTCAGTACATGCTAGGGACGTTCTCGAAGGGGCTGAGATTCACCCATCGCTTAAATCAGCAATCAGTGACACTCACGCTGCGTGGGCTGCCACTGCAAGAGCAGGTGGGAATCATAGTGTGACGAGGGCACTTGTCCGCCTTGGTGAATTACCAAATCCAACCGCACTTGATGGTAGGATCGCGTTGGTATTCGGAAGAGAGAGTAGTGGTCTCACGAACGAGGAGATATCACAATGTGACCTTGCATTCACAATCCCTGTGTCTGAGAGGTATAGCAGCATGAACCTCAGCCACGCGGTCGCTGTGGTTCTCTATGACCTGTTCTTACGGTACTCTGAATCAGCAGGAATCCCACGAGCACGACAACGCCCAGCAGAGAGGTGGGAGAAACAACAGGCGTGCAAGTTCTTCGACGAGATCATTGACGAGGTGCCTATCAAGGACTTCAGAAGACCAATCGCAAAGCAGGTGTTCAGAAACCTTGTCGGCCGAGCATTCATGACAGGCCGTGAAATTACTACGCTAATTGGGACAATACGCAAGATAAGGGACTATGTGAAGAGATGCACTGGGGAGCCTCAGTCAACACCGTAACCGAGTCTGCGTTTCAACTCCGGGTCGATCTTGTCAAAGACTATCTTGCATGGTGTTGGGAACTTTGGAGCTGCTTTCTCAAGCGCACGCCTCGCGACCGCGATGTGCTCCCGGTTTACTCGAATCGTGATCAATGCCTGACCCGGACGAATCCGTGCGGCTGAGCCAATTACCTTTCCAAATGCCTTGCGCATGCCATCTTGAACACGGTCAGCCCCTGCTCCAGAGATCATCTTGTTCTCTCTCAAGTAGTGGTAGGGCTTGACACGTATCCTGAGATGGTAGTTCTTGCGTCCTGCGTTCTTGGTCATGTGTCGGTTAGACGCAACTCGTGCCGCCTCAAGAGCCTGATGACGAATCTGGCAACGCTCAAGACCAATCAGTGAGAGCTCAACCTCAAAGTCGCCGCTCGTGTTGCCCATATCAAAGCTGACGATACGGCTTGCGGGCTGGCGGTGGATATACTTCTTTCGTACAAACGGCGGCCTGTCACAGAGCCGGTAGCAATGTCCTGGTCGCTTTCCCATTCTGTTCACCTGGTACAATCACTGATTGGTCTCGGGCCTTGAGGGCCGAGGTCAGAGTGACGCTTTGGCCTCCGAATAAAAGCATTATGGCATGGTCGACACTTGTTCAGGCCATTATTCCATAGATTGTAGAGCCCCAATGACAATGATGGGGAACACAATTGTAGCATCGCCAATTACAGTTTCAAAGCGTGACTCCTCTTGCATCTTCTGCCAAGATACGCCCTCTACTAGTGGGGCACCACCAAGGCTGCCCCCCTCGGGTCGGTCAAGGGTCACCTGAACTGCAAGATCAAGGCCGCCCCTCAAAATCGTGCTGCCCATGGTGAAGTGCTTTGTGAGACCACCACCCAGCATGATAGCTCCTGTTCGCTGCGCCTCGTTCACAATACGTGCGAGTATCCGAAGGTCCTTGACAAAGTCGAGAGAAACTGGCGAGGCCGTGCTATAGGTGAACAAGTGGAATCCAAGCATAGAGTCCATGAGGCCAGGAGAGAAGATTGGGATATTGTTGATTGCCGCCTGTCGTAGTATCGATTTATCGTCGTCTAGCGTACGACCGATTCTGCTGAGGAACTCACTCGGAGCGAGACTGGTTCGTTCTTCTGGTGATAGGCTGTCCAGAAGATCATAGACTCTTCGCTCAAGCGTTTCGAAGTCTTTCTCGTGCACAAAGATATCTGCAATCCGACCCATGCCACCATGGCGGAGTTCGGAGTCGTTGGCCCCCGCAGGAACACGAGAGTGAAACCCTCCGTAAGCCTCAATGAGATCATGGACTACGTTGGCACCACTGCTGACAATAACATCGATGTGACCAACGCGGATGAGGTAGCTAATGATATGGCGAAGACCCCCTGGAACCATGGGGCCTGAGAGAGCAAGATAGGTGAGACAGTTCGAATCCTCAAACATCTGCCGGACTATGGAAACCGCCCGTCCCAGACGTCCTGCACCAAGAACCCCCACATCTTCGAATGAACGTGCGAGGTCGGCAATTGAAACGATGGCAGAAGGGTCTACGTGTCGCACACGGTGCACAGATTTCACCACATAGAGCGCCGAGGTGATAGATGATAAAGCATTCCATGGAGAAAAGGAGGGGGCGCGAGAGTAGGTCGATTTCCGGGAGGGCCTGACCTGTCTCGCGCGGACCAGTTTTGATTTCACATGTATGTCTGCTGTATCTGGATTCAGGCTTTCGGTGGGTGGTTGTGGCATCTCTCGCATGCTGGGGGCCGGGAGAGTAGGTCGAAAGTAATCCCGAATGGGAGCATGCATAAGTGTGTGACCTGCTAAGTGAAGGTATGCAGTTCGATCTCATGGCAGCGCCGTACCTATTCGTAGTGTTAGCATTCATGATTCAGATATTCTGGTTCATGCTTCAAAGAAGAGGACAGATTGACTATGCACAGGATTTATACCACTTCCGTGCCCCAACTACGGTCTTCTCGAGATACTATGCTTGGCGAAGTGGCTCTGTCGGAAAATCTGTCATAGACGCCGCTCTGTTCAACATTGTTTCACTCGGGCTCATTGTAGTGTTTGGTGTTCTCACTGTGGGCCCCGAGGGAATGATGGAAATCTCGGCATTGGTCGTCCTCATCGGAGTCTTCTCAGTCTTCAACGTGGGTCAAATTGCACGTAGAGTACGCAAACGTATTGAGCTTGAGAGGACCATTATCCGAAATATATCACAGTCCGTGGACAAAGTTGGGGAGGCAAGAAGACTGGTGGAGCAGCAGGTGCTTACTGGCCAGAGCAGGAATCCGACTGTATGGTTTGCCTTGTTTTGCGTCGCTCAGATACAAGACCAGATAGGCTGGTCGCTGCGAGATGTGTTGTTGGAAGAACGGAACAAGATGACCACAACACGCAAAGAAACGTTTCAATCCGCTCAAGACGAGGATGCAGGCCCCTCAATCGGAGGTTGAAAGAAGTTCAAGTAGCAAGTCTTAAATGTCGACCGTGGGGCGTGAACGAGAATCAAAGTGCGAGGAATCCCGAATGTCCGAGAGTGAAGTGCTCAAGGGTCGTCGAGGTGTTGTGACAAGCTACCGCAGAGGAAAGCATCTACAGCACCCCAACCAAGTTCTACTACTGTTTGACGGAATCACCACCAGAGCGGAGGCAGCCTCGCTTATCGGCCGCAAAGTCAAGTGGGTATCAGAGAATGGTCGGGAGTTCCTTGGGAAGATACTTGGGCCGCATGGCAACAGTGGTGTAGTGCGTGCTAAGTTCCGAACCAATCTTCCAGGACAGGCAATAGGTACACCAGTGTATCTCGTGTGAGGTCACGCGCCAAGTTTTATCAGTCGCGCTCCATTGAAGTCTATACGGCTCCGATGATGCGAATGGCTATCTGAGGGCGTTCTTCGCCCTACGACGAATCATAGTTAGTCTGAGGGGCCACCTCCACTTCTTGGGATGTGCCGTGTTTGATTGAGTGGGCAGTCTACTACGCCATCTACTGGATTGCGGGTCTATCGTTGAAAATTGGCGACGATTTACTGGACGAGCTAGACAGACCGAAGTACGCATGGGCACCACTTACAATAGCGGGGGCGTCATTCGGACTACTGATGTCGGCATCGCAATGGGACTTGGCACTCATTGTGTCAATAATCATTGGCGTCGTCGTGTCAGGGAAGGTCAATCGGCCCCAGTTCGGCGTGGGTTTTGTAGTGATTGCATTCGTCATATTGGTTAGAGGGTTGCCTCAAATCACAGACCCTCTGTGGTGGTCATTGATTGTGATGGTCTTGCTCATGGCCGCTGCAGCTGATGAATACGGCAACGACTGGGCAGATGATAGAACCGATGGGATAGGCCGTGCGTTCTTTGAACATAGATTTGTCTTGAAAATCACAACAATGGTGTTGGGAGTGATAGTCACACCATTCTTCGCAGCAGCCATCGGCATGTGGGTCTTAGACACCGGATATGAGATTGCAGGCCGTCTGACTAAGTCATATGTCGATAGGCAAGGCTACAGCACACATCCTTGAAGACCGGTTTGAGACCCGCCCGTCTTGCGGTTTCAACGCCCTCCTCGCTTATGTAGGCAATCCCGTTCACTCCCGCGCGAACTGCAAGCTGATCTGTTTCAATCTTGTGTTGTCCGAGGGGGCGTGCGCAACCAAGTAGTAATGGTCTGTCAGGTAGACCCAGACGTGCGACCGTAAGCACGCGACCAACCGCAGAAGGAGATGGTGGCGGCAGACCCTCCATTGGCGTGTGCCGGAGCGGACTCAACACAATTACGACAATGGCGGCCGGGGAATATCTCGAAACCATCGCAAGTGCCTCAATCTCTCCGCGAAGCTGCCCCCAGTACAGCCCGACCATAATATGTGGGACTATCGGAACTCCAGCGTCGGACAGAATGCGGAGAGTCCGTTCCATCTGAGTTGAACCGTTTCGTAGATGATAGATCTCTCTGGCAACCTCTTCGTCGCCAATCACATCAAACATCGCGGCATCTATGCCGGCGTCAGCCAACACCTGGGCCGTTTCAACATCAACAAGCCCAGTGTGAACTACTATTGTGAGACCCAGTGAGTCTTTTGCGGTGCGGAGGACCTCGCCAAATCTCCGTAGAGGAACATGTCCGGCTGAGTCGGAGCCTCCGCTGATCAGTGCCCCTTCTCCACCAGAGTCCTTGACCTGTTCTAACCGACGCAGCATGTCTTCGGGAGTGAGCACAGGCTCCATGCCAGATAGAAGACGACCCTTGCAATGCTCACACTGCAGACTGCATGCGGTGCCGGTGACGCTCAGTGAGATGAAGTTGTGACGGTTTCGTTGAGTGTGAGAGGGTATGTTGTGTGGATATGAGGTGGGGCCATAGCAGTATAGCTCGCGACCAAATCTCTTCAGTCTCAGGGAGAATGCCATGTCGGTATACTGGGCAAGCTCCTGAGGAGTAGCAGTAATGATGTCTGGTCCGTCATGAAGTATGTCGAAACTCAAGGTGAGTCAGCGGGAGCAATGCACAGCTCGGTATTAGACTTTGCATTTGCCAAATGGGAAGCTACAAGTACTAGATGAATCTCGCGCTGGGTGTCGCACAGTTCCCAACAGATTGATACTAGAGAGTGAGATTGTTGCCGGACGAACCTACTATAGAGGAAATCGACGTGTTCTTCAACGCGAAGAGCGTCGCGATATACGGAGCATCGGCCACGCCAAACAGTGTTGGCCAAGCAATCCTCCAGAACTTCATAAAGCCACAATACACAGGCAAGGTCTATGCCGTGAATCCGAAGTATACCCAAGTTCTGGGAGTGCCATGTTTTCCTTCTCTCCAAGACATTCCAGATGATATCGACCTCGTGGTAGTAGCAGTACCTGCACGGATTGCGCCACGCGTATTCGAGGACATCGCGCAGAAGGGCACGAAGGCAGCAATTGTTATCTCGGGTGGGTTCTCAGAAACAGGATCGCGAGGGGCAGAACTAGAGGATCAAATCGTAAGGATTGGCAGGGAACACGACATTCGGATAATCGGTCCGAATTGTGTGGGAGTGATAGACACTCACAGTCACATTGACACGTTCTTCCTTCCGGAGTATCGATGCGGCCGGCCTCGTGCAAGTAACGTTGCAAACATCTCACTCGTGTCACAGTCCGGAGCATTCGCCGCTGCAATCTCCGACTGGACATCTGAGCTTGGACTTGGCATAAGCAAGATAATCAGTCTCGGAAACAAATGCGATGTTGATGACGACGATCTGCTTCGGTATCTAGCACAGGATGATAGCACACAAGTCATCTGCTTCTACACAGAGGGCTACGATCCCGGAAAGGGGCGTAGTTTCTTTGATACTGCCAAGAGAGTCACACCTCACAAACCCGTCCTTGTTGTCAAGTCAGGACGTGGACAGAGGGCGAAAGAGGCAGCTAGCTCACACACAGGATCGCTGGCTGGCTCCGACAGAGTTGTGGACGCCGCATACCGTCAGGCGGGGGTCATTCGGGCTGACAACTTTGAGCAGATGTTTGACATGGCAAAAGCGTTGGCAATGCAACCGCCAGCCAAGGGAAACCGTGTCTTGATGGTCACAAACGGCGGGGGTCTTGGTGTGATGACCACAGACGCCCTAGAAGCCCTTGGATTGGGCATTCCACATCCCTCACAGGACCTGCAGGAGAATCTTCGAAAGAGACTCCCAGCCTACTGTGCGGTTGGCAATCCAATCGATGTAGTGGGAGATACGGACGCCAGTCGGTACGACATCGTGTTTGATGAGGCGCTAAAGAGCGATGAGTACGACATTGTGGTTGTCGGAATGCTTCTTCAGACACCCACTCTGGGGATGGATGTCACGAATGTGATTGCCAATCACCAGAGACAGTCTGCAATTCCGTTTGTGGTTGTGGCAATGGGAGGGGCATTCACAACCAAGGCAGGAGAGATTATGGAGCTGATGGGAGTGCCCACATATGCCACAGGTGAGAAGGCCGCCCTCGCTGCAAAGGCATTGGCACGGTACGGCGAGATAAAGTACGGGGCGGAGTTCAGGAAGAGTATGAGATCTGATAAGCCATAAATAGGATAGACAGGAACCAAGATTGACGCGAGGCCTGCAGAGAGATGACAGTCGCCAGGAAGGTTTTCGAAACAGCCCGGAAAGAGGGGCGTACCTTTGTGCTTGAACATGAGGCAAAGGATATAATGAAATCATACGGCATTCCAATTCCGCCGTACGAAACAGCCACCACGGCGGACGAGGCCGTCGAGAAAGCCAGAAGAATTGGTTTTCCGGTCGTTCTCAAGATCTTGTCAAAAGACATACTACACAAGTCTGATGCTGGAGGTGTCAAGATCAACCTCAAAAGTGAGGAGGCAGTTCGTGCGGCATTTGAGGAGATTATGGAGAACGCTCGGAGGTATGGTGCAGAAACAGGCATTGAGGTGGATCTCAGTAGAGGAGTGTTCATCTCCAGTTTCGCAGAGATGGGAACCGAGGTGATTATTGGTGTTACTCGGGACCCCCAGTTCGGCCACGCATTGATGTTCGGTCTGGGAGGCATCTTTGTCGAAGTGCTCAAAGATGTCACATTCAGACTGATTCCTCTAAGTGAGAGCGATGCAAGAGAGATGGTAGGTGAGATTAAGGCCGCGAAAATCCTAGAGGGGATCCGTGGGCAACCACCTCGGGATGTGGACGCACTTGTGAGAGTCATAATGTCCGTTTCAAAGATGGTCGAGGAGAACCCTGAGATAAGGGAGCTGGACTGTAATCCGACCTTTGTGTATGAGAGGGGAAAGGGAGCCCTAGTTGTGGACGCTAGAATACTCATTGACCTATGACACAAGAGAGAACTAGTGGACAAGAAGAGGTGCTGTGAGGTTTAGGCCTCGCTTCAGATCAATGTCTTTCAACTGTCCATCAGTGTTGCTAGTCGCCGAAGACAGGAGCAAGACCAAGGAAATCAGGCGAGGCACCAATCGAGCATAGTGAAGGAGAAAATCACGCTTCTGAGCATCAGCAACAAGGTTCTTCAACCGTTGCATTATGAGGTCAAGGCGTCCCAATGTCCGGGAGTCTCTTGGCAGTCGAGAGAGGTGCCGCAACACCGTATCTTCATCTTGAAAGCGAGTTGGTGGAATGCCGACTACCTGAAGACGGTTCAACGAGCATGCAACAATGTCTGCATAGTCGCTCTCTTCGATACGTTCCAGTCCATCTGATGCAGCCTGAATCTGAACAAGCACGCGAA
>Ga0164318_10001052_pt1 | contig 23617 bp, 39 predicted proteins | sample GuaBasSedimGuay9_FD_113734 | JGI IMG/M metagenome (GOLD analysis project Ga0164318, IMG submission 113734) | Subseafloor sediment microbial communities from Guaymas Basin, Gulf of California, Mexico - Guay9, Core 4571-4, 0-3 cm | ecosystem: Environmental > Aquatic > Marine > Hydrothermal vents...
CATTAGAAGGAGGACAGTAACATGTTCGTAAATAAACCAAGTGTAGTAAAGTATATAGTTGCGGGTAACACGGTGTTCCCGTTTGAGTTTAAATTTTATAACAATACAGATATTAAAGTGTACTATGTACCACCTGGTGAAACGCCAGATGATGAGCAACATATCTTAGTATTAAACACTGATTACACAGTGACAAGTGAGGCGTCAAAGATTGGTGGGTCAATAGATATTTCTGCACCACTTGTGGATGGTGGCCTGGTTACTGTAGCGAGAGTGTTACCTACCACTAGAACGATAGACTATGCAGACCGTGGTGCGTTTAAGGCGCAAACTATGGATGAGGACCAGAACTATCAGACGTATCTGTTACAGGATCAATTGTATTACTCTCAGTTCTTTCTGCGTTCACCTATAGCTGGTGCGGGTAGCGAGATTAAATTCCCCCCACCGTTGGCAGACGCTTACCTTAAGTGGAATGGGGCTGGTGATAACTTAGAGAATGATACTGAGCCACCTGTATGGAGAGATGAAACTTTAGCATATAGAGATGAAGCTGGGGTTTTCGCACAAGCTTCTAGTGACTCTGCTGATGCTTCGGAAGCTTCTCATCAAGCTACGATAGTAGATGGTGCTGAGCAAGTTGCGTTAGCTACCGAACAAGTGGGTCTAGCGACTGACCAGGTTGTCCTGGCTACTGAGCAAGCTGATGAAATCAAAGCTGTTGGGGTAGTTAGTCCTGTTACATCTGTACCACTGCTACCAAACAATGAGACAGGTGTTCCTACTGTAAGTTATGACCCAATTACTGGTCTCTTTTCTTATGGTATTCCTGTTGGTAAAACTGGTGAACCAGCTCAAGTCGTTACTCCAGTTGGTGGAGCTACTGTTGCTGAGTTAAATGCTTTAGTTGCCGACCCTGTTATTGGTGCTGGATATTGGATTACTGGTGCTTCTGGTACTGTTACTTATGGTTCACAGCCTACTGACGTTGTAGCAGAGGATATGGTTATCTGGGTATCAAGTGGTTACTTCTACAATATAGGACAAATTGAGTCTGGAGATAGATGGGAACTGATTACAGGTGTAACTGTCAATGGTTACGCTCCTGTTGATGGTGATGATTTACTTCCTACTACTGGTGGTACAATGAGTGGTGATTTAACTATAGGTGATGGAGTCTCTGGTAGGTCTCTTAAAATCAGAGCAATAAGTGTTGCTGATAATCCATATATCTCTCTACTAAATCAAGCAGGAGATAATTTATCTAATTTTCATTTTGACTTTATTTCTGGTGAGACTCAACTTAGGCATTATGTTGGGGGTTTACCAACTGCTATACTAGCTCTTGATGACACTAATAACGTATCAATAACAGCAACAATACCTGTTAATCCAAATCATCTTACTCGAAAAGATTATGTAGATGCAGCTATCTTAGCACTTAACCCAGTTGGCTCAGTAGTTCTTAGAATGGACACTATTGACCCAGCAACTATCTATGGTGGTACTTGGGGATTAATTACTGGAGATGCTTCGCTTAGTTTTGGTGATGGTACAGTTCAAGATGGATTAGTTGACTTGGGTGCTAACGAACCATCAGTGCCTCTACTTGAGCACACACATATCTTTGATGGCATTGAGATGAATGACCATGACCATGATTATATATACTTAGACAGACAAGCTGATGCCCAATCTGGGAGCGGTGCTGGTCAAGGTGTTAGTGCTGGTGGCAATACTACTGGAAGTACATTAAATGTATCAGCTGGCACTCCAGAGGGCACTAATCAACCAGCTGGGGATGTTGCTCCAACTCTTGATGTTAGGGGGAGCAGAATTAGTATTAATGTGTGGCAAAGATTAAGCTGATAGTGGAAGGGTCTTATGACCCCTCTGTATTAGCTGTCTTCTCAGACTTACTAGCTCTCATGGTAGCGTTAGGCTTCATCTTCTCGATACGATACCCAAACTTCTCACATATAATAGCAAGCGACCCAGACTCTGGCATACCAGCCGTTGTCTTGATGTCAGTTACTAGATGTATACATGCGTTGATTAGATTCACTGCACTCACTGGACCACTAAAGTCTGTGCGCGTCAATGTCTCACCCATAGTTACAATCACCTTACTAGGCTTTATTTTCTTACTCATTAGGTCCCTCCTGGAACTGTGACCGTCGAGCGGTCAATATTAGGAGGCTCATAGGAGCCCCTCAGACGTCTTAAACCTATATACCCTACCCTTGGTATGCCTTGAACTACGTTCGTGGCCTGTACCCCTATAGGATTGAGTCTCCTGGAGGATATACTCTACTTGTTTCCAGTCCCACACCACTCCGACTATACATCCAGCCTTTTTAAGGTGTTTGTGACGGAGTTTCTGGATTGGCGACGGCTCATCCTTAGATGTGCGCTTAACCTCGAACCAATACGATATACCCTTGAGTATAAAGTGGATGTCGGGGATGCCTGTGGGACTGGGTGGATGTTTGTATACAAAGCCCTTCTTATACTGGGCCTTGAGTTTAGTTATTATCTCAGACTGTATGGCCGACTCAAGTCTACTCATACCATCGCCTTGTGAACTTCTCTTTACCAGTGGCTACGTCATACACATGTTGGTCGATGTCTCCAGCGATTAAGAAGTGTACTGTGATTGGGTCCTTACGGTTTATGTTCATCTGCCTAGCACGAACTTGAATGTAGGTGCTTGAGGCAAATGGATGACTGTAAATAACCATGTCCTTGAAGTGGGAGTAATCGACGCCCTCACTATTACGTGTTGTGCTTCCTGTGTGAGGAAAAATACTTTTGATATACTCTTGCTCAGCCTTAAAGTAGGCGAGGATGATAGTTGTCTTAGGATTAAAGTTACGCTTAATGTATTCGACCTTTGGGTTCTCTTTGAAACTGTATACCTTTTCTTCCTCATCCTTAATAAACCCGCCCGATACTTGTCGGAGCTTCTGGGACATCTTCGCTGGGGTATCACCGAGGAATAAGCGTGAACCCTTCTCAACGTACAACTTTTTCTTAAGCTTCTTAATAAATTCCGTCTGCTGTTTAGGGAGTGTAACCCGATGCAGTTTGTCAACCGCTTCATGGACGTGACCCCCTTCGGCTCTTGTGATACTGACAACATACTTATTTACTTCCTTAAAAATCTTCTTATCTTTCATGCGGTCATACTTAGGTACGTCGAACCCGTTAATCTTTATCTTGTAAGGATGACCATACTCAGCGAACCACCTATTAAACTGCCAATCCAGCCTGACCTCTTGAAACCGTTTCCAGGGACTCCATGAGCTCAGTGAAAGCGTCGGATATAAGTTCGCGTAAGTCTCTGGCGTTAAGGTGCCCGAGCTGAAAACGATGTGAGAGTTCGTGGTAACGTGCTTCAAATCTTTCCAGAGCTGAGACATCTTCGGGTACCCTCCTATCCATCGGTGACTCTCGTCTAGGACCACTAGGTCGTAAGGCTCTGATGATGGCGTCAAGTTCTTTACTTGATGGTAGTTCGTCAACGTCACCTTCAACCCCAAAGACAATACCGCTTTCGTTATGTCCGATAAGGCTGACTTTTGTGTTACCACCAATACGTTTTTGTAATGCTTCGATAACATCAAGAAACTTATCGTCTTCCCCGACCTCGGTTGACCCGAGAGTATCGCTAGCTTGTGCTTCTTTAACTTTTTTAGTAGCTTCTTTGTGGCCCGTACCTGGTGTGGTTGAGGTGTCATATTGGTATCTCCGTTTTCTATCCATTAGTTGTTGACCTATTGTGTTGAGGTCTGTACACGCTTGACACTTGCAAGCATACTCATGCGACTCACAAACATTATACAAATCTTCGTTGATGTCTACTGCATGTTTGGTACCAGCACCTAGGTTAACTTTACGCTCAGTCTCTGACCGCTCGGCGGTCAACTTGATGTCCTCACGAAACTCATCCAGCTCAGCCTGTGTTGGTGCGTGTGCTCTATCTTTATCGTGTGCTCTGGCCTCGTCTAAGGCCTTTTGTATTAAATCAAATTGTGCTTCCATGTTAGTCCTTTTTTACAAATTGCTTTGATAGTTTGTCGAATTGTTCGTTTGTCATTGATAACTTAATTCCTTCGCCAGATGCCAGGGTTAACACCTCGGCACGCTTTATATCCGTAGCAGTGAGTATGATGTAACACTCCCCAGCAACAATACTTTTTGACATTGTCATCTGTTATTCTCCAAACAGTTTTAGTCCACCCTTCGGCGTCCATTGTTCCATCGAAGTTAATCGACGTGTCAGTATTGCATCTTCCTCAGTCATTCCCGCTACTTTGTATGCTTTGAGTACACCCTCCCAGTTGTGACCCTGGCTCACGAGTATGTTCTCAGCGGTTTTAATACCTACCATAGGCATACCCTTGATGTTATCGTCACGGTCACCAGCGAGGTACTGTAACAGGTTGAAGTGATGCGCGTCCTCTTTACTTGTGCGTACCCAGTGCTTACGTGTGTAGTAGCAGTCGAACCAGATACCAGGTACCCCTTTGAGTAGGTCCTTATCTCCAGAGAACCCTATCGCACCCTTACGTACATAGTACGCGACAACATCATCGGCCTCGACGTTCTGCTTAGGTGAGAACTTCTTACGGGCCCACTTGCGTAGCTTCTTGAACTGCTCGCTCATCGGTCGGCCCTTGCGGTTACCTTTGTAGTCGGGGTAGATGTCGTAACGAAAGTTACTTTTATCTCCGATGACAATCATCGTTTCGCCAGTGGTCCACTTGTATGAGATGCTCTCCACCTGGGCTAGCTTCTCATACTCTTCGACCACGGCCATGAACTTAGCCTTAAGCTTCTTGAGCTCAGCCTTTCCGTCTGTTACCTTGAGACTCGTACCACCTAGTGACGGCGTGAACGCCTGTGAAGGGTCGCTCGCTACCGCATACAAAATATGGTCCGCATCTATACAAATTAGTTTCTTTTTTCCCATGTCATCATGCTCCAGTTTAATAAAAATATTGTCTTTCTCAGAGCCTTACGCTCCACCTTATCTCGACTCTCAAATAACCTAGTCATACTTTTTGTTCTTCTTGAGATACTTTAGGATGACCTTGCGGTCCTTCTCCTGGTGCACGTATGGAACGCTACCAAATATCTCACAGATGATACGTAGATGAGCTGGCTTAGGCTTGATGCCACACTGTGATACCCAAGCACCGACCGAGCTGTATATCATAAACTCACCAGGCGTCTTAACATACTTATTTTTTAGCTTTTTTCTTAGTTGCTTGTAAGGTTTCATACGTTGTACCTCCTAGTAAATCATACTGGCGTATAGCGTACGTTATGTACCACTCATAATCCAGGTCACACGGTATCACTTCGGGTAGGTCCAGCATAGGTGCGCAGTCATCCGTTAGCGGTACCTTGTTATGGTTCCCTGTAGCGTTTGGCTTCACGTAGTGCATCGACTTACCGCTTTTGTTATAGTACCAGCGAACCACTTTACCGATAGGCTTGTCATCATAGGTCGCACCACCGCGAACCACTCTAGCTGAGGCAAACTGAGCAACGTCTTTACACTTGCGTATTGTCTTCTCTATTGGAGTGGCATTTTCTATGAAGTCACGCACTGCGGTATAACAGATTGGTACTGCTGGGTTCTTCTTGAGTATAGGCATGTCCTCGATGCGCTTGTAAGCACCCTTAGACTTAACGTGGTCGCTATACTTAGCTACGTAGTTGTTGACGTCACGAGCATGTAATGATACGTACTCATCGTTCTCCATTGTGTAGCCTGTTATCTTCTCCCACTTCTTGATTATCTTGAGTGCTTCTTTAACCTTCTTTCGAGGGCAGTAATATTCAACACCATCTGTGTTAGCTGATACGACTGGGATGTTCGCCATCTCAAGCTTCTCAATGAGCATGAGTAGTGCGAGCTGACCCGTAAACGTCACGGCCAGTAGTAGGTCTGGAGCGTACAGTTTAGAATACTTTGAGCCGAACTTTCCGAAACTTCCATTTATCGAGATTTTTTTACTCTCAGCATCTCCTAAACTACTGTACATTAACGCTTTGTATTTTTTAATATCAGCTTCTATATCTGCCCGTTTTCTCATCTCGTTTAGTCCTCCCTGTGTTCTTTTTCTTTTTGAGTCCTGACTTCCAAACGGCAACCGCTTCTTCTAGTGTATACGTTTCCCCTAGATAGGTTCTAACGCCGTTAATCTGTTTACGTACTGTGAATCTACCTTTCGTATCGCTGAATGATATACCACTGACCCCCGTGGTGTTTGTCTTGTATATACGCTTGTTATTATTATTCTCTTTACGAGTTACCCATTCACAGTTTGATGGCTTGTAACCTTTGTTGTTATTAATACGTTCTAATGTGAGTTTCTTATGGGGTTTTAATCCCATGTCTAATGCAAATCTCTCAAAGGATTCACGCCATTTTCTACATACTTTAATACCCCGCCCACCGTAATCACGATATTGGTCACTGTCTGGGTTGTAACATCTATCTCGTAGGTTAACCCATGTGTTATATAACGGGTGCTTACGACATTGATAACCATGGATAAGCTTATTTCGCTTGTGATAGTTCATGCTCTAACTCCTTGATTTTAGAAGCGTATTTTTTACCGTCGCTCTTGTTTTGCAAACGGCTCTCTACGATGTGATTATACACCGACAGAAAGGCTTTAGTAAGTTGAGGTGGGTATAGTTCTGAGTTGATGATTATACGTGGGTAGAACGATGCCACATCGGCGTTACGCATGACGTTCTTTTTGTCACTGATAACTGTGATGCTTGACTCCATAGAGTGAAGGCCACCCAGTCCCACCTGGAACTGAGCTTCGCCTAATCTTATGACCGTGTTCTTAAGCCAGTCTGGATTGACAGGTTTCCCATTAGCTGGGTTAACCTCGAACGGGTCAGCCTCCAGGTTCTTAACCAGGCGCTTGAGCTCTGGGCTTTTGAACTTCACAAAGTCTGGGGCCTGGTAGGTTACCGAACTCGGCACCTTACCTTTGGACCCACCGCCTAACTCAGATATAATAACAGCCTCAGCTACTTGCGCATCCGATTTACTTCTGAGGTCCAGCTCGTATTGTTTGCTCATACGCTCACGTAACTTGATGGACGGTTCAATCTTACGATACAGGTCCCAGGTTAAGATGAGGTCGTTGCTACAATATTTCTTAAGCTCCTTCATCTCAGCCTTAGTGACCTTCTTATCCCAGTCTACAGGTGTATCCCATAGCTTCTGAGAGAACAGTCTGGATCCGTATATCTTTAGGCCAGCGTTCGGGTCTGGAGCTGGTTCCTTGAGGTCGATGTGGTCGCACCAACTCAGCTCCTTAATGTCTCCTCTGTACATCTTCCAATGGGGTGTGTTACTCACGATGATAGCTTGAGACATCGTATACAATTCGAGACATGTTCGACCAGCTAAAGCACCCGCCGTTATAGGGAAGTCATAACGCACCCCGTTAAATGTGATGATAGTATCCTTAGCAAGTAGGCTACGGAGCTCCAGGGCGTCCGAACTACTCAAGGGGATATGCTTACCCTTCATCTCTATTGTTTGGACCTCACCAGCCTCTGACATGAACGCAAACAGGGTGTAGTTTTTAAGTACCTCTATGTCATATGTCTTCATGTTACATACCCTGTGATTTAAGCCAATCGCTAGCCTTGCGCATTAGTGTTGACCGCTTCTTGTTTTTCATAAACGGTATATCGCTAATGTAGAAGTACCACATCTTAGCCTCTTCGTTCCATCGTATCATATATTCATCGTGCATTTCCCATCTCCTCAATTAAGTTGTTTATTCTATCATCCAGGTCTGTTAGTATCCAAAATACCACACCAAAAAGTGTGAATGATATGAACGCAAACGCGACCACATATGGAAGTACATTAAAATCAATCACGGGGCATGTCCCCCATTGTAGTGAGTGCTAAAAATACTAATAAGGCTACCACAAATACAAGTAATATGTACAGTAATACTTCTATAAAATTATCCTTCATTCCATTTCTCCCATGTGTTCATGCCAACGTATGGCCTTGAGTAGTGCTGAGATTTTGTCAGCCTCTTCTTTACTGCGTGTGTACGTTGAGTTATCAAGTATCAAATCTAAGTTTTCTTTGAGTAGTTCAACGCGTCGTGCGATTATGTCTGCGGGAAATTCTGGTACATCGTCGGTACCGAATAAGTATTTGTTATTGTGCATATAGTCCTCCTATTGTAGACACGATAATATGACCGCCGAGCGGTCACACTACGAAGCTACAAGCAGTCTCTGTGAGACTACTTCTTTTTTTTCTTCTTGTCTTTCTTATCTTCTTTAGCCTTCTTCTTAGACGTGCCATCCTGGGACAGCTTCTTACCCTTAAGCGTCGTTGGAGTTGACCCACCTTCAAACGGTACCAGGTCCAGGAGTTGAACAGCTAGAAGGGCACGACCTACGTTCTCTTTTTTCTTGTCACCCTTCTTAGTCATAAACGTATTGAACTCAACAGTAACCTTTGAACCAGCACCGATGATACCAAAGTCTTTCATTGTAAAGTTATCACCCTCACCGACGATGTAGTCCAGGCCATGAGATGGATTATCTGGGTCAGCATCACAGCTTAACCATAGGAACTTTTTACCAGTTTCCTCATCCTCATCACACCAGTCTTCCAGCGACTGCATAGGTGCCTTACGTGTACCAGTGTTACCCTTATCCCATGTTTTACCACGTAGCTTCTCAACCTCTTTGAGTTGCTTCTTATCTACGTATACACCGATTAAATATTTACCGTTGTCGTTACCTTCACCTGTAATCTGCGCGAACGCTACTTTTGCATTATTGATAACCATTATTTACTCGCTTTTTTGAGAATCTTTTTAGCTTTCTTGAAGTCTGGGTGGCTCTCATTATCCCCGATTAACTTCTTAGCTTTTTTCAGTTTACCTAAATGTACCAGGTTCTTAATCTCATCTTTCAGATTAAACTCTGGAGTCACTTCCGCTGGACTCTCTGAGTCTTGCGCTTCAACCACCTCTGGTGCCTCAGTCTCACCTGTTAAGCTATTACCCCAGTTGAGTAACGCTTGTGTATAGTCACGCTTAAGCGCAACAGTTACAGCTTGAGTCTTGTTAACTTTTTCGATTGAGAATATCTCGATGTCATCGCAGTTCACGTTCCACAGTTTGTCACCGTTGAAGTTGTAAGCGACACCATCTTTAACTTGAGCCACACATAGTTTAAGCTCATCAATTTTCTTAGGTGCGTTAAGCATCCCACTCATAGCTACAGTAGCTACATTTATAGCCAGTAATTCGGCTCTAATATTTTTTGACATTGTATTTCCTTGGATTGGTTTGGCGTGTGTTAACGCACAGTCCAGCGCCCCTATCAAATAGGAAGTGTTGGGCGCTGTGTGTACGTTACACAAAGAATGACTGGTCAGTAGTGACCAGGGATTGGTTGGCTATGAAACAACCGCACCATGGAAGGCCTCGTAAGGCCCTCTAGGTACAGTCTAGCTGTTAACGTATTCCGTAAGTGTAGCTAGTGTATCTTTACTCATTGACGATGGGTCAACGATTACTTTTTTAAGAACTGATTTTTTAATACCTAGTTCATCAGCTTGCTCACCTACATCCTCAGTGCCTGTATACTCTAATGCCTCAGCTAAGATACTCTCTGGAGTTGCTTCTACGTCCTCGCCAGACGCTTCGATGATTTCATCTATCTCATCCTCAACTGGTGGAGTATAGTTAGCGATGTTGTCTTGAGCAGTTGCTAGGTCCGCTGAGTTGTTGATGATTTCAATAAGCTCTTTGGCCCATGTTCTGTCATCTTCTGGCTCAGCGTTACCGTCCTCATCAACTTCAACGTCGATAACAACTTCTTTAGCTGGTAGTGCACCATCTTCTAGTGCTTTATCGAAAGCTTCCTCATCATCAATCTTAGTTAACTGGATTAACTCTTTTTGAGTGAAGTTCTCAAGCTGGTCAGTAAACTCTGGGTTAAGCATACGCGGGTCTTTTGCGATTGTACAGTATGTGTTTAATGCTGTACGTTTAACACCTAGTAACTCAGATGCAACTCTCATTGATACCTCAGTGATAGCGATAAACTCGTTAATCTCTTTACCCTGTTCTAACCATAGGCTAACCAGTGACTTACCAACTTTGATAATTCTTTTCTCACGACCCTTAACATCTTTGATTAAGTGTGCTTCAACTGAGTCTTTTTCAAACTTTGTTTTACCTGTGATTTTGATTGCTACTGGAGCCTTTGGCTCAACTACTGTGTTTTCGATTTTCTTAGACATAATGTCTCCTTGTTTTCAGACACTCTTTGAGCGTTTTGCGGTGGTCCTTAAACGCTCTCGATGAGAGGTCTTGACTGCCGTTATTCTATCTGAATGTTTCTTAATAGAAACTTACTTATTGCCTGTAAATAGTGTTGGTTCATAATCGGGTTGCATGTACATAATCACATACTTTGCGTATGTAGTTAATACGAACTCACCGTGGAACTTGAATTGGTCTAAGTCAGCTTTGACAGCCTTCTCATACGCCTTCGTGAACCCTTCCAGGTCCTTATCTGTTATCTCTATCATAGCGTTACCTCCTATTAGTAAACACATCCGTACCCACTAGCCATAATGGGTACAGTCTATTCACTCATCTATAATGTTAAATTAAATAAAAAGGAGAAGTTTCCAGCTCGTACTAGGTACGGCTCGGGACTTGCTTAACGTAATCAGTCCCCTTGACGTTCAACTACTTGTTACCTGTGTTGTTTTCTAAAGTTTTGGCTGAACCACTTGAACTCAGCGTTACTCATTTTTCTCATAGTGTTAATTTTCATACGCTCGATAGCGAACCCCGCTAGCATAAGGCCAGCGATAAATAAAGTTAATCCTAACATGTTATTGAACCCCTCTTACGTTGTTTTGTAACCTAGTAGTTGTTACACTATATTTCGCTTCGTTGAAGTAAATCTGACCACCACCGTGACCCGACCACATTCCGATTAATGTAACGTATGAGTATAGGTTATAATCACCGTCATCGTTAATCACGCCACTTGATGATGGCAACTTAAATTCTTTTCTCTCAGCCACGTATTGTGGTATGTCTGCATTTTTCATAGTCTAAATCCTTGTGCAACTGACCGTCCAGCGGTCGGCTCCTTTAAAGATTTATATCGTGTACACTTGAACCGTTGACCTCTGTGCTTCCGCTGGTCTAACTGTGTCCGCAACTCCCTAAACTGGAGTTTTGTAATTGGTGTAAAACTTTAAATGAACTCATCGGGTCGTTAATGAACCGATAAGAGCAGTTTACAGGAATAATTCTTAATCCCTGCTTAAGTGGTTAATAACTTCTTACTTGCCATTTAATAACTATTCAGCTATAATGCGTTCTATATAAAATAAGGAGTCACGAGATGGGACTAATAGATAAAGTAGACAAGACGGATAAAGTAGATAAGACCTCGGTCTTAATGGATAGCGATGTTCACACACAACTTAAAATCATACAAAATGAATTTGAATTAAAGAGCATTAGTTCGGCAATACGATTAGTGTTAAAGCAGAGAGGTGTTAAATAATGAAAAAACTTAATGAAACTAAATTGGCGAACGGTATGACAGTGTTACACGCTAAGCATGGTAAAGAAGGCATATACGTGGGTAAGCATGAAGTGATGATGAGATACGAAACTTCTGATACAACCGTAAGTTCTATTATATCCGATACTATAAAAGCAGTACCTAGCTTATCAGATGAGTTCATAGATTACAAAGGGACCACAGTGATGACAGAGAAGGGGTTTTTTATGATTGCGAGTAAGCTATACCATAAGGACGCGGTGAAGCTCACAGAATTTATGTATGATGGATTTAGAACTATTGTGAAGTCTTTGAACCCTAAGCGATACGATAAGCAAGACCCTAAATTCCTAGATATGTATAAAGAAGCTCGTGATAGGGAGTTGGCATTGACTAAGAAAATCTATAAAATGAAACCTAATCACAAGTTAGTTAAAGCGATTTCTAAGTCCAATACATCGATATTGATGGGTGATTGGTGCGCGTTATTGCAAAAGAAAAATGAAAGGATTAGTGTACCCATATTAGGTGAGGCACTACGAGATTTAAATTATATATATAAGAGCACAGACAGAGCCGTGCCTATGCAGTGGGTTAAGGATGAGTGCTGGTTAGAGAGTAAGCTTGACCCGAACTCTACTGGTGGTAAATATTACGGTTTATATGTGAGTGTGAAAGGCATGAAAGCCTTAAACAAAGATGTCCTGAAATGGGTCAAAAATAATTATGGGAGTTAATAGATGTATAAACTTAGTGCTAGTAATAGTAAAAACGGTGCCAAAGGTTATTACAAAGACTTTGAACCTGTAGAAATTAAGAACCTAAAAGAATTAGGTAAACTAATGACCACACATTCACTGACACCACAGCTCTTCGGTAAAAAGAAGACTGCTACCAGAAACGGCGAAAAGTGTAATTATAGAAAAGCCATTGATAACATCAAGGGTCACGGTCAAGTTGTATTTTTTGACATAGACAATAAGGTAAAATTATTTGACGAAACTGGTAAGATGGTTGACGAACGATGTAGCCCTACCCCAGTAACACAGAAACAAATTGAAGATAGATTTAAAGAGTTAGGTTGGGGCTGTGTCATAACACCGTCTAGGTCGTCAACACCTGAATGGCCAAAGTTTCACATCGGGGCGCTAACGGTTAAGATAGTCCCATCGCATGAAAAGTACAAAGAGCAGTATATCATATTAGAGATGAAATTAAAGTTAGATATTGATGTTGTTATGCGCTCATCTGTGCAGAACATGACGCCGTGTTTAGGATGTAAAGTATTGAGTATTGTTGAAGGTAAAAATATCCCTATGCACAGACTCAGTTTTGAAGAGTTACGCGGTGATACTAGACTGACGAAAGCTAGTGTAAGTGTGTACGATAAGAAAAAACATAACCTACATCTTGAGGGTGGTGAAGAGGAGTCAGTATCTAAAAAAGCCATCATCAAGTTAGCTGAGGCTGAGGACGGCAAAACGTTGAGATGTGGATGTCACAATAGCCAGTCTCACGGTAACAATGACAGCGGTGCAATTTGTCAAGTTAACCCCGATAAGTCGGTTCATTATTATTGCGCTGGCTGTGATGAGACAATATGGTTACGAGGTGCTGAGTCAGAGCTAGTGTTACGAGGCGGTAAGAAGTTGAAGCCTACGAAGGTTGAGCCTACAATAAAGAAAAAAGTTGCCAATGCTGGTTGGGAGAAGGTGTTCAATGACTCATCTTTAACCAAAGCAAAACGCCAGGCTAGACGTGACCAAACATTCATAAGCATGTTCGGTAGTGAGATGGTAACGATACTATTCGGTACAGCAGGTTCGTTCAAAACTACAATACTTGCATACGAAGCGATTGAGGCTCTTAAAGTGGAACCTAAGCTTAGGGTATTCCTTTGGTCGTTTGATGCTACTCACAGCCACGAGAACGCTATCAGTGACCTAGCTGAGCGTAGCGGTGTTTCGGATAGGTTCAAGTTATGGGACAGCCCAACTACTGATGACTATAACGAGCTAGTGGATGGGGTGCTTGAAGATGAGGCGGATATGAAAGACACACTGTTTATCATCGATACATATAAGCACGTTACAGCTAATATCAATAATAAGCAAGATAACTTAATAGCATTAAGTCGCATGAAGAGATTAAGTAAATTAGGTTGTACAGTGGTTGCACTAGCTCACACTAACAAAGATAAAGACCAGAACAGTGGTACTGCTGAGGTTGAGCAAGATGCAGACGCATTAGTCAAAATCGAAGCTATTGAGAGTATTGACGGTTCAACTGTTACGATACGTAAGTTCGGACGTGTGAGATATGATTTTGCTGACCGCTCATACATGGTTAAGAAGCCTACAAATGGGAACGGATACTATGACATCATGGAGAATATCGAGCGCCTTGATGATGTGGTTAACATTGAGTCAACTACTAAAAAAGCTAAACAACGTGAAGGTCGTGAGGAACGCATTAAAATATTACTCAATATCATGGTGGGTGGTGCCGTAACTCGTAAGGAAATATTAGAGGAGTTGCATGCTAGGAGTGATGCGGGCGTGATGTCACTAACTACGAATAACGCGGATAAGTACCTGAACGAGCATGATGGTGAGTTGTGGACGATGACCCAGGACAGCTCTAATCACAATGCCAAGAGCTACGAGGTCACTGCTTGGGCTAAAGTGGCATATAAGATTTAGTGTTCCCCCCTATGTTTCGGGGGGGCACATTAGGGGGGACAACGGGGGAAACGGCTAGTAGGTTCCCCCCACACAAATCCCCTTGAGACAGTAGTTTCCCCCCTTTCCCCTCTATACCTACCCCTCGTGCGTACGCGTGAGGCCTTAGTAGCTAGGAAACGCTTAGTTCCAGGAGGGGCTTAGTTGCTGATGTGGCCCTGGTGATGCTCTTAATTATACTTATGATATAATGCGACCTATGATACCAACATAGGAGGAACATCATGGCTAAGAAACTAAAACCCCAACATGAGCGCTTCTGCCAGCTCGTTGCCAAAGGTGGCATGACGTTAGCAGAAGCTTACACGGCTTGTGGCTATGCGCCAAAGAAAGCTAAGGACCAGGCTAGTCGCTTGCATCGTCGAGATAAGATACAAGAGCGCATCGCGGTTCTACAGCATAAGCACGCCCAAGTTACAACAACAGACGCCGAGTGGATACGCGACCAGCTCAAGATGGTTATTGCTAAAAGTGGTACCCATGAGGAGATAATGGTCAAGGGCCCAGATGGGGAGATGATAAGCACGGGTGAGTTCAAGTACGACGCCCCTGGTGTTAACAAGGCCCTGGATACGCTGAACCGCATGAACGGTGGCTACGAGAAGGACAACACCCAGAAGTCGGGCAACATCAAGGTAAAGATGGAGTTCTAGGAGCAACGCAAGGGGTTCACCCTTGTCTAGGTATGGGGTAGGGGTCGTTCGTGGCTTGTACCCCCATAGAAATGATGCTGAGGAGGTATTATGAGAGAGTGTTTCATTGAAGATGTGGGTCATCTGTACGTTATTGCTGATGGGAAGTACGGTAGCCCCTGGATTAAGGTTGGTCGTTCAACAAGACCCGCGAAGAGGCTCGTTGAGTATAACTCGTCGTTCCCTGAGGATAGACTAGAGTTCGCGCACCTATCGTGTGAGCTGTATAACTTGAGCGAGTGTGAGGCTATGCTTATCGCTGGACTCAAGGACCTTAGGTCAGTCACGTTTGCTGAGGGTCGTAGAGAGTGGGTCAAACACCGCTATAGTAAAAGTGCGATGGTCGCTACCGTGAAGGGTATCATCGACACGTTGGAGAAGACTTATGCCCACTGACAAAGAGATACACTACAAGGCACCCGCCACATTAAGCAAGTTTCACCATGACACATCACTGGTACGAACCATACTCGGACCCATAGGGAGCGGTAAGTCGGTTGGATGCTGTGCTGAGATAGTACGCATGGCCCAGGTGCAGAACCCTAACCCCGATGGGATACGATACACGCGGTTCGCAATCATACGTAACACCATCAAAGAGCTTAAGGATACGACCATCAAGACGTGGCTCGACTGGTACGGTGACCTGGGTGAGATGCGATGGACCGACCTCAACTTCCACCTACGCTTTGGTGACGTGGACTGCGAGATACTGTTCCGTGGTATGGACCGACCCGACCAGGTGAAGAGTCTGCTATCACTGGAGCTAACAGGTGCCTTCATCAACGAGGCCAAAGAGATACAGCCAGAGATTATACAGGCGGTCATCTCAAGGCTCGGACGTTACCCAGCACGTAAGGATGGCGTGGGGTGCACATACCCTAGCCTCATCATGGATAGCAACTTTCCGAGTGAGGACAGCTTCATATACACGATGTTCGAGGAGCTCAAGCCCCAGGGGTGGAAGCTATGGAAGCAACCTGGAGGACTGAGCCCACTGGCCGAGAATACCCAGAACCTACCCGAGACATACTACACGACCCAGATGAGCGGTAAGGAAGAGAACTGGCTACGTGTCTATCGTGACGCGCAGTATGGGTTCGTGATGGATGGTAAGGCCGTGTGGCCCGAGTACCTGGAGTCGACGCACTTATACGAAGGTGAGTGGAAGCCCAACATCAACAGACCTATACTCATCGGGATGGACTTTGGACGTACGCCTGTGGCCGTGTTAGCGCAGAAGGATATACTCGGTCGCTGGATGGTCTTCGATGAGCTCCAGTGCTGGGACATGGGGGCTGAGCAGTTCGGTAAGTTGCTGTATGATAAGCTAGTGACTGAGTACCCAGGGTTCAAGGTTAAGGGGTGGGGTGACCCAGCGGGTGATGACCGTACCCAGGTCGATGACCGTACGCCGATACAGATGATTAACAAGGCGGGCGTGAAGCTTGTACCAGGGCCGACCCAGGACCCATTCGTGCGTATCGAGTCAGTGCGTGCACCACTCATGCGGATGTACGACGGTAAGCCAGCGTTCCAACTCACGCCTAAGTGTAAGACGTTACGTAAGGCCCTGGGTGGCGGGTATCAATACAAACGGATGCAAGTGGCGGGTCAAGCTCGCTACAGTGAGAAGCCCGATAAGAACGAATACTCTCACGTGTCCGATGCGTGTCAGTATCTGATGACGGGTGGTGGTGAGGCTACAGGCCTGGTGCGCACCCCTAACAGTGAGTTCAACAGGATGGCAGAACAGGTCCAGACTAAGTTCGACCCGAGAGGTGGTGACGATGACTGGAGCCCGTACGATAGTGACCGCTGAGCGGTCAGTCAGTAGCTTACATCCCGCTCTTAGGAGCAGTGTGGTATAATTACGAAGTAATTTTGATTAAGGAGATACAATGGGATTGTTTTTCAATCGTAACGAACCAGACTACAGTGCACAACGAACACAGGGTAAAGCCCTAGTGGATAGAGCTAAAGGTAGAGCCCAAGATGATGAGGATGAGTATAGTGCTCTCAAGGCCAAACAACAGGCCGATACGGAGGCGTTAAAGAGACGCTCAACAACTATGAGTGGCGGTGGTAGAACTGGCCTCATGTACGGTGGTAACGCCAAGGGAGTAGCGTAATGAGTAAAGCGCAGATGACGAAGCTAGCTGAGAACATCTTAGCACGTCGTAAGAACAGTAACTTTAGAGCTGATACAACAGAGCCAGCGGTACCTAGTGCAGTAGCTCAGTATGACGAAGAGACTGCACGTATACAAGCACGTCGTGGTGTCAGGGCTGAGGCTAAGGCGATTGTTGATGCACCAGTGGATGACTTTGGTGTTGATGCACCAGTAGATGAGCATGATGATGCTGAGGTCCCTGGTGCAGTGATACCAGCGCCTATTCAGTACCATGAGATGACTAAACAAGACTTGCGCATCGAGTGTGACAAGTTAGGTATCGACTACAAGAAGAAAGATACTAATGAGAAACTTATAAACAAACTAACAGGGGGCCAAGATGGCAACGCTTAATAATCCGATATTTCCAATACACAATGAGACTTTCGTAGGTACTGCAACAGATGTAGTTCCTGGTAACTATGGTGCGTTGCACTGTGAGGAACCTGGTACAGTAACAGTTACGACGCCAAACGGCTCAAGTAAAGTATTACTGGTGTCTGGTGGTGATGATATTAACGTGGCGGGTTGCTTAGCTGTAACATCCACTGCGAGAGTTTGGATAAGCTAGATGCTGTCTATGTTTAGCCTGGGAGGGGGTGCTGGCGGTGCGTCACGCCCCTTCAACGGTGGATTGTTTGTCAATGGTGGCTTTGAAGACGGTATAGCTAGTTGGAAACTCTATCCTACTAATGGTAGCTGGACTGCTACTCCTGGTGAAGATACTGCTGAGAATATTCCGAACACTGTTGGTACACACTTCTATCAAGATTTTACCTTAGTGGCTGGTGAGTCGTACATGCTTAGTGCTGACCAGATTAGTGGAGATGGTACAGTCACATACTGTATCAACACTGCTGATAGTGGCATAGCCATAGCTGATGGTCCGACTGTCTTTGTTGGTACGTCTGCTCCAGAGAGTATAGGTGTGACTATGAGTATTGCTGGTACAACTCCAGCGGTTGTAGATAATTTACGCCTTATGCGCATACCAGACCCAGTGGTAGACTTTACAGCTACACCAGACCCACTCTTAATTGAGTATGTGCCTATCGTTAATGGAGTGACGTATGAGGGTTCTATGGTCGAATATAACAATGAGGTGGTCACTTATGTTCCCTAGCCTCTCTTATAGGAGTCGTGAAAGCTTTCTCCACAGACCATCCGTTTTTGAATCTTTAAGCAAGAGTATGTGGTTTAATCTCAAGGAGTTCAGCCCATTGGCTGATGTTAAACGTATATCCATTGTATGTAATAACTTAAGAGAGGTAGTGACTTATGATAACAACTAATGAAACATTGACTGTTCACTTAGAGAGAGGTTATGAAGATATTAAACTTCTCAAAGAGATAGAGAGTCTTATAGGTTCAACTTGTAATTTACAAAATGCCGAGAAGTATCCAATGCTCACGCAATTAAAGCAAAAGCTAAAAAGTGAGGTATCAGTTTATGATAACAACTAATTTAACATTAACCAATGGAGCGACTTCGGAAACTCCAGTAATAGTAACAGGTATAACATTTGAGGTCGATAGCAAACTCTCTGTTAATCCAGCCACTACATTTCCATTCACTGTTGCAATAGATTCATCTGTTGTGGTAGGTATAGACTTTGATGAGGCTATTAACACTGGTGACTATACTGAAAACTTAACTGTCAATACTCTTGGTGGTAGACATGACATAGTTCATTCTGTTACTATTGATGATTCGACAGCTGGAGCTAATGTTCTAATAAGCACGACAGGCAATAGGCTTGTGAGCAATACAGGTAATCCAATTACCTCAACAGGAGAATAAAATGGCAGATTTAGATAGTGGTTTAACAGATAGTGAGTTAGTTCAGGCAGTGCAAACAACAGCACATCAAAGGATTAAAAGAGGTACAGATTATCTCGTTGCTGATGGAGTGACTGATGATACAGTTGCCTTACAAGCTTTATTAAGCATGGGTGGGAACATTGACCTAAGAGGCATGGATATTGCAATCGCTAGCAACATTTTGATAGTCGCTAATGTTGACACTAGAGTACAAGCAGAGGGAGGTAGGATTAAGAAGGCTGGTGCTACTAGAGTTAGAAATCTAATTGAGATAGACCATACCGTTAGCTCGTTTAGTATGTTTGGTGGAGAGATAGATGGTAGTGATACTGCTAACGTTGGGATACAAGTCTCTTGTGACCATGCGTTCAATGGTTGTCATATTCACAACTTCTCCACTGTGGTTGCCGACAATACCTCTTGCATTGGTATAAAACCATATAGGTGGACAGAGGCTGCTGTTATGAATGACTCTTTTCATTCTGTTGTTGAGAATTGTCACATACATGACATATATGGCGAGACTAATAACACGTTGGCTGACGAGCAAGGTTCGTCAAGAGCTATTAGAGCCAGTATGTCTTATCAACAGCATGGGTCAACATTTTCATATAGAAATAACCACATACATGATATTTATGGTGAAGAGGGTGATGGTATTGAAGCTACCTACTCAGATGGCAGTGCTGATGATGTTCCAACCAAGCAGGCGAGAGTAGATGCTAGTGATTCAACATTGGTCATTACTGGGAATAGAATATATGATTGTACTAGACGTGCTCTTAAAATCAAGATGATTCACATGACAGTCTCAGACAATCCCATGTTACAACTTTATACGGCTGGTGACCCAGAAGAAGCAGAGGGAACAACTGCCGCAGTGGTGGCATGTTGGTCAAATGTGACTGATGTCATAATGCAAAAGGTAGTGTTGACTAATAACAATATAATAAACAACCTCAATGCTTTGACTGCTCCACTTAGTGTTATGAATGTTAAAGAGGTGGTGATAGCTAATAATCCGAGCATTAAAAACACAACAGCTCAACAGAAGACAGCAATACTCCTTGGTGGTACAGTAAACGATGTAAGCATTTACGATAATGAACTAGAGGGTGATGGTGCTGTTTCATGGGATTCAGATTGTATCATCGGGAAGTGTAACTTTATAAACAATAGGGTTAAACTTCGTTCTGATTTATTCACAACACCAGCCTTTATTGATGGGGCAACAGGCACTTGTGATTCATTCGTAGTAGATGGAAATGTCCTTTATGCTGGCATGGATAACACTGAGGCTCTTCTAAATGTGAGATATGCTGGAGTGCATGATTTCTTTGGTGAGTTTATTGCATCAAACAATAAATTCCTACGGGATGCTGGAGGCATAAGCCCTTGTATACTTGCTAAGTTCTATGTTTTATATGAGAATGTTGTGGCTGGAGAAGAGTATAAATTCCTTAATAATTATTCAAATGGTGATGGTTCAGATATGTTTTTTGTTTATACTGGAGCCGATGCTACTGCAACAGTTAGATTTGGTAATGTTAAAAACAGTGCTGAGTCAGACGCATTGTCTGACCAATGATTAAAGTAATAGTGGTTGCATTGTCAGCTACACTCTTCATTGGGTGTAGCGTAAGGGTTCTTAATTTTGATGACAGCTCAACTAATGAGCCAACAATTAATTTCGACAGAACTGTAGACAATGCAGTGGTTGAGAATAACTAATATGAAAGGAGAACTAGATGGAATTATATGATGTACTTGACGCTAATGAAATAGATGGTCAAGGTAAAGACGTAGACATTCTTGCAGTAGAATCAGATACAACTTGGACCTCGGCGATGAGCCATCCAGCTCAAGAGTTACCAGAGGGGAATTATAACTTTTTGATTACTTGGCAAACCCTTGCAAGCACAAAGAATAACACTTTTTTTTACAGAGTAAATGGTTCAATAACTTTGCCAGCGATAGACTACTTCGTAGCAACTAACTCGGGTAGGACTCAACATGCTTACGGTTTTAACCTCAGTTGGGAAGGTGGTCTATTTAATTTAGACATAGAGTTTGCAAGAGACGATGCTACGTTTGATTTAATGGCAGAGTTTTGTGAATTTAGTATAACAAGAAGGAGTTAAGATGGCTGAGTTAAGGGATATACTAGAGAAGAATGACTTTAGTGTTCACATGTATAGCTCTCAAAGTTTCGGGACTAACGCAAGTAGAATAGAGATTGAGGACACACTAAGAGAAAACGGGTATAATGTACCTCTAGCTAATAGTGTGAGTTTCACTATCACTGACGATAACGATAAGAGTTTTGTGGTTTCGTTTGTACAGGAAACTAACAGCTACTTAGTGATAAAGCCAAAGGTTGTTTAGATGGACGATAGATTAAAAGAGATTGAGCAACGGCTCAAGAAGGCGCGGGCTGATCGCTCCCAGTATGACAATTACATAGACACTGCGTTCCGCTACTCTATACCTCAGCGTCGTATTTACCTGGAGGCTCAGAATAAAATGAAGCCTAATCCAGAGTTGTACGATTCAACTGCGGTGGTAGGGACTCAACGGTTCGCTACAAAGCTTCAATCAATGCTGGTGCCAACGGCCCAGACCTGGATGAAGTTCGAGAACGGCTCAGACATCCCAGATGGTGACGAGGCTGATTCGCGTCAACTCCAGTTAGATAAGGATACTGAGACATTCTTTGATGAGCTTAAACACTCTAACTTTGATACACAAGTAGCTGAGTCTTTTCAGGACCTGGCAGTTACGACAGGTGCCATCCTAATTAACCCAGCTCCAATAGGGTCACACTCAGCGGTAGTGTTCAAGGCAGTGCCTATTAACGAACTCTATGTTGAGGTGCCATCTAGTGGGGCTATTACAACAGCGTGGCGTGAGTATACTATTCGTGTTGCTGACATTGAGTCAACGTACCCAGGTGCTAAGCTCAATGAGAAGTATGAGCGAGAGGTGGCGAAAGACCCTAATGCAACATGTAAGGTAACTGAGTCGGTGATATTTAGGATTAAAGAGAACCAGTATGACGTTGATATATGTGACATGAAGACGGACTATTTCTTTCGCCAGACGGTTGAGGAAACTTCACCATGGGTTATCTTTCGTGAGAACGTGGTTCCAGGTGCATCTTTAGGGTTCGGCCGTATACTTCGTGTACTTCCAGACATTAAGATGGTGAATAAGATTAAAGAGCTAGTTGTTAAGGGTGGTAGCATCGCTGTGAGCGGTACTTTCACTGCACATGATGATGGAGTCCTTAATCCGTATAACGTGCGTTTAAGAGCGGGTGGTGTGATTCCTGTGAACTCTAATGACGCGCGTAACCCGAGTATCGCCAGACTGGATACCCCAACTAACTTTGACTGGGCCACAATAGAGATTCAAGCTCTCCAGGCTACTATCAACGACGTACTACTATCGAACCCATATGGGTCTATAGAGCAGACGCCTGTTAGAAGTGCGACTGAGATTGCATCTCGTAACAGAGAGCTGTTCGACTCAGTGTCGAGTTCGTTCGGTCGTATGCAAGTAGAGTTCGTAGCTCCAACGATTAAGCGTGTGTTAGCAGTCTTACAGAAGGCTGGACGTATTCGTGAAGACCTGGTACTGGATGGAAGAGATGTCTCTTTTAACTTCATATCACCGTTAACACGTTTACAACAATCGGCGGATATAGAGAACGTACTTGAGTGGTTATCAATAGTTGGTACTATGGGTGAAGAAGTAACTCAGCTCACAGTTAAGATTGAAGATGTGCCACGTTGGTTAGCTGAACAGTATAGTGTGCCACAGGAGCTCGTTAGGACGCAGTCTGAGGCTCAAAGTGCTGGTAAGGTAGCCCAAGACCAGGCTATGCCTCCAATAGGCCCTGACGGTCAGCCTTTGGCTGGTGGTATGGTACCTAGTGAGACACCTGGTGTTGCATCTCCTGGCGGGCTTGACCCGATGTTTGGATGAGTGGAGCTGAAAACTTTGCAGACTTAGCCGAGATGGCTGAGGATGAGCAACAACTTGACACAGAAACACAACTACAGAAGGACCTGGCTGGAAAGCTCAGTATAGATAAGATTTTCCTGGACGTACAACGTACGACCGCGGGAAAGATAATGTTTGACTATCTGCGTGACAAGTTCGTGGAGATAGAGATTATACAATCGGGTGACACTGTAGCTGAGGCGTGGGAACGTCAAGGTAAAGCTAACCTGGTGACAATGATGGAGAGAGCTGTTAACGATGCGCTCAACCCACCAAAACTGTGACCGCTCAGCGGTCATCGTCCAAGTGACGTTAAGCAACCCCATAACCCGAAAGGATAATTATGTTTAAGTTTATTATGATGATGCTAAGTGTATCAATGATGTTTGTAGATGGCGGTGACGCTGGTGGTGGAGCTGGTGGTGGAGCTGGTGGTGGAGCTGGTGGCGAAGCTGGTGGCGAAGCTGGTGGCGAAGCTGGTGGCGAAGCTGGTGGCGAAGCTGGTGGCGAAGCTGGTGGCGAAGCTCCTAGTGCAGAGTCGATGATTCTAGGTAAGTTCAAAGACCAG
>Ga0164318_10001053_pt1 | contig 23616 bp, 24 predicted proteins | sample GuaBasSedimGuay9_FD_113734 | JGI IMG/M metagenome (GOLD analysis project Ga0164318, IMG submission 113734) | Subseafloor sediment microbial communities from Guaymas Basin, Gulf of California, Mexico - Guay9, Core 4571-4, 0-3 cm | ecosystem: Environmental > Aquatic > Marine > Hydrothermal vents...
TGCCACAACCAGGTGCAAGACCTATATTAATGAATGCAGTGTTAAACTTAGCACCTTTAACAGCCAATATAATATCACAAGCCAATGCCAAAGAAAAACCTGCTCCAAAAGCATAACCGTTAACCGCAGCTATAACCGGCTTCTCCATCTCCCTTATCTCAATCACACACCTATGTATCGCCCTTGTCAACTCCCTGAGAAAAAACGGTTTATCCTCCGCAGCATACATCTCCTTAACATCACCCCCACCGCAGAACCCTTTACCCTCACCAGTCAAAACAACAACTCTAACATTTCTATCACCACCAACCCTTCTCAAAGCATCATAAAGCTCCTCACCAAGTTTAAGGTCAAAGGAATTCAACCTCTCAGGTCTACTCAAAGTAACATAAGCCACATTTTTTTTCACATCCAACCTAATGGTCTCATACATCCAATTCACCCAGCAACCCATGGAATACTCTTTTGAATATAAATGTTGGGAAAACCTATAAATAAACAGTTAACCATGCCAGCTAAAAAGGTTAACAAGGAGGTTAAAGGATGAACGTTTACGTAAACAAATACAAAAAACTGAGATACAACCTATTCAAAAAACGCTGCCAACTATGTTTCGCCTACAAACTTGCTCTCGCCTTCAGTTTCGCCTGTCTAACAGGTTTACTGGCGCAACTGCGTTTTTATTTACCCTGGACTCCTGTACCAATCACCGGGCAGGTCTTCGCTGTACTTTTAACCGGGGTTTTGCTAGGAAGATGGGGTGGAATAAGCCAAACAATGTACATAGGTTTTGGAGCAATAGGTATGCCATGGTTTGCTGGACTTAACGGTGGTTTAGCATACCTCACTGGTCCAACTGGTGGTTACATACTTGGTTTTGCTGCCGCAGCGTTCTTCCTTGGCTACCTTACAGACAGATACGTTAAATCAAGGGTTTTCGCCAACATGCTTGCTTTAATGTTTTTTGCAACCTTCGTACTCATATACATCCCCGGCTTACTATGCCTCTACATTTGGACCGGCAACTCCGTCTCACTCTGGGAGCTTCTCACCATAGGAATGCTACCCTATATAGCTGGGGATTTACTGAAAATAAGCGCCGCTGCTACCATTGCAGCAGCCGTAACACCTAAACAAGCGTATAATGGAGAGGTAGACGCAAAAAATGGAGAAAGGGATGAGGGAAAAACTCCTTGAACTTCTCAACAAAAACGGTTTTGTGTCTGGTGAGAAAATCGCTGAACAACTAGGTGTCTCCAGAACCGCTGTTTGGAAACAAATAAACACCCTAAAAGAGATGGGATACAAGATCACTTCAGTTAAAAACAAAGGTTACCATTTGGAATCCAGACCAGACATCCCATACCCTGAGGAAGTATGCTCAAAACTTAACACCAAAATCATAGGGAAAAACCTGTACTACTTCAAAACCCTTCCGTCAACCAACCTTTATGCAAAGGAGTTAATCAACAAGGGTGCTGAGGAGGGAACCGTGGTTGTAACGGACACACAAACCAAAGGAAAAGGCAGAAAAAACAGGGAATGGTTTTCACCACCTGGAGGCTTATGGTTCTCAGTCATCCTGTACCCCACCATGATCCCTCCAAACCAGAGCATGTCTCTCACCATGGTTGCATCCATCGCTGTAACAGAAGCCATCAAAAAAGTGACTGGTTTAAAACCAAAAATAAAATGGCCCAACGATGTTTTAATCAACAACAAAAAGGTTTGCGGCATCCTAACAGAACTGGATGCAGAACTAGATAAAATAAATCATGCAATCATTGGAATAGGAATAAACGTCAACAACGAACTAAAAAAAGACTTAAAAGAAAAAGCCACAACATTGAGAAACGAAGTTGGCACAAAGGTTCCAAGAGTTAAACTACTTAAAACCATTTTGAAACATCTTGATGAAAACTATGCTGAATTACTAAAAGGCAAAAACGATGTTGTTAGAAAAAAATGGATTCAATACTCCAAAATAGTCGGCAAAAAAATAACCGTGAAGGACGAAAACACCGTCATAAAAGGCGTCGTGGAAAAAGTTGATGAAGAAGGTTACCTGATCCTACAAACCAAGGAAGGAAAAAAAACCAGGATACTATCAGGTGACATAGAATACACAACGTAATTAAACTACCTCTGCCTCCTCTCAACCTGAATCTCCTCATCTACGTTAACTATTCTCCTCACCAGATCAACAAAACGATTGAAATCAGCCTTCTTTCTTACAACAACTCTTGCTCCATCAGGAGAACCACCACCATGCATACACCCAGGAACACCAGCCCCAAGCGTCAACCATTCAATAAACCTTGCAATCTTTGCTCTTGTTTCACCACTACAGTTGGCTTTAAGATACTTCATCAACAACTTACCATACCGGGAATCATTCAAATCCTTGTAAGAAGGTAAACAACCTGTTTCACCGATACCACCAGCTATCTCCTGCGTAAGCCTTTTTGTCTCATAAGGCAGTGTCGCAACAAGCACCTTATTCACATTAGAAAGCAAAGGATCAGGTATCCAAACTCCAGAGGGATGTTTTCTGCCAAGCACGGCTGCAGCCACACCTAAACCAAAGGTTGTCTCATTGTTCACAACCATCCTTGTCAGCTTCTCCCTAAAAACTTTTTCATCTAAACCGTTTGCCCTAGCAATCAATACGGATGCACCAACCATAAGATCACCCTGACCAGCAACACATCCACCAATCGCTGCCCTATAAGGAGCCGTGAAATTCATAACCGCTTCACCAGTATACTGATATTCGCCACACATGAACACCCTTTCCCTTGGAACAAAAACATCCTCAAAAAGCAGATAAGCTTGAGTGATACCACCCTTCTCCACAGGAATATCAAAACCATCCTCCAACTCTCTTCTATCACTTGGTCTAGTGGCTTCAACAACCGTTAAACCCTCAACATCCCTTGGGACAACAAAAGAAACAGCGTAAACCCTATCGTCCCCTCTGTAGCTGCCACCAGGCATAACAAAAATCTCATTTGCTGCCGCAACACCACAAATCATAACCTTAGCCCCTCTGACAACTATACCCTTGCTACTCTCCTCAACCACATGCAAAAACATGTCCGAATCCTTTTGCTGACTCGGCGGTTTCGAACGATCACCCTTCGGATCAGTTAACGCCCCAGCAACCGTGATGTCTCTTTTTTGAGCATCCATCAACCACCCGCGGAGTCTACTATGATAGTTTGTACCAAGTTTCTCATCCATATCATAAGTTGTACTCCACATAGCGTTCAACGCGTTAAAACCAGCGCATCTACCACCAGTACAAGTACCAGTGAGGTTAAACATTAAACGTTTCATTTTAACGTTCGCAACCATATCCTCAGCGCTACATATTACAGAGAGATACCTAGAGACTCTTTCACCGGTTAAACAAGACTTTGTTGTAAGCAAATCCTGGTACTCTGGTTTCAACGATGCCTCAAAAATCTGAGCATGCCCCTCAACCGTTCTCCTTGTAGCAGGATGCGTGGTAACATCCTCAATAAGTTCACCAAACTTGTAAATGTTAGGTCTCATCTTTCTGAGGCTTTCCTTGTACTCTACAGGCGTCCTCATTTCTCATCCCTCAAAACAAACTCCCACTCGCACCACAAATCATCTGGGTGCTCATCCGGTGGACAAACAATGCAGTTCACAACAATATCTGAGTTAAACTCTTTTGCAAAACTCTTAAGAAAACCCCATCTAACGTTTTTACAGGGGAAAACACCAAGGCCTTTCTTTATCCTAGTGTTCTGAACCCTACAGTTTCTGTTTCTAATAACCGCTCTACTGTCTTCAACCTCAACCTCCTTATCCTCGATATCCAAAGCCCATCCACTGTGACGCAAAGCCTTCATCATAGTTGGGATATCACCGTCTTCTAAACCTAAAAACTTCTTCAATCTCCTCGCTTCGATTTTACCCATAACCTCCCAAACCTTTCTGTCTATCTCAGTAGCAGCCTCAGTACCAAACCTCTCCTCAATACCCAAAAAATACAAACCATCAACAGCCCACAGGTCACGGAGATGCAGAAAAACAAAATCCGCGACCTTATCACCTGGTATCTCAGCGATCAACCTTCTATCCTCTTCTCTCCCACTCATATTTCTCTACCCCATTTTGCACAAGTTAACGCAGAGGTATATTTTTCGACTACAAAAAACTACTTCCTCAACTCAGACAAAACCATTTCAACCGCCCCCGGCACCGCCTCAGCAACCTCCCTGCTGAGCTCCTCCTTAAAAGATGATGCCTCTGATATAGTGATGCCTACAACAACGATCTCAGAAGGCAACCTGTTTTCACCCATTTTTTTAGCTAAATCAACTGCTTCCAAAAAACTCATGCCATGCGGATTAGAAGAATGAACGGTTTCGAAATCACTCAAAGTGAAACGTTTCACCAAACCCTTTTCTTCACCAACAACGGCATCCACAACAACCGCTTTATCATAACCAAGAATTAAATCAACAAGATTCATACCACCAGTTAAAGCCTCCTCAAAAAACACTCCTCTGTTTTTCACCCTCCCCCTAAGCCTCCTCACAACATGAATACCTACACCATCATCTCCAAGAATAGGGTTACCAACACCAACCACAATAGTTTTCCTCATAACCTCTCGACAGACTTCAAAAGATTCCTATTAGAATCATAAACGTCAACCTTCAAAGCCAAACCACCAGGTAAAGTATGAGATGCACAAGCGAAACACGGGTCATAAGCACGAAAAGCCATCTCAACCTTATTCAACAAACCATCACTAACCACACCCTTCTTTATCACACCCTTTGCTGCATCCCTAATCGACATGTTTATGGCACCAGCGTTGTTTGTTGTAGCAACAATCAAGTTAGCCTTCTCCACAAGCCCATCCTTATCAAGTTTATAATGGTGTATCAACGTACCACGTGCTGCTTCAACCACACCCACCCCTTCACCGGGTTCACCAACAGGATTCCTAATCTTACTAGAAGTTATCTCCGGATCCTTAACCAACTCCAATGCTCTCTCAGACGCATACAACAACTCTATCAACCTAGCCCAATGAAACGCAAGCGTAGAATTCACAGGTTTACCACCAAGAGTTTCATAAAAACGTTTATACTCCTTATTCGCAAGAGGAGTAGCCATACCCTCTGCGGCATTAAGTCTACCCAACGGCCCAACCCTGTAAATACCACTACTTTTTCCATCAGTAAAACCCTTCCAACCAACTTTCTTAAGGTATGGAAACTTCACGTAACTCCATTCCTCAACATGCTCCGCAACATGCTCACCATACTCCCTGCCACTAAACTTTAAAAACTCTTCACCGTTTTGATCAGTAACCCTGATCATACCATCATAAAAGTTAACCCTGTTTTTTTCATCAACCAAACCCATGTTATACGTTTTAAGAGTAAAAGGATCACTGAGAATCATGTCCACATAACCCTTATTGTTCAACACTATCTCATCAAAAAGTTTCAAAGAAAACTTTGCGAAATCAACGCATGACTCAACCATCCTTTCGATTTCTCTACGTTCCTCCTCTGAAATAGGTTTAGAGACTCCACCAGGTAAACCACACACAGGATGAGTCGCCTTACCACCGATCATAGCCGTAATCTTCTGCCCATAAGCACGATGTTTAATAACCTCCTTACCAACCTCCACTCCAGCTTTCTCAATAACCCCAAAAATATTCCTCTTCTCAGGTGGAGCCTCAGGTCCAACAACAAAATCCGGTCCACCAAGGAAATAAAAATGAAGAATATGATCATATATTATATAACCACAATACATGAGTTCCCTAATCTTTTTAGCAGCAGAAGACGGCTCAACATTGAAAGCATCATCCAAAGCCTTTGTTGAAGCCATATGATGAGCCACAGGACAAACACCGCAAATCCTAGATGTTATCTGCGGCATATCCTCAGCACGTCTACCCTGACAAAACCTTTCAAAACCTCTGAGCTCAGGAATCTGCAAATAAGCGTTCTCCACATTACCCTGATCATCAAGGAAAATACTGATCTTACCATGTCCCTCCAACCTAGTTATAGGATCAATCACAACAGTCTTCATTTTTTAATCACCCTCCTATTTATCAGAGAACGAGGCAGAGTATACCGGTAAAAGGTTCCAAGCGGGTCCTTAACCTGATCAACAAGTTTCCTAATCTCCTCTTCACTCATATTCTCCTCATTCTCCACGCCAAGCACAGAAGCAAGAGCAGAAAGCATTTTCGCACCTTGATCAAAAGAGTTAGGTGTAGGTCCACCGCAACCTGTACAAGGCATGTTAGCGTCTAAACACGCTGCTCCGCAGCCTCCCCGAGTAGCAGGACCCATACAAATTATCCCTTGTTCAAGAAGACAAACGTTTGGGTCAACATTTTCAACCTCATAAACCCGTTTAATCTCCTTGATTTTTTTCTCCGATCTCTCCCTAGGGCATTCGTCACAAACCGATTTCAAAGGAGCAAGAACACTACCCTTAGGCGGCAACTTGTTTTCCACTATAGCATCAATGGCTTGAGAAATCAGTTTCGTCGGCGGAGGACAACCAGGAATATAATAATCAACATCAACAACCTGATCAAGGGTTTTCACAGTATCATAAAACTCCGGTAAAGTAAGCTCACCCTCACTAACCCTTGTTTTAGTTTTAGGCGTAACCTTACCAGGGTTATCAGTAGAAGGATTATCAACGTAAGCAACATCAAAGATCTCCTCACGGTTTGAAACATTCGCTAAACCAGGTATACAACCATCAGCTGCACATGAACCAAAAGCAACAAGCATCTTAGCTTTTTTCCTAAGAAGTTTAGCCATATGCTCGTTTTCCGATGTTCTAATTGCTCCATTGAAAAAACAAACGTCAAGGCTTTCATCATCCATAGCCTCAACATCACTATATTTCGTGTCCATCGCAACCGGCCAAAAAAGTATGTCAACATGCTCAACAACCTCAAGGATTTTCTCGTTGATATCCAAAACAGCTATCTCACAGCCTCCGCAGCTTGCAGCCCAATAAAAGGCAAACTTTAACTTACCCTTATTTTCACTGCTCATTGTTCACCCCTCAAAGGATTCGGACCAATCTCCTTTATTTCTTCAACAAACTCCTTCACCACGTTAGCAAACTTTTGTCCCTCAGAAGCAGAAACATACTCAAACCTCACCCTCCGAGGATTTATATTAAGCTGCTGAAGCAACTCCTTAAGCAAAATAACCCTTCTGTTAGCCTTGTAATTACCAGACTGATAATGACAGTCACCAGGGTGACAACCAGCTATAAGCACACCATCAGCCCCTTTTTTCAACGCTTCAAGCACAAAAACAGGGTCAACCCTCCCAGAGCACATGACCCTAATTGGTTTAACATTAGCAGGATAAATGAGTCTACTTGTACCAGCGAGATCAGCGCCAGCATAAGCACACCAGTTGCATAAAAAAGCAACAATATTTGGTTCAAAATCGCTCATGCTTCACCTCCCAACACATCAACCACCGCCAGAATCTGATCGTCCTTGAACCCCTTCTGCTGCATAGCTCCAGATGGACAAGCAGCGACACAACTACCGCATCCCTTACAAAGTGCTTCAACAACCCTTGCAACATACTTATTATCCTCTTTTTTCATCAGTTCTATAGCGTTGAAACTACAAACAGAAACACAAGTAGCGCAACCTGAACAAAAATCCTCATCAACAAAAGCTATAAGCGGTTCAGCCTCCAACTCCTCCTTAGACAGTATGTTAGCCGCGCGAGATGCTGCTCCACTCGCCTGAGCAACACTATCCTGAATATCCTTAGGACCCTGACAGCAACCAGCTATAAAAATACCATCTGTGAAAGTATCCATTGGTTTAAGCTTAGGATGAGCCTCCAAAAAGAAACCATCGGCACCTCTTGACACATGCAGAATCTTACCAAGGTCAGAAGAGTCATTCCTTGGAACAACCGCTGGAACCAAAACAACCAAATCCGTTTTAATCTCAAAAAGCTTGTTCGTCATCGTATCAAAAACATCAATAGTTAAACCATCCTTCTTCTCTTTCACCTCAGATGGGCGACCTCTGAAAAAGTTTGTTTTAACACCTCTTATCCGCCTGTAAAACTCCTCATACCTTTTACCAAAAGAACGAATATCTGTGTAACAAATATTAATCTCAACATCATCACCAAGATGCTCCCTCAAAAGATAAGCCTGTTTCAAAGCAGTCATACAACCAACACGGCAACACCACGTGCAAACGGTTTCGTCACGTGAACCAACACAAAGAACAAAGGTTACACTCCCCGGCTTCCTTTGATCAGAGGGACAAACTATTTCACCACCGGTTGGACCAGAAGAACTAATAAGCCTTTCAAGCTCAAGAGTCGTTATAACATCCTTATAACGAGAATAACCATACTCGTACAAAGCAGAGGGATCCAGCAGATCATAACCTGTTGCAACCACTATAACTCCAACCTCAAACTCCACCAACTCCTCCTTCTGAGTGAAATCAATAGCTTCTGCTTCACAAACATCCTGACACGCTGGCGACCTACCACATTTACCGTACCTGAGAAACAAACACTGTTCAGGGTCAATCGTAGCCTTCAAAGGGATAGCTTGAGGAAATGGTATATAAACAGCACCCCTCTTACCCAGGTTCATATTGAACTCATCCGGAACCTTACCCTTCATCCTGCAAACATTAACGCAATCACCGCAACCGGTGCATTTATCAAAATCAACGTACCTTGGTTTCCTAACAACCTTAACCCTGTAGTTTCCAATGCTTCCATCAACACTAACCACCTCAGAATAAGCAAATAACTCAATGTTTGGATGATTCTTCACATCCATCATCTTAGGAGTGAGTATACAAGAAGCGCAGTCCAAAGTTGGAAACGTTTTGTCAAGCTGAGCCATCCTACCCCCTATACTCGGCTCCTTCTCAACAAGATAAACATGGAAACCCTTCTCAGAGAGATCAAGAGACGCCTGAATACCAGCTATACCACCACCAACAACCAAAGCCTTAGGTGTAACCTTAACCTTCTCCCTAACTAATGGTTCAAGTAGTCTAACCTTCGCAACCGCACCCTTAACAAGCAACTTAGCTTTCTCCGTAGCCTCCTTTCTATCCGGGTGAACCCATGAACACTGCTCCCTGATGTTAGCGATTTCAAGAACAAAAGGATTTAAACCAGCCTCCTCAACAACCCTCCTAAAAGTATGCTCATGCATCTGCGGAGAACAACTTGCTACCACAACACCATCCAGTTTAAACTTTTTAATAGACTCCTTGATAAGGTTTGCACCATTATCGGAACACATGTACTTGTAGCTTTTACTAACCACAACACCATCGAGTTTACCCGCGAAATCAACAACCTCGTCAACGTCAACAGTTGCAGCAATGTTAACACCACAATGACAAACAAACACACCAATCCTATCCATTCACGCTTCCTCCACTTTCAAACCTTCAACTTATCCACAGGGCTGAGATTCAAATCCAAACCAAGCTTCCTCTCATCCAAACCAAAAGCTAAACCAAGCAGCTGAGTAAGATAAAACACAGGAACCTCCAGTTTAGCAGCAACAGTTTCACCAGCCTTCTTCTGCCTTGAATCAAACATCCTCTGACACCATGGACAAACCGTCACCAAACCATCAAAACCATGCTCCTCAACAGCCTGGAGTTTCTGACCGGTTTTCGTTAAAGCAGACTCAGGCAGATTAACCAACAACAAACCACCGCAACAATCGAGTTTCTCAGCATAATCCATTGTTTCAGCACCCAAAGCCTCAAGAACCGCCTCAATCTTCATAGGGTTCTCAGAATCAACAGGTCTACCAATCTCACTTGGTCTAACCAGATGACAACCATAATGTGACGCAATCTTCAAACCCTTCAAAGGCTTCTTCACATGTTTTTTAATCTCCTTAACACCAACATGATCATACAATAAATCAACAGTGTGAACAACACCAACTTTACCCTTATACTCCAGGTCTTCGGAAGCAAGCATCTCGTTAACCCTGCTCCTCATCCCTCCATCGTTGTCTAAAATGTTTTTACATTCACTTAAAGCAAAATGACACACACTGCAGGGAACAAAAAGATCAAAACCCTGCTGTTCAGCGATCGCAAGATTCCTTGCAGAAAGATACAAAGTCAAAAGCTGATTAATACTTTTCACAGGTTCACCGCAACAAGAAAAGTTTTCCACATCAACCAGCTCAACGCCCAACACTGGGAAAACCTCCCTAATAGAAAGCTCGTAACCATACTGCTCCGTCTGCATCACACAACCCGGGTACAGAGTATATTTTTTCATCTAAACTTCCCCTTACACCTTCTCAACAGCCAGTTTAGTCAAAACCATCTGAAACTTAGAAGCATCCTTTGGTTTAGAAACCCTTGGTAAACCAAGATCTTCTCTCCTCCTCGTTTTCATATCCCGTGTCTGTACCTCCTGAACATCCTGAATCAAACCCATTGACAAAATCGACTGAAGCATACTAGTGTAGTTACCAGGAATCTGCTTACCTCCCATAACAGCCAGGTTTTTCAAAGCAAACAAAACATCAACAGGTGAAACCTTCTGCGGGCAACGTTCCCTGCATTTAAAACAACTCATACAAGTCCAAATAACATCAGAGTTAACCATCTCATCAATCAAACCACGTTTAAGCAAAGCCATAATCTTATGAGGCTCAAGCTCAAGAAGCTTATGAGCCTCACAACCAGAAGTACACTTAGCACACTGAAAACAGTAATCAGACAACTCATTCTGAAGCCTCAACAACCTATTGTTTATCTCCTCCCTCAACTCAACCTGAGCTTCAGCCATGGACGTCAAATCCTTTATGCTCATGATACCACCCAAAGGGGTTTTTAACAGGTTTGCTTAAGTACGGTGTTCTCCCATTTATCACAAAGTTAACTTTGTTAACTTCGCGTTTTCCCAAATCACATATTCCTATATAAAACATGCTAATCTGTAGAACATGCCGAGATAACTGCTAACACATTTTTTTTTGCATACCAAAGCATGCATAAGTTGACTCTACACAAAACACAGCATCATAAACTCTGGACTCATCCACCATACAGATGTTTAAAAAGAATTTCTACATAGCATATAAAAGAGTTTCAAGTATCCCACATAGCGATCAGCTAGACATAATCCATGGGCCCTAAAGCATGCAGCAGACACCCAAAAATAAAAAGGTGGTACACCATACCAATTACAATACCAGAATTTTCCTAGGACAGGGATAATATGATGGAATTAAAAAACGAGTTTATCATGCCACCTATCAAGCTTGGTTACTCCACAGGGGACGGCAAAGTTACAGATAGACATATAAACTTCTATAAAGTTAGAAGTAAACATCTTGGTGCTATCGCTATCGAACCAATGTATCTAGATAAGGGTTTAAGGGAAATACCCAACCAACTTGGTATAGACAACGATGACAAAATCAAAGGTTTAAAAAACTTGTTTATGCTGTACATGAAACAGATACAAAGGTTACAAAAATAGATGGTGACAAAATCTATATAGCTGGTAGAGAAAAAGGTGTTTTAGAAGGTGTAAATCATATAATAATAGCCACCGGTATGAAAAGTTATAACCCTTTAGAGGAGAAACTTAGAGGTAAACTACCAGTATACGTAATAGGGGATGCCAAACAGGTTGGTAAAGCAAAGGATGCTATTGAAAGTGCCTTTGATTTAGCGAGTAAACTTTAAATTAACCTATCTACGGGACTTAGATTAAGGTTTAAACCCAACCTATCTGGATTTCTACCCACCGCCAGTCCCACAAGCTGTGTCAAATAGAACACCGGTACATCCAGTTTCTCCCCAATTGTACTCCCTGCCTTCTCTTGTTTCCCATCCAAAAGTCTACCACCATAAGGACAAACGATAGCTAGTGCATCAAACCCTCTATCCTTAACCGCCTTCAGTTTCTCCCCGGTTTTTGTAAGAGCAGCCTCCTTATGAGTAACCATCAATGGTGCACCACAACAGTTCAGTTTCTCAGAGTAATTCCACGTCTCGCCACCAATAGCCTTTATAATCTCCTCCATCTTACTTGGATGCTCCGCAGCATCCGGTCTACCCGCCTCAGTATATCTAATGGTGTGACAACCATAATGGCAGGCTATCTTCCATTTAACAGGGTTACTAACCTTCTCCTTTATCCTCTCCACCCCAATTACATCATGCAACAGATCAACTGTGTGATAAATCTCTAAATCACCTCTGTACTCCAAGCCCTCATTTTCCTTCAGTTTTTTAACAATCTTCTCCCTAAGTTCCTTAGAGTTGTTGAGACGATTTTTTGTCTCAACTAAAGATAAATGACCCAAGGCGCAGGGAACAAACATATCCAAACCCTTTTCCTCACATACCGCTATATTCCTAGCAGAAAGATACATCTGCATCAACAGATTAACGCTTCTCAAAGGCGCTCCGCAACAAGAGGTATTTTCCAAATCAACCAGTTCCACACCAAGATCAGGCAAAACCTCCCTAATGCTCATCTCATAAGCATACTGCTCTGCGGACATCACGCATCCAGGATAAAAACCAAGTTTTCTAATCATTTTTACCGCCTCATAGTTTCTCCGCTGCCAGCTGAGAAAGAGCTGACATAAAACCATTAATATTCTTAGGATGGCCCCGCTTCGGTAAACCAAGTTTCTCCCTACTCCAACCCTTATTATCCTTATCCAAAACCTCAACAGGTTCCTGTATATACCCTGTTGACAATATTCCCTGCAGCAGGTTTTGATAATCTCCAGGTAGCGACCCACCAGACATCACGTACCAGTTTTTAAGGATAAACATCACGTCAACGGGGCTCATCTCCTGAGGACACCTTTCTTTACATTTAAAGCAGCCAACGCAAGCCCAGATTACATCAGAGTTCATCATCTCATCCAAAAAACCGGTTTTAACAGAAGCCATGACAGAATGAGGTTGAAGCTCAAGCAGTTTCATAGCCTCACAACCAGAGGTGCACTTGGCACACTGGAAACATAAACTAGGATTCTTTACACCAAGTACAGCCAACTGTCTTATAAGCTCCTTCTGTTTATCGCCCTCCGGTTTAGACATATTAAATAAATCCGTTAAACCCATCATTGCACCCCCTTCAAATACTCAGCCATTTCCCTGCAACTCCTCTGAAACTTCTGCCCATCAGGTGTAAGAATCTCAACAAAACGAAGCCTGTTAACATCAACACCTTTCTCCTCCAAGATTTCCCTGGCTTTCATGTACTTCTCCTCAGCAGCCTCAGTACCATCTACATAATGACACAAACCCTTAGGACATGCAAAAATCATCACGCCCTTAGCTCCCTTCTCAAATGGATAAAGAATATCCTCCACGCTTAACCTACCCACACAGGGCAGCTTCACCACCTTCACCATTGGAGGATACTCCATCCTGCTTGTACCAGCAATATCAGCAGCATTATAACCACAGGTTTCAGTGGTATAAGCAATAACAGAATCCGGATCCCCCTCCAATATACCATCAACCTGCGCCCTAAGCTGCGCCTTTGTGAGATGTCTTATCTCTATAGCATCCTCAGGGCAAACAGAAACACATTTACCACAGCCCTTACAAGCCATATCCACAACTTCATAGCTCTCAGTAATCGCGCCGTACCTACAAGCCTCTCTGCACAAACCACATCTTGTACATTTATCTGGATCAATTACTGCAGTGGTTAAATCCACAGTGGCAACATCATCCTTCAATATCGTAGCAACCCGGCTAGCTGCAGCACCAGCATCGGTTATACTATCCTGAATAGACTTGGGCCCCTCCGCTGTACCAATGATGTAGATTCCCTCAGTTGTTGTATCAACCGGAGCAATCTTAACATGCAACGGTGAAAGAAACTTATCCATCCCATACTGTAAATGCAAAACCTCAGCCATCCTTTTTGTACCCTCAGACGGCTCCAAAGCCGTTGCCAAAACAATTAAATCAGACTCAACCCGCATAAACTTATTAGTAGCCTTATCAAACACATCAAAAAACAGTCTACCATCAGGTGTATCCATTATCTGAGAAGGCCTTCCCATTATCATGTTGATATTCTTCTCGCGGGCAAGAGCATAATACTCCTCATTCCTACGACCAGGTGCCCTAATATCTATGTAACACATGTTTATAGTAGCATCCGGAAACTTAGCACGCATAATCTTAGCGTTTTTAATAGAATACATACAGCAGATGTTGGAACAGTACTCCTTATGTCTCTTATCCCTTGAACCAGCACACTGAATAAAAGTGATGGTTTTCGGTTCCCTACCATCAGAAGGACACACAACTTTACCACCGGTTGGACCGGATGGAACAATCATCCTCTCCAGTTCCAAACCAGTTATAACATCAGGGTGCTCATAATAGTACTCAGTATTACTCAGATCAGTCTGCTGATAACCTGTTGCAACAACTATGGCCCCAACCTTAAGTTCCCTCCTCTCCTTTTTCTGATTGAAATCCACAGCATCAGCCGGACAAACCTTTTCACATATCCCACATACACCCTTGTTGATTTTTAAACAGGCCTCCTCTTCTATGAAAGCAGCGTTTGGAACAGAACCATCAAATGGTATATGAATAGCCTTTGTTTTATCTAAACCAAGATTGTAGTTGTTTGGAATAGATACTGGGCATTTCTCAGTACATAACCCGCAGGCTGTACATCTATCCAAATCAACGTACCTTGGTTTAGTTTCAACAGTAACATTGTAATCCCCAACTCTCCCAGATAGACCAACAACCTCAGACAAGGTTAAAAGCTCTATATTTGGATGAGCTTTAACCTCATTCATTATAGGCGAAACCGTGCACATGGAGCAGTCATCGGTGGGAAAGGTTCTACCAAGTTTCGTCATGTTTCCACCAATGGACGCTTCCTTCTCAACAAGATAAACATGGAAACCCTTGTCTGCAAGTTCAAGAGATGCATGCATTCCCGCTATACCAGCACCTATAACAAGAACATCCCTCTTAACAGGCACATCCACAGTACCTATAGGCTCATGATGCTGAACCTTATTAATGGCTCCTTTGATAATAGAATAAGCCTTCTTAGTAGCCTCCTCTCTGTCAGAGTGCACCCAGGAACAATGCTCCCTGATGTTAGCCATCTCAAACATGTAAGCATTCAGTTTCTGCTTCACACAATCCTTAAAAATATTCCAATGATGCTTAGGGGAACAACTGGCAATAACCAGTCTATCCACATCCTTGTTTTTATCCAAAGTATCAAGAATCATCTGCTGCCCTGCTTCTGAGCAGAGAAACATGTGATTCTTAACAACAAGGTTTTTATCCTTAGAAAACTCCTTTTTAAGTTTCTCAATATCCACCGTTGCAGCTATGTTGTCCCCACAATGACATAGAAAGACTGCTGTTTTACCCATCTACTCATCAACCCCTATCTTCCACCTCTTTAGCAGGTATAGGATCTTTAATAACATCAGATGAATTAAAGGTGGATAAAAAGAAGTTTTTTGTAAGCTTTATAGCGCCAGTTGGACAAATGTCCTCACAAAGAGCACAAAAACAACATTTACCTATATCCACCCTTGGATATTTCTTAGGATATTTCTCCTTATATTTCTCTGGTGCTTCAACCATATCTATGGCCTTATTTGGACATATCTTAGCGCAAAGATTACATGATATGCATTTGTCTACATCGTAACTATGCTCCCCTCTGTATCCATCCGGTATTGGATTAGACTCATGTGGAAACCTGGTTGTGATGGGTTTAGAAACCATATTTTTTAATATTTTAGGGACTACCTTCATCTTCATCTTTTATCACCTATCGATATCAGCTGGGCATCCATTTAAACTCCAGTATATTGCTGGTACATCAGCTATCTGTGCATCCCTCAATAGAAACTCTAAAACCGGTATAATATGCAGAAAACTTGGTCCTCGAATCTTTACTCTATATGGTTTGATTCCACCATCGCTAACCATATACACCCCTGCTTCCCCTCTTCCAATCTCATTCCTAATATATGCCTCACCTTCAGGTATCTTCATATTGAGTTTTGGTTTGCTAAACTCTTTTGCTATAAAATCTCCATCAGGTAAGTCTTTCAAAGCCTGTTTTATAATACCTACCGATTGTTCCATCTCCTCCAATCCTATTTGAAACCTTGCATAGGCGTCTCCTTCTTTTCTAACAGGTATCTCGAAATCAAATCTATCATACACCTCATATGGTTCTTCTTTCCTAACATCCGTCTTCAAACCACTGGCTCTTAAAACAGGTCCTGTCGCACCTAACCTTATCGCATCCTTCAGATTCAATATACCTACGTCTTTTAATCTAGCTAGATTTGCAGGGTTTTCTGCTCTCTCAAAATCTATCATCTTCCCTATTTTATCTAAAACATTCAGTATCTTTTCCTCTGCTGATTCCGGCAAATCCCTTCTAACGCCACCAGGGCATATATACCCTGCAGGATAAACTCTTCCACCAGTTATTAACTCAAACAAATCAAGTATAAAATCCCTGTAACCAAACGCCAGTTTGAACCCCGTATCAAAACCTGTGCCAATTGAGATAATTCCATACCATATAAGATGAGACTGTATCCTGGACAACTCTGCCATTATAACCCGTATATATTTTGCTCTTTCAGGTACCTCCACACCCATCAACTCATCTACAGCCTCAGCGTGTACAAGATTCCAAGCCAAGGATTCGAGTACGCATATTCTATCAGATAAAACAGCATTTTGTAGAGGCAACCTATACTCCATTAATTTCTCAAAACCTCTATGCAGATACCCTGGATCTGCCCTCGCAGATACTATCCTCTCTCCATCCACTTTAAGCTTAACAGAGAAGTTACCGGAGCCAGGATGAGCTGGACCAAAGAACAACTCATAGGTATCATCATCTATCTTCTCCATAGTTCCCTGCATTTCAGTCCCTCCCAAAATAGGCTGATTCTCTATCATTATCTTTGCTGTAATACTCATTTCTAACGTATTCTCTCCAATCAAAGTCCTTCCTAAATGGAGCTGGTCCATCCCAATCCTCTAAGAAGAGAGGTGATAAATCGGGATTTCCCTTGAATTTAACTCCAAACAGCTCATGCATCTCCCTCTCATGTATCTGAGAACTTTCACCCCATATTTTAGAAACGGTTTCAATCTCTGGATTTTCCCTATCTACCATCGTTTTAATGGTTATAAGGATTTTATCATCATAAGACCATATATGATAGGTTAACTCGTATTCTCCTTTTTTAGGCCAATCTGTTACAGAGAGGGCGGACAGATGTTTAAAACCAAGCTTATTTTTTACAAACATACATAAATCAATCAAATCCTCTGACGGAGACTTCACCCATATCCTTCTTTCTCTCTGAATCCCTACGTCCACCTTGAAATTTTTGGTTATATTCTCTATGATTTCCTTCTCTCTCACCGACTCAACCATATTACTTCATCTCCTCTACATGTTTGAAGATCTTTCCAACCGCCTCAAATACTGCCTCTGGTCTAGGTGGACAACCCGGTATATACATTGTAACTGGCAGATAATCCTCCAATCTTTTTATTGTGTTATATGAATCCCAGTACATACCGCCCGTCATAGTACATGAACCCAGTGCGATTACCACCTTTGGCTCAGACATCTGCTCATATATCCTCTGCGCTCTTTTGATTGATTTTAAAGTCTGATACCCCGCAATGAATAAAACATCTGCATGCCTAGGGTTTCCTACAACAATTATGCCAAATCTCTCCATATCCCATCTGGATCCAACAAGGGGAACCAACTCGCAGAATCCACAAGAGTTAAACCAGTTAAAAACCCATATCGCCTTTATAAGCCTCTTCATAACCTTTTTTTGTGGAGATTCCTCACTCATTTTATTGCCTTCTTTCAATTTTGTGTACACCCATTCAACATATCAATATCTAAGCCTCATCAGAGATTTTTTTCCAATCTAACTCATCTTCTCCTTAACCGCATTCGTCAACTTAGGTAGAACCTCGTAGAGGTCTCCCACAATACCATAGTCGGCGGATTTAAATATTAATGCTTCAGGATCCTTGTTTATCGCAACCACCACATCCGAGTCACGCATACCAGCTATATGCTGAATCTGGCCAGAAATACCAACAGCAATGTAAAGCTTCGGTTTAACCTTATGCCCAGATAAACCAATCCAATGATCCTCAGACAACCATTTCAGATCAGCAGCAATCGGTCGAGAACAACCGGTTGTTCCCCTTAACACCTTGGCCAGCTCCTCCACCAATTGTATATCCTCTTTTTTCTTGAACCCTCTACCACAGGAAACAATGATTTCAGCGTCCTCAACATTCACTTCACCGGTTTTCATCTCCTTAACGTCAACAATCCTTGAAGGATACCCATCCACCTTCACCTCTTTTTTAATCACCTCCCCAGCTCTACTCTCATCTTCTGGGAGAGGGTCAAAAACCTTAGGAGGTATGGTAACAACAGCGGGTTTAGAGTTAAACCGTTCAACAGCAATGGCGTTACCACTGTAAACCACTCTCTCAGTGGTAAGTTTCCCATCCTTTACGTAAAGGTTTATGCAGTCTATCACACAACCTGTGTCAAGCTTTGCAGCTAGACGGGAGGCAAGCTCTTTACCGTTTTTAGTGGAACCGACAATAACAACCTCCTCGTTGGTTTCCTCAAGAATCTTCTCCATCGCGTCAGTGTACTCCTCGCCCTTGAATGTGTTCAACCCTGTTTTAACCATGAAAACCCTGTCGGCACCATGCATTATATATTTTTTAGCCAAGCTTTCATCATCAGTGTCAAACACTACAGCAGTAGCCTTCTCATCCAACTCCTTGGAAACATCCTTGGCCTTAGCTATCAACTCAAGCATGTTTTTTTCATCATCAGAGTAAACAAGCACCATCTTTCATCACCTCAAAACACCCTCTTTAGCAAGACTATCAACCAGTTTCTCCACAGCCTCATCAACATCATCCTGATAAACAATGTTTTTCCTCTCCATAGAAACCCCTTTAACCTCAACCGTTTCCATCTTAGGAGTAAGCTCCTTCACACCAAGCGACTCCATACTCCATTCATTGATTGGTTTGTTAGCAGAGGCAAGTATCTGCATAAGGCTGGGTAACCTGGGTTCATTAATCTCTTTAGTAACCGTTATAAGCACAGGGTATGGTGACTCCATTGTTACAACAACATCACCCACATCCCTTTCAGCAACAACCTTATCCTTCTCAGCATCAACCTTCCTGGCGTATGTTATCTGAGGAATCCCAAGAAGACCTGCTAACCTCGGTCCCATCTGACCAGAAAACAAGTCAATTGATGCCTCCCCACCAAGTACAATATCATAGTCTCCTATCTTCTTTATCGCAGCAGCCAACAACTTAGACACCACATCATAGTCAGCGTTCTCAGGTGCAGAAACTATCACAGCCTCATCAGCACCCATAGCAAGCAACTCCTTAACCCTCTCCTTAGCGTCGGATGAACTAACGGTTAAAACCGTGACCTTACCGCCATGTTTCTCCTTTATTCTTATTGCCTCCTCCACAGCGTTTTTATCGATATCACTTATCTTCAAAGGAACACCCTGCAACACCGGCTTCTTAGTGCTGGGGTCAACCTTGATCTCAGACACATCAATAACCTGCTTCGCACAAACAACTATATTCATAGCCTAACCTCCATACCTTTCCTCTTCATCTCCAACTCCCTTAACTCCTTTCTCTTTATCTTACCGCTCTGCGTCTTAGGCAGCTCCTCAACAAACTCAATCTCCCTAGGATACTTGTAGGGTGCAGCATTCTCCTTCATAAACCGTTGAATATCCTTAACCATCTCATCACCTGGTTCAAACTCCTCATTAAGTATAACAAATGCTTTAACAATCACACCCCTCATCTTGTCAGGGCTTGCAACCACTGCAGCTTCAAGAACAGCAGGATGCTCAATGAGAGCACTCTCCACCTCAAAAGGCGAAACCCTGTAACCAGCGGTCATAATAAGGTCATCACCACGAGCGGCAAACCAATAATAACCCTCCTCATCCATGTAAACGGTGTCACCGGTTAAAAACCAACCGTTTTTAAAAGCCTCCCTTGTTTTATCAGGTTTATTCCAGTACTCAAGGAAAAGCCCAGGGTCATCATCTTGCACAGCAAGAGTACCAAGTTCACCAGGTTTAACAGGGTTACCTTTTTCATCAACAACCCCGCAGACATGACCGGGCTGAGGCTTACCACATGAACCCGGTTTAATCGGCAAACCAGGCATGTTCGAAAGATAAACCATGACCTCAGTCATACCGATACCATCATATATTGTTACACCAAACCGTTTCTTCCACGCCTGAATAACCTCAGGGTTAAGTGGTTCACCAGCACTAATACAATGCCTAAGCTCAGATAAATCATACTTTTTCTCTGCATCCTTAACCGTGAGAAACATTCTATACGCTGTGGGAACCGAGGCGAGATTAGTCACGCGGTATTTCTCAAGCAAAGAAAACCATTTCTCAGGATCAAACCTGCCATCATAAAGTAAAACAGATGCAGCATGACGCCAGGCATAAATAAAAGCGTTACCCAACGGATAAATCCAGCTGAGAGCACCAGTATGAGCAACAATATCATCAGGTTTATAGACCTGCCAGTACAAAGCGTTTGGATCGTTACCAATAGCCCAACGATGAGCATGAACTGCACCCTTCGGCATACCCGTTGTTCCACTCGTGTAACAGAAAAACGCCATGTCCTCAGGTTTAGTATCAGCCACCTTAAGGTGACGAGAAGCGTTTTTCATCAAATCATAAAACGAAAGCTGATCCCTCTCAGCATCACCAACAACGACAATATGTTTCAATGTTGGACAGGAATGTTTTACCTCCTCTACCTCCTTAACATACTCTGGTGTGGTCACAGCAAGAACCGCTGCACTATCATTAATCCTGTACTCCACCTCCTTAGCTTTAAACATCACACTACTTGGAATAGGAACAGCACCAATTTTCACACCACCCAAAAAAACCATCTGGAACTCAGGGACATTTGGTAAACGTATTAGAAAACGATCACCCTTTTTAACACCAAGCTCCTTGAGAACATTCCCAAACCTGTTGGACAACAAAGCATACTCCCAGAACGTGTACTTCCTCGCTTCACCCTTCTCATTCTCCCAGTACAAAGCCACCTTATTCTTCACAGCAGGATTATTAATATGTTTGTCAACACAGTCATAACCCATGTTGTACTTCTCAGGTATCTCCCACCTCCAGTTTTTATACTCCCTGTCGTAGTTGAAATCCCCCATGCTTTTTCACCTAAACATTTTTTTATCTTAACAACTCTCGAGAGATAACCAAACGTTGTATCTCATTAGTGCCCTCATATATCTCGGTTATCTTAGCATCTCTAAACAACCTCTCAACCGTATACTCCTTAGTGTAACCATAGCCGCCATGGATCTGAACCGCTTTTATCGTTGCCTCAACCGCTGTCTCAGAAGCAAACATCTTAGCCATCGCAGCCTCCTTAGCATATGACTCACCCCTGTCCTTCTTGTATGCTGCATTGTAAACAAGGAAACGTGCCGCTTCTATCCGCGTAGCCATGTCAGCAATCATCCACTGGATTGCCTGGAATCTGGAGATGGGTCTACCAAACTGCTGCCGTTGTTTAGAATACTCTATACTTTCCTCAAGAGCAGCCTGAGCAATACCAACAGACTGTGCTGCGATACCGATACGGCCACCATCAAGTGCACTTAAAGCAATCTTAAAACCCTCGCCCTCCTTACCAAGAAGGTTCTCCTTGGGAACCTCCATGTCTTCAAAGAAAAGCTCAGAAACATGGTTAGCGTTAATACCCATCTTCTCAAAAACACTTCCAACCTTGAAACCTTTGAAAGTATTTTCAACGATAAAAGCACTGATACCCTTAGAACCAGCGTTTTTATCTGTAACAGCAAATGCAATAATAACACCCGCCTTGCTTCCACTGGTGATAAAGGTTTTAGACCCATTAATAACATACTTGTCACCCTTCAACTCAGCAGTGGTCTGCATGGCACCAAGATCAGAGCCTGCATTCGGTTCAGTACCAGCAAAAGCACCAATCTTCTCCCCCCTTGCAAGAATAGGCAGATACTTTTTTTTCTGTTCCTCAGTACCATACTTCATAATAGGCCATGAAACAAGAGAGTTATGCACCGATGTTATAACACCCGTAGAAGCACATTTTTTTGAAATCTCCTCAATAATGGTCACATAACTAACCGTGTCAAGACCTGCTCCTCCATACTCAGCTGGTATAATGACACCAAGAAGACCAAGCTTAGCCATCTTCTCAAGAATCTTTGTTGGATACTCCGAGTTCTTGTCCAACTCCGCGGCAACAGGTGCAATCTCCTTCTCAGCAAACTCCCGCACCATCTTCTGAATCATCTTTTGTTGATCGTTCAACTCCAGTTTCATGGGGGTGAGAATAAAATTAATAGACATAAAGGTTTCTGTAAAAATCTACAAAACAGAGCCGAGTCGATACGGCTCAGATAAAGGATGTAAATCAAAGTTAAACCAGGGTATGTTTCCAAATAACCCTATTTTCCCAAAGATTATTTTAGGAAACACTCTGGGTTTACCCCAATAGTTTTGATCCCATTCATTAAAATAACTGTTTATGAAATAAACTTGAACTTTTGAATTATCTTTTTGATTATTTTCTATGAAGTTGTTTTTATAGATCCTATTGTAGTTACTCTGATACTCCACGATTACACCAAGACGTTTGTTATTTGAAAACGTGTTGTATTGAACTACATTTTTCGTTGATTTACAATCTATACATATTCCTTCAAAATTATGTAAAAATTGATTATGCTGAATCCTGTTATTTTTAGAATGAATCAACCAAACCATTCCATCTCCCCATGAGATATTTGAATACTCAACCACACAATCTGAACAGTTAACAAGTACACAACCATAGTCTGCGTTTAAGAGACCCAAACACCTCATTGTTATATTTTGACAGTTAACAGCGATTACCTGCCCGGCATCCTCAGGTACATTGACATCTTTTTGATTTTTGTAATAATAGATTCTCTTTCCATTGACCGTGTTATTGTAGACATTTTGCATGAAGTATTTCTCACAAAAAGGCACAGGTTTCTTTTCATTATCATACAAAGAAAAAACAATACCATCTCCAGTAAATTCGTTGTCAAAGATTGTGACATTACTCACTTTTTTACCAAACACTCCAAGTGTGTTATTACAAATGTTGTTTCCACAAATTGTGCTGTTTGAGGCGGTTAAACGAATCCCTGCATAAAACCAGTTTTCATCTCCTAGCTCATCCCCCAGGCTTCCGTTTGTTATAGTAAATCCACTGATAACCACGTTTTCTGAAATTACACAGACAGTGTTTCCCTGCTTTTTCCCATCTACTGTTGTTCCTTCTTTGTCCTCACCTATCAACTTTATAGGTTTATCTATCAACAAATTTTCGTAGTATGTTCCATTGTAAACAAA
>Ga0164318_10001054_pt1 | contig 23603 bp, 36 predicted proteins | sample GuaBasSedimGuay9_FD_113734 | JGI IMG/M metagenome (GOLD analysis project Ga0164318, IMG submission 113734) | Subseafloor sediment microbial communities from Guaymas Basin, Gulf of California, Mexico - Guay9, Core 4571-4, 0-3 cm | ecosystem: Environmental > Aquatic > Marine > Hydrothermal vents...
GGGAGGCCGCCCTTCCACCGCCTGAGGAGGAACCCGTCCGGGACGAGGTGGCGTACTCCGACGACCTCCCCCTGGAGGTGGTACGGAAGGTGGACCGGCTCCTCCGACGCCTGCGTCACCTTCCACCTCACGAGCAGCGGCTGGTGGCCTTTCTGGCCACCAGGGAGCCCCGTTCCTACACCACCAGGGAGTTAGCGGCCTGGGTGGATTGTCCGGAAGCCACTCTGCTTTCCGAGCCCCCCACCCACCTGGTGGAGATGGGGCTCCTCTCCCGGGAGCGATTGGCCCGGGGCACCACCTACAGAGCCCAGCTCAAGGCCTACGTGAACTCCGCCTTCTCCGGATTCCTGCCCGACCTGGGTCCCCAGGGGGTCCACCGGCTGGTGACTTACCTCCGGGCCCGCTTGGCCCAACTCCCCGCTGCCGAACGTAATCTCAGTCACGTAGCTTGACGGTACACCTGTCCCCGTGATAGGATTCTTTAAAGGGGGAACTGGTGAAGGTACGTATAGTAGAACGTTATGATTCTGATTCTGGTGCCGTCAAGGAGTACGTGCTTAAGAAGGTGGATGGCCTATCTCGATATTTCGACCAGATTATCAGCGTCGATGCCATCCTGGAGGTGGAACGGGGTAGGCACAAGGTGGAGCTCATCGGGCACTTGGTGAATCGGAAGATCATCAAGGCCGAGGCGTCCACCGGGGATATGTATGCCTCCGTGGACCAGGCGGTGGACAAGCTGCAGCGGCAGCTGGTCAAATACAAGGAGCAGTTGCGGGTGGAGCGCAAGACCGGCCGGCCAGAGGCGGCTCCCTCGCCGGCGGACGACGACGCCCCCCGTATCGTCCGCATGGAGACCTACTTCCGCAAACCCATGTCACCGGAGGAGGCCGCTCTGCAGCTCGAGTCCAGTGGGCGGGAGTTCCTGGTGTTCTTCAACGCCGAGGACGATTCGCCGGCCGTGATATTCCGCCGGGGGGATGGGGAGTATGGGCTGATCCTCCCCCGTCGCTGAGGGAAAGGAGCTCGATGGCGAAGGCCCTGGTGCTCTATTCGGGTAGCCTGGCAAGCAAAGCGGCGCTCAGGCTGGCCCAGGGGGTGCCGGGGCTGGAGCTCAGGGTGATCTACTTTCGCTCCCCCTTCTTCTCCGATCCGGAGGACCTGGGCGACCACATGTATCCCCCTGGTGGGGGCCTGGCCACCAAGACTTTGAAGCGGGAGTACTTGAGGATAGCCATGGGGGGAGGGGGGCTACCCTTCCCCTGTGGGGCCTGCCGCTGGGTGCTCCTCTCCCGGGCCGCCCGGCTCCTCAGGCGGGCCCGGTTGGATTACGTAATCACCGGTGAGATCGTGGGCAAAGGGGGCCTAGGTGTGGGGGAGCTGGCCCGGTTGGACCAGGAGGTGGGCCTGGCCGGCCGGGTGATACGCCCCCTGTCCGGGGGGCTCTTGCCCCGGACCCGGGCCGAGGAACTGGGGCACTGGCCAGCCGCCGCCCTGTTCGACCTCACCGTCGAGGAGCCGGAACGGCTAGCCGCCCTGGCCCGGCGACTGGGACTGCCCCCGGGGGTGGAGGCCCAGGAGCGGTGTTCCCTGGCCGATCCGATCTACTTGGCTCGGCTCAAGCAGGTGCTGGAGGAGGGGTTGCCCACGGTTAATACCCTACGGTTACTTTCCTTCAAGCACTTCTTCTATTTCCCGCCGGACCTCAAGGTGGTGGTGGCCTTGGCCCCGGAGGAACAGGCTGAACTCCAAACTCTATTCCTCCCTCAGGACGTGAGGTTGTATTTCCCCATTCCCCGGTCTCCGCTAGTACTGGCCCGGGCGGATTGGTCCAAGCGGGGGGAGTCAGAGCGGGAGGCGGCGGTGCTCTCCGCTGCCCAACTGGCCCTGGCCCTGGCTGGCTTCCCGGTCGGCGAGCCCTGCGAACTCTGTTTCCGGTTCGAGTGGGAGGAGGAGACCAGGAGGCTGGCGGTGACCTCGGCTGTCCCGATGGGGGTCGACTTGATGCCCGCCCCGGCCGAGGTATACTTGGCCGGTTGATGTCCACAAGTTATCCCTTGGGTTGCCTCATACCTGAGGGAGGTGCACGATGCCGATCTATCGCTATAAATGCAAACGTTGTGGGGCGGAGTTCCGCGAGCTGGTCGCCCGTGGGGACGGGCAGTTGGTACGCTGTTCAGCCTGCGGCTCCACCGAGGTGACCCGGCTCCTGTCACGCTTCGGCGTGGTTTACAAGGGGAGCGGCTTTTACACCACCGAGTACCGGCGGAAGTCCTCCGGCGACTCGGGCGAAGGCGGCGGGAAGAAGTCGGGCGCGAAAGACTGACCGAGGGATCAATCAGGGGAGTTCCGGAGTCCTTTTCCGGACGGGGAGTTTTTGTGTCAGAGAGGTGAGGATAGGTGGCCATTTCCGGTGACGATATCAAGAAGGTGCGCCTTGGTCTGGCATCTCCCGAGGAGATGCTTTCCTGGTCCCGGGGGGAGGTGACCAACTCCGAGACCATCAACTACCGGACCCACAAGCCCGAGCGCGGGGGGCTGTACGCGGAGGAGATATTCGGTCCGGAGAACGACTACGAGTGCGCCTGCGGCAAGTACAAGGGCAAGAAGTACGAGGGCATTACCTGTGAGAAGTGCGGTGTGCTGGTGACGGATTCCTCGGTCCGCCGGGTGAACATGGGCCATATCCGCCTGGCCAGCCCGGTGGTGCACTTCTGGTACCTCAAGGGGGTGGCCTCCCCTCTGTCGCGCCTCCTGGGCATCAAACGTCGGGACCTCAGGCGGATCGCCTATTACGAGACCGAGACCTCCCGGGAGGACCTATTCGTCGTCACCTCCTCTTCCTCCCCCAAGATCAAGGTGGGGGAAACCCTATACGACACCGAAGTCCGCATCCTGTCCGGTGCCTTCACCTTCCAGGTGGAACGGGCGTTTTTGGTCACCTCCGCCCCCAAGGTCACCGCCGAGGAGGCGGGCACCGCCCTCATCGAGGAGCGAAAACTCCAGACCGGGGAGCCGTTCCGGGTGGTGATCCTGGGCAAACACGAGTACCCGGTCACCATGGACACCGACCTGTACGTGGAGGACGGCGAGGAGGTAGAAGAGGGCCAGCTCATCTGCGAGCGCCCGGCGGGCGAGGTCTGTTCCCAGACCATGTTCGAGATGCTCTCCGCCCGCTACGAGGGGATAGAGGGCCAGCCCATCACCGAGACCGTGGACAACCTGGCCTTCCTGGTGACCCGGGTCAAGGGGGATGTGCCCCTCCGGGTGGGGCAGCAGATCACCAGCTTGGAGCGGCGGGCCTACGAGCGGGCCTTCCCCGGCACCTTCGAGGCGGCCACCGGCGCCTTCGGCATCAAGGGGCTCTTGGCCAACCTGGACTTGGACGCCCTGTCCGAGGAGCTATGGGAGCAGCTGGACCGCACCGCCAACCAGGGCGAAAGGAGGCGGCTTCTCCACCGGCTGGAGGTGGTGGAGCAGCTGAAGAAATCCGGCAACCGCCCCGAGAACATGGTGCTGGAGGTGGTGCCGGTACTGCCCCCGGCCCTGCGGCCCATGATCCAGCTGGAGGGCGGCAAGTTCGCCACCACCGACCTCAACGACCTGTACCGGCGCATCATCAACCGCAACAACCGGCTCAAGAAGCTGATGGAGATGGGGGCGCCGGAGATCATCCTCCGGAACGAGCGGCGGATGCTGCAGGAGGCGGTGGACGCCCTCATCCATAACGAGAAGAAGGACAACCCCATCCGGGGCCGGGACGGCCGGCCGCTGAAATCCCTGTCCGAGCGGATCCAGGGCAAGCAGGGGCGCCTCCGACGGCACCTCCTGGGCCGCCGGGTGGACTACTCCGGCCGGGCCGTCATCGTGGTCAACCCCAAGCTCAAGCTCTACCAGTGCGGCATCCCCAAGAAGATGGCCCTGGAGCTGTTCAAGCCGTTCGTGCTGGCCCGACTGGAGAACGTGACCTTCTCCGATTACGACGAGGTGAAGAACCGGGCCCTGGCCGGGGAGCTACCTGAAGTGTGGGACATCTTGGACGAACTGATTAAGTAGTCCCCGGTGCTCCTCAACCGGGCCCCCACCCTACACCGCCTTTCCATCCAAGCCTTCGAGCCCATCCTGGTGGATGGGGACGCCATCCAAATCCACCCCCATGTGTGTCCGCCCTACAACGCCGACTTCGACGGCGACCAGATGGCGGTGCACCTGCCCCTGTCCAAGGAGGCGGTTAGGGAAGCCAAGGAGCTGATGCTGTCGGCCAAGAACATCCTGTCCCCGGCCCACGGCGGGCCGCTGGCCGTCCCCACCCAGGACCAGGTATACGGGTTCTTCTACCTCACCGTGCTGAACCCCCAGGGCAAGGGGGCCGGAAAGGCGTTCCGGTCGGTGGAGGAAGCCCAGAAGGCCTACGAGCACGGGGTGATCGAACTCCACTCTCCGGTCAAGATCCGCATAGACGGCGAGCTCATCGAGACCACCTTAGGGCGGGCCCTCCTTAACCTGGCCTTTCCCCCCGATCTCAGGGACTGGGATCTGACCTTCGACTCCAGGATCACCCGGCGGAAGGTGCGGGAGTGCTTCCTCCGCTACGGGTGGGAGAGGACCACAGAACTGCTGGACCGGGTGAAGGAGCTGGGGTTCAAGTACGCCACCCTGTCCGGGCTCACCATCTCCATCCCGGACTGTGAGATCCCGCCGGAGAAGGAGGAGCTGATCCGGGACGCCCAGGCCAAGGTGGAGCGGATCAACCGCATGTACGAGCGGGGCCTGGCCACCGAGACCCAGCGCTTCCAGGCGGTGGTGCGGGTATGGCGGGAGACGGTGGACAAGGTGGAAGAGGCCACCATGCGGAATCTGTCCAAGAACCCGTTCAACCCGGTGTGGGGCATCGTGGCCTCCGGGGCCCGGGGTTCCTCCTCCCAGGTGAAGCAGCTGGCCGGCATGCGGGGCCCCATGGCCGACCCACAGGGGCGGGTCATCGAGTGGCCGGTTATCTCCAACTTCCGGGAGGGGTTGTCCATCATCGAGTACTTCATCTCCACCCACGGCGGCCGGAAGGGGACCGCCGACACCGCCCTCAGGACCGCCGACGCCGGCTACCTCACCCGGAGGCTGGTGGACGCCTGTGTGGACGTGATCGTCAAGGAGCACGATTGCGGCACCCGCCAGGGGGTGGAGGTGGATCCCCTGTACTTCGCTGGGGGCGGGGTGATGGAGTCCATCCCGGAGCGCATCTATGGCCGGGTGACCGCCGAGCCCATCTACAACCCGGCCACCGGCGAGCTGCTGGTGGACCGGAACGTGATGATCGACCGGGAGACCTCCGAGCGGGTGGGGGCCTTGGAAGTGGAGCTTTCCCTGGCCGAGGAGGGGGCTCGGGACCGGGCGGTGCACGCCAAGGCGGTGGAGGATGTGCGCCATCCCCAGACCGGGGCGGTGCTCCTGCGCCGGGACGAGTCGCTGACTCCGGAGCTGGTGGACGATCTTTTGGCCGCGGGGGTGGAGAAGGTGCGGGTCCGGCCCCGGATAGTGATCCGCTCCCCCACCACCTGCCAGACCCCGGAGGGGATGTGCCAGCTCTGTTACGGCATGGACCTGGCTTTCCATCGGCTGGTGGACCTGGGCACTGCGGTGGGGGTGATCGCGGCCCAATCCATCGGCGAGCCCGGTACCCAGCTCACCATGCGTACCTTCCACACTGGCGGGGTGGCCGGGGTGGACATCACCCAGGGACTACCCCGGGCCGAGGAGCTGTTCGAGGCCCGGAAGACCACCCGGGGTGCCCACGCCACCGTGGCCCCCCTGGACGGCCATATCACCAAGGTGGAGACCACCCGCACCGGTAAGGAGCTGGTGGAGATCACCTCGGTGCCCAGGACGGTGCGCCTGCCCGCGGCCCTGCTCCGGGTGGGCGAGGGGGAGGAGGTGGACGCGTCCTCCTTCCTGTCCCTCAGGTCCCCCTTGGACGGCACCGCCTTCTATTTCCAGGAAGACGGCCGCCGGTATCTGGCCATCTTGGACACCGCCGCCCTGGACCGGGTCTATTCCCTGCCCGAGGGGGTGGCCCCGGCGGTGGCCCACCGAGCTCAAGTGGAAGAGGGCACTGCCCTGTCGGAGGAGTACCACATCGAGGCCCCCCTGGCCGAGACGGCCGGGACGGTGGAGATCAAGCAGGAGGGCAGGAAGCGGTTCGTGGTGGTCAGGGCCGCCGATGGTGCGGAACACCGGTACGAGGTCCCTTACGGGGCCCAGATCCTGGTCAAGGACGGCGAGGAGGTGGAGGCGGGGCGAAAGCTCACCACCCGCTCCCGTCCCTTGACGGTGGCCTCCGAGGTGGAGGGCACGGTGCTCCTGGCCGAGGGGAGCCTGGCGGTGCTCTCCCCCTCCAGTCGGGGGGTGATCCTGCCCCTGACCCCGGACCTGATGCCCATGGCCGAGCATGGGGCTCCGGTGCGGGAGGGCCAGGAGATCCTGCGGGTGAACCTCCCCCAGGGGGAGGCGGTGCTGATCGAGCGGGTCCAGGTGGAGGGGGACCTGGCTACGGTGCGCCTCCGCTACCGGGCCCGGGTGGAGTGCTCCGAGGCCGCCATCGTCCGGGAGGGGGACAAGGTGGAGCGGGGCGAGCCCTTGTCCAAGGGGGTGATCCCGCCCCACTATCTGATGGAGGTGGCCGGGGTCCTCAAGACCAGGGAGTACCTGCTCACTGAGCTCCAGCGGGTCTACAAGTCCCAGGGTGTGGATATAAACGATAAGCACTTTGAGGTGGTCATCCGCCAGATCCTGAACAACGTACGCATCGAGGACCCGGGGGAGTCGGAGTTCATGCTGAACGACATCGTCCCCCTGGAGGTGTTCCAGCGGGAGGTGCGGCGGCTGTCGGAGGAGAACGCCCGCATCCGCCGCCAGCGGGAGGAGCTGGTGGGGGCGGTGCTGTTGGCCCCGGTGACCCGGGGCGGGATGACCCTGGCCGAGGCCGGGGAGGAGATCAGCCAGCGCCTGTTGGAGCGGATGGTGGCCCTGGGGGTGCGGCAGGTACGGGTGGAGCTCCACGGGGAGCCCCGCACGGTGCGCATCCTGGAGTACCGGTTGCCCCAGGGGGAGCGGGAGCTTCTGCGGATCTCTCGGGCGGCCCTGCTGAGGAAATCTTGGCTGGCCGCCGCCTCGTTCGAGCGCACCACCAAGGTGTTGGCGGATGCCGCCCTGCGGGGCGAGGAGGACCCCCTCCAGGGGCTGAAGCCGTGCCTCATGGTGGGAAAGAAGGTGCCGGTGGGGACGGGCTTCCCCTTCCCCCAGGAGGAGGAAGAGCCAGAGCCGGAGAAGGTGGAAGAGCGTTGAATCCGGCCCCGGCTTTCGTCTAAAATGCGCGCCTAGGAGGTAAGCGAGTATGCCGACGTTCAACCAACTGGTTCGTTATGGCCGTAAGCCGAAGCTCTCGAAGAGCAAGTCGGTGGCCCTGGAGGAGTGCCCGCAGCGGCGGGGCGTCTGCGTGCGTGTGTTCACCCGCACGCCGAAGAAGCCCAACTCCGCCCTGCGGAAGGTGGCCCGGGTGAGGCTGTCCAACGGGCGAGAGGTGACCGCCTACATCCCGGGTGAGGGACACAACCTCCAGGAGCACTCCATCGTGCTCGTGCGGGGTGGGCGGGTGAAGGACCTGCCGGGGGTGAAGTACCACATCGTCCGCGGCGCGCTGGACGCGGCCGGGGTGGAGGGCCGCCGCCAGGCCAGGTCCAAGTACGGGGTGCGCCGCCCCAAGGAGGGTTGATATGCCCACGTTCGACATCGTCATCCCCGGGCGGGACGTGCCCCAGGACGTGCGTTACGGCTCCAAGCTGGTGGAGAAGCTGATCAACTACGTGATGTGGGACGGCAAGAAGTCCCTGGCCCGTCGCATCGTGTACCAGGCGTTCGATATCCTGGAGCGGCGGGGCGAGGGGCCGGCCCTGGAGACGTTCATCAAGGCGGTCCAGAACTGCATGCCTAAGTTGGAGGTCCGCTCCCGACGGGTGGGCGGTGCCACCTATCAGGTGCCGTTCGAGGTGCCCGCCCATCGGCAGACCATGCTCGCCCTGCGCTGGATCGTCCAGGCGGCCCGCAACCGGTCCGAGCGTACCATGCCGGAGCGGCTGGCCGCCGAGATCGCCGATGCCGCGCGGGGGGAGGGCGCCGCGGTCCAGAAGAAGCTCGAGTCCCACCGCATGGCCGAAGCCAACCGCGCCTTCGCCCATTACCGCTGGTAGGGCAGGTGGGCCGGCCGATGGACGGGCCTAGCTACGATATCAAGCGGGTTCGTAACATCGGCATCGTGGCCCACATCGATGCCGGCAAGACCACCCTCACCGAGCGCATCCTCTATTACACCGGCAAGATCCACAAGCTGGGCGAGGTGCACGAGGGCACCGCGGAGATGGACTGGATGGACCAGGAGCGGGAGCGAGGCATCACCATCACCGCGGCCGCCACCACCGTACGCTGGCGGGACCACCAGATCAACATCATCGACACCCCGGGACACGTGGATTTCACCGCCGAGGTGGAGCGGTCCCTCAGGGTCCTGGATGGGGCGGTGGTGGTGTTCTCCGGGGTGGAGGGGGTGGAGTCCCAGTCCGAAACGGTATGGCGGCAGGCGGACCGCTACCACGTGCCCCGGATAGCGTTCGTGAACAAACTGGATCGCATTGAGTCCGACTTCGACGCCACCCTGCGGGCCATCGAGGAGCGGCTGGGGGCAGTTCCGCTGCCCCTGGCCTTCCCCTGGAAGGACCCGGACGGCCGCCTCCTGGGGATGGTGGACGTGCTCTCCGGCCGGGCCATCCGTTGGGACCAGGGGACCCGGGGGGGGAAGTTCGAATACCTGCCCCTGCCCCCGGAGGTGGAGGGGGACTTCCGCCGCCACCGGGAGGCCCTCCTGGAGCGTCTCTCGGAGCTCTCCGACGAGCTGGCGGAGGCCTACCTCGCCGGGGAGGAGGTGCCCCGGGAACGGTTGCTCCCTTTGATCCGGCGGGCGACCCTGGAGCGTAGATGGGTCCCGGTGCTGGGGGGATCGGCTTTGGGGAACGTGGGGGTGCAGCCGGTCCTGGACGCGGTGGTGGATTTCCTGCCTTCTCCCCTGGACGTGCCGCCGGTGAGCGGGTTCTCGGATGACGGCGGGGAGGAGGTCCGACGGCCGGCCCCGGAGGAGCCGCTGGCGGCCCTGGTGTTCAAGGTGGCCGCGGACCCCTATGCGGGCCGGCTCCTCTATACCCGGGTCTACTCCGGGGGCTTGTCCGAGGGTCAGGTTGTCCTGAACGCCACCTCGGGCCGCAAGGTGCGGGTGACCAAGCTGTTTCGGCTGCACGCCAATCGGAGGGAGCGGCTGGATAGGGCCACCGCTGGGGATATCGTGGGCCTCATCTCCACCGATCGGGTGCTCACCGGGGACACCCTGTGCGATCCGGCGAGGCCCCTGCACCTGGAGCCCATTGCCTTCCCGGAGCCGGTGGTGTTCATGGCGGTGGAGGCGCGGTCCGAGGCCGAGGAGCCCGCCCTGCGGGAGGCCCTGGACAAGATCGCCCAGGAGGACCCCACCTTCCACGTGCGGGAGGACGAGTCCACCGGGCAGCTGTTGGTGGGGGGGATGGGGGAACTGCACCTGGAGGTGCAGCTCCGGAGGGTGCGGGAGGAGTTCGGGGTGCCGCATCGGGTGGGCCGGCCCAGGGTGGCCTACAAGGAGACCCTGGCCGCCCCGGTGGTGATCGAGGAGGAGCTGTCCCGCACTTTGGCCGGCCGGGGCCAGTACGCCCGGCTCCAGATCCGGTTTGAGCCCTTGCCCCGGGGTGAGGGGTTCCGGTTCCAGTCCCAGGTGCCCCCCGAGGTGTTGCCGCCCCACTTCCTGGAGGCGGCCCGGCGGGGGATCGAAGGGGCCTTGGCCTCCTCCCCCATCGGCGGGTACCCGGTGGCGGACGTGTCCGCCCTGGTGCTGGGGGGGGCATTCCACCCGGTTGACTCCACCGAAATCGCGTTTGAGGCCTGTGGTACCCAGGCCCTCAGGCGGGCCCTGGAGGAGGCGGGGGTGCTGCTGTTGGAACCCGTCGCCGAGGGTGATATAATCACGCCCAGCGAGTACCTAGGAGAGGTCGTTTCGGATCTGGGTCGCCGAAGGGGCGAGGTCCGATCCATCGAGGCCAAGGGTACATTTGAGATCATCCATGTGGCTATTCCCTTGGCCGAGACCTTCGGGTACGCCACCCGACTCCGCTCGCTCACACAGGGGCGGGCCACATATACCCTTCGGGTGACCCATTATGATGTGGTCCCGGAGCAAATAGCCCGGGAGATCTTGAGGAGCAGGGGATACGAACATGGCTAGGGAAAAGATAAGGATCAGGGTCCAGAGCTACGACCACGAACTTGTGGACGCCGCCGTGCGGAAGATCGTGGAGACGGCCAAGGCCACCCGTGCCAAGGTGGCTGGCCCCATCCCCCTTCCCACGGAGCGGCGTCTGTACACGGTGCTGCGGTCGCCCCACGTGGACAAGCGCTCCATGGAACACTTCGAGCGCAAGGTCCACCGCCGGCTGATCGACATCCGGGATCCCACCTCCGAGACCATCAACGCCCTCATGGAGGTGGAGCTTCCCACCGGCATCGACATTGAGATCAAGCTGTAGGGGGACGCTATGGCGCTGACGTTGATGGGACGCAAGGTGGGGATGACCCAGTGGTTCGACGGGGACGGCCGGGCGGTGGCCGCCACCGTGGTCCAGGTGGAGCCCTCGGTGGTGGTACAGGTGAAGCGGCCCGAGTCCGACGGCTACGCGGCCGTTCAGCTCGGCTGGGGGGTGGCTAAGGAGAAGCGCCTTCCCAAGCCGGTACTGGGCCACTTCCGCAAGGCTGGCCTCGAGCCCCGGCGGGTGCTGTATGAGGCCCGGGTGGACGATCCGGACGCCTTCCAGGTGGGCCAGGAGATCGGGGTGGACGCCTTCGCCGAGGGGGACAAGGTGGACGTGACCGGCACCTCCAAGGGCCGGGGGTTCACCGGGACCATCAAGCGGTGGGGGTTCAGCTACCGGCCCAAGTCCCACGGGCACAAGCTCATCCGCCGGCCGGGGACGGCCGGGCCCATGGGCCTCAGGAAGGTGATGAAGGGTAAGAAGATGCCAGGCCACTCCGGGGCGGAGACCGTCACCGTGCGCAACCTGGAGGTGCTGAAGGTGGACGCGGAGCGGGGCCTGTTGGTCCTGCGAGGCTCTGTCCCCGGGCCGCGCAAAGGGATCCTGAAGATAAGGAAGCACGATGCCTAAAGCGAAGCTATATCGGTTTGAGGCACTCGACGCGGGACCGGAGGAGGTGGAGGTCCCCGAGGAGCTGTTCGGGGCGCCGGTCAACCGGGACCTCCTTTACCGGGCGGTGCGGATTTACCTCACCAACCAACGGCAGGGCACGGCCAAGGCTAAGACCCGGGGGGAGGTGGCCGGGGGAGGGCGCAAGCCCTGGCGGCAGAAGGGCACCGGACGGGCCCGTCACGGTTCCATCCGTTCCCCCATCTGGCGCCACGGCGGCGTCACCTTCGGGCCGGTCCCCCGGAAGGTCCGGCTCTCCCTCCCCAAGCGGATGCGGCGCAAGGCCCTCGTCTCGGCCCTGTCCGCCCGCTGTCAGGACGGCTGCCTGGTGCTGGTGGACCGGCTGGGGTTCGAGCGCCCCCGGACCAAGGACGGCCTTCGGTTCCTCTCCCAGGTGGAATGCCCCCAAAGCACCCTGGTGGTGGTGGCCCCCCAGGAGTGGCGGGTGGAGGTCACCAAGACCTTCTCCAACATCCCGGGGGTGGAGTGTGTGCGCAGCGATTTCCTTTCCACCTACCACGTGCTGGCCCACGAGGGGCTGGTCATGACCCAGGGGGCGGTGGAGGCCCTTTCCGGGAGGTTGAGCCATGGCTGAGCCCAGATTTCATCCGGAGGACATCCTCATCCGTCCTGTCCTGACGGAGAAATCCTGGCGGGATATGGAGGAGGGCAAGTACACGTTCGAGGTTCACCCCCGGGCTACCAAGGTGGACATCCGTCACGCGGTGGAGGAGCTGTTCGGGGTGAAGGTGGTGGAGGTGCGGACCCTGAGGCGTCCGGGCAAGCCCCGCCGCACCCGGATGGACCGGGGATTTGGCCGTACTAAAGAGGAGAAGAGGGCGATCGTGAAGCTCGCCCCCGGCCACAAGATCGACATCGTGGGGTGAGGACGACATGGGGCTGAAGAAGAGGAATCCAGTCACGCCGGGGCAGCGACATGCGGTGCTCCCTGATTACTCGGAGCTGACCAAGAAGCCCCCGGAGAAGTCGCTTTTGGTGCCGCTTAAGAAGCACGCCGGGCGCAACTCCCAGGGGAGGATCACCGCCCGGCACCGGGGCGGCGGGCACAAGCGCCGCTATCGGCTGATCGACTTCTCCCGGGAGAAGCACGGCATCCCGGCCCGGGTGGTGTCGGTGGAATACGACCCCAACCGGTCGGCCTGGATCACCCTGCTGCACTACGCGGACGGGGAGAAGCGGTACATCCTGGCCCCGGTGGAGTTGCGGGTGGGGGACGTGGTGGAAGCGGGGGAGAACGCCGAGCCCCGGCCTGGGAATGCCCTGCCGCTACGGAAGATCCCGGTGGGCAGCTTCATTCACAACCTGGAGCTGTCCCCGGGCTCAGGTGGCAAGGTGGCCCGGGCGGCGGGCACCGCCGCCCAGCTCCTGGGGCGGGAGGAGGATCGGGCCATCGTACGCCTGCCCTCCGGGGAGGTGCGGCTGTTCAAGGTGGAGTGCATGGCCACCATCGGGAGGGTTTCCAACCCCGACCACAAGAACATCCGCCACGGCAAGGCCGGGCGGGTGCGGCATCTGGGGCGGCGGCCGCGGGTGCGGGGGGTGGCCATGAACGCGGTGGACCACCCGCACGGCGGTGGTGAGGGGCGCACCGGCGAGGGCGGCCCTCCCAAGTCCATCTGGGGTTGGCATACCAAGGGCGGGCGCAAGACCCGCAAGAAGCGGAAGCCCAGCGATGCCCTGATCCTGAAGAGGAGGAAGTGATGGGACGCTCCAAGAAGAAGGGCCCCTACATCCATCCCAAACTCCTCAAGAAGGTGGAGAAGGCTAAGCGAGGGGAGCTTTCCGAGATCCGTACCTGGTCGCGGGCGTCCATGATCGTGCCCGACATGGTGGGGTTGACCATCAAGGTGCACAACGGCCGGAGCTTCGTGCCGGTGCGTATCACCGAGGCCATGATCGGGCATCGGCTGGGGGAGTTCGCGCCCACGCGGACCTTCCGAGGCCATGGCGGTGCCAAGAAGAAGGGGCCGCCTCCTTTGAAGTGAGGTGAGCGATGAGGGAAGCTATGGCTCGGGCAAGGTTCGTCAGGGTTTCGCCCCTCAAGGCGCGACTGGTGATCGACGAGATCCGGGGCAAGCCGGTGGCGGAGGCCCAGAGGATCCTGGCCTTCTCGCCCAAGAAGGCGGCCCGGATCATCCGGAAGGTGTTGGATTCGGCGATCGCCAACGCCGAGCACAATTTCGAGTTGGATCCCGACAGGTTGGTGGTGGTCAAGGCGTTTGTGGACGAGGGGCCGCGGATGAAACGGCTCAAGCCGCGGGCCTTCGGCCGGGCGGACATCATCCGCCGGCGCCTGGCCCACATCACCGTCGTGGTGGCTGAGAAGGAGGAGTAGTGGGCCAGAAAACGCATCCGGTGGGCTTCCGTATCGGGGTCCTGCGCAAGTGGCGCTCCACTTGGTATGCCCCTGATAAGGCGGTCCCCCAATACATCGTCGAGGACAAGAAGATCCGGGACCACATCAAGCGGAACTACCGTGGCGCCGGCATCGCTGAGGTATTGATCGAGCGGGCGGTGCCCGAACGGGTGCGGGTGATCATCCGGGCCGCCCGTCCCGGCATCGTCATCGGCCGGGGGGGCTCGGAGATCGAGAAGCTCATTTCCGAGCTGGAGCAGCTGGTGGGCCGCGAGGTCAAGGTGGGAGTGATGGAGGTGGAGCGGCCCGAGCTGGAGGCGCCGTTGGTGGCCCAGGACGTGGCCTTCCAGATCGAGAACCGGATCAACCCCTACCGGGCCATGAAGGAGACCATCCGGCGGGTGATGTCCGCCGGGGCTCAAGGGGTGAAGATCCGGGTGTCCGGCCGGCTTGGGGGCGCGGACATCGCGCGCTCGGTGGAGATGAAGCAGGGGCGGGTGCCCCTGCAGACCCTGCGGGCGGACGTGGACTACGGTCTGGCCGAGGCCATGACCAAGTACGGGGTCATCGGGGTCAAGGCTTGGGTGTTCCGCGGCGAGGTGTGGTCCCCCAAGGAATCCCGTGAGGTGAGCTGACATGTCCCTCCTGTTCCCAAAACGGACCAAGTACCGCAAACAGCACAAGGGGCGGGTCAAGGGGAAGGCCACCCGCTGCAACGAGGTGGCGTTCGGGGACTGGGGCATCCAGGCCCTGGCCCCGGCCTGGATCACCCGGCAGCAGATAGAGGCTGCCCGGACCGCCCTGGCCCGGGCCACCCACCGGGGCAAGGTGTGGATTCGCATCTTCCCCGACAAGCCCGTCACCCAGAAGCCCGCCGAGTCCCGGATGGGGAAGGGCAAGGGGAACGTGGAGAACTGGGTGGCTGTGGTCAAGCCGGGAACGGTGATGTTCGAGTTCGCCGGGGTGTCGGAGGAGGAGGCCAAACGGATCGCCAAGATCGTGGCCTACAAGTTCCCCATCCCCACCCGGCTTAAGCGGCGGTTCCACCTGGGAGGTGAGCGATGAGGGCGCGGGAGCTGCGGGAGCTCTCCCCGGAGGAGCTTGATCAGAAGCTGCGGGACCTCAAGCGCAAGCTCCTCAACCTCAGGTTCCAGCTCGCCTCGGGGCAGCTCCAGAACACGGCAGAGATCGGGAAGACCAAGCGCGACATCGCTCGGGTCCTGACGGTGATCCGGGAGCGCGAGAGGGAAGGGCGCCATGCGTAAGCAGAGGATCGGCCGCGTTGTGAGCGATAGGATGCAGAAGACCATCGTGGTGGTGGAGGACCGGTTGGTCAAACACCCCCGCTACCGCAAGTACGTGCGGCGGCGCACCAAGTACTACGTGCACGACGAGCGCCAGCTGGCGAAGGTGGGGGACATCGTGCGCATCGAGGAGACCCGTCCCCTGTCCCGCCTGAAGCGGTGGCGGTTGGTGGAGATAGTCCGGCGGGCGGAGGGTTAGCCATGATCCTTCCCGAGACGCGACTGGTTGTGGCTGATAACACCGGGGTCAAAGAGGTGAAGTGCATAACGGTGCTGGGCAAGCGCCGCCGGGGCCAGATCGGGGACATCATCGTGGCCTCGGTGCAGCGCCGCATCCCCACCTCGGACTTCGAGAAGGGGGACATCGTGCGGGGGGTGGTGGTGCGCACCCGGGCCACCTACAAGCGCTCGGACGGCAGCACCCTGCGCTTCGACGACAACGCGGTGGTGCTGGTGGACAAGAACCTCCAGCCCGTGGGCACCCGGGTGTTCGGCCCGGTGGCCCGGGAGCTCAGGGAGAAGGGGATGATGCGCATCATCTCCCTGGCCCCGGAGGTGGTGTGATGCGCCCGGCAGGGGGAGATGGAGATGCGTAAGGTCAAGAAAGGCGATCGCGTCAAGGTCATTTCCGGGGACGACCGGGGGAAGATCGGCAAGGTCATCCGGGTCTACCCGGAGCGGGAGCGGGTGTTGGTGGAAGGGGTGAACATCATCACCAAGCACCAGCGCCCCACCCAGACCGTGCGCGAGCCGGGGATCGTGAAGCGGGAGGCCCCCATCCACTGGTCGAACGTGCGGGTGATCTGCCCCGAGTGCGGGGTCCCCACCCGGATCGGGTTCGCCATGGTGGAGGGCCAGAAGATGCGGAAGTGCCGCAAGTGCGGCGCCACCTTCGAGTGAGCCATGCTGCTATACGAACGCTTTAAGACCGAGATCGTGCCGCGCCTGATGAAGGAGCTTGGGTACCGGAACATCATGCAGGTGCCCAAGGTGGAGAAGGTCGTGATCAACATGGGCGTGGGCAAGCACGACGACCCCAAGGTGTTGGAGGGGGCGGTGGCCAACTTGGCCCAGCTGGCCGGGCAACGGCCGGTGATCACCCGGGCCAAGCGCTCCGTTTCGGACTTCAAGATCCGAAAAGGGGATGCCATCGGTTGTATGGTCACCCTGCGGGGGGTGCGGGCCTACGAGTTTCTGAACAAGCTGTTTAACGTGGTGCTCCCGGGGATCCGGGACTTCAAGGGTCTGTCCCCGGACTCGTTCGACGGCCGGGGCAACTACTCCCTGGGGATCACCGAGCAGCTCGTCTTCCCCGAGGTGTCCTACGACGACGTGGTCCAGATCCAGGGGATGGACATCACCATCGTCACCACCGCCGAGACCGACCAGGAGGCGCACGCGCTGCTCAAGGCCTTGGGGTGTCCGTTCCGTGAGGATTAGGGGGAAAGATGGCTAGGAAAGCGCTCATACTCAAGTCGCAGCGGCCGCCCAAGTACAAGGTGCGGCATCGCAACCGGTGCCAGATCTGCGGCCGCCCGCGGGGGTACATCCGGGACTTCGGGATCTGCCGGCTGTGCTTCCGCAAGATGGCCCTGGAGGGAGAGATCCCCGGGGTGAAAAAGGCCAGTTGGTGAGGAGGATGCCGTGACGGTGTCTGATCCGATCGCCGACATGCTGACGCGGATTCGGAACGCCATCCAGCGGCGGCATTCCGAGGTGGAGATGCCCTCCTCCAAACTGCGGGAGGCCATCGCCCGCATCCTGGAGGAGGAGGGGTACATCGAGGGGTACCAGGTGGTGGAGGAGGGAAGCTACCCCGTCCTCCACATCCGCCTGAAGTACCTACAGGAGGGGACCAGGGTCCGCCGGCCGGCCATCCAGGGCCTCCGGCGGGTCAGCCGGCTCTCCCGGCGGGTGTACCTGCGCGCCGACGAGGTCCGGGATTCCCACTCCGGCCTCGGGATCTCCATCCTGTCCACGTCCCAGGGCATCATGACCGGGCGGGAGGCCCGCCGCCGCCACGTGGGCGGCGAGCTTCTGTGCGAGATCTGGTGAGGTGAGGAGAGATGTCCAAGATCGGAAAGCGGCCCATACCCCTGCCCGACGGCGTCCGGGTCACCGTGACCGAGAACGAGGTGGTGGTGGAGGGGCCGCACGGCAGGTTGACCCAGCGCTACGAGCCCCAGTACGTGGAGATCGTGGTGGAGGACGGGCAGGTCCGGGTGGAGCGGAAGGGGGACCGGGCGGTCTACCGCGCCCGGCATGGCTTGTATCGGGCCCTGATCGCCAACATGGTCCACGGCGTGAGCCAGAAGTGGCAGAAGGAGCTGGAGATCCACGGCTTGGGCTACCGGGCCCGGCTGGAGGGCGGCGCCTTGGTGCTGGAGCTGGGATACTCCCACCCGGTCCGATATGAGGTCCCCCAGGGAGTAGAGGTGGAGGTACCGGACCAGCAGCGGATCGTGGTGCGGGGCATCGACAAGCAATTGGTGGGCCAGGTGGCCGCCGAGATCCGCGCCTTCCGGCCCCCGGAGCCCTACCGAGCCACCGGCATCCGCTACAAGGGCGAGGAGATCGTGCGCAAGGCCGGAAAGCTTGGGGTGAAGTGATCACTGCCATGGGAAAGCTCAGTCGAGACGAGATGCGCAAGAAGCGGCACCGCCGGATCCGGAAGCGGGTGGTGGGGACGCCGACCCGCCCCCGGCTGTGCGTTTACAAAAGCCTTCGGCATATCTACGCCCAGTTAGTGGACGATTCCCGCGGCCATACCCTGGCCGCCGCCTCCACCTTGGACCCCGAGATCCGGGACCGGGTGAAGGCGCCGGACCTGGAAGCGGCCAAGCTGGTGGGCCAGCTCATCGCCCGACGGGCCCAGGAATTGGGGATCCGTGAGGTGGTGTTCGATCGCTCCGGTTACCCCTACCACGGCAAGGTGCGGGCGTTGGCCGAGGCCGCTCGGGAAGGGGGGTTGGTATTTTGAGGACCAAGGCAAGCGTTGAACAGCTATCCAACGAGGTCATCGAGATCCGTCGGGTCGGCAAGGTGACCAAGGGCGGCAAGCGCCTGCGGTTCCGGGTGGTGGTGGTAGTGGGCGACGGCGAGGGCCATGTGGGGGTGGGAATGGGCAAGTCCATCGAGATCCCCATGGCCATTCAGCAGGCCATCCGGGACGCGGCCAAGCACATGATCGAGGTGCCCATCGTGAACGGCACCATCCCCCATGAGGTGATAGGGCAGTTCAAGGCGGCCCAGGTCCTCTTGAAGCCGGCCTACCCCGGCACCGGGGTGATCGCTGGCCGGACGGTGGGGGCGGTGTGCCGCCTGGCCGGGATCCGGGACATCCTCACCAAGGCCCTGGGCTCCACCAACCCCCTGAACCTGGCCCGGGCCACCCTGGAGGGGTTCCAGCGGCTCGAGACCGCCGAGCAGGTGGCCACCCGACGGGGGAAGAAGCTGGAGGAGATCGTGGAGGTCGAGGATGCTAAGGCTAAGTGACCTTTCGCCGACCCCGGGGAGCGTGCGCCGGCGCAAGCGGGTGGGCCGGGGCTATAGCTCCGGCCACGGTGGACACGAGTCCGGCCGGGGCACCAAGGGCCAGGGCTCCCGTTCCGGGGTGCGGGTGCGGCCGGCGTTCGAGGGCGGCCAGACCCCGTTTTGGATGCGGTTCCCCAAGCGAGGGTTCAAAAACCCCACCCGCACCGAGTACGCTATCGTGAACCTGGCCCAGCTGGAGGCCCACTTCCAGGCCGGGGAGGTGGTGTCCTTGGAGGAGCTCATGGCCCGGGGGTTGGTCAAGGACCCCAAGGCCGGGCTCAAGGTGCTCGGGAAGGGTGAGCTCACCAAGTCCCTCACCGTGCGGGCGAGGAAGTTCTCCCGCTCGGCCCGGGAGAAGATCCTGGCGGCCGGGGGCCAGGTCGAGGAGGTCTGATCGTGCTCCAGCGCATCCACCAGGTCTTCGCCATCGAGGAGCTCAGAAAGAGGATTATCTATACCCTGGGCATGCTGCTCGTGTTCCGCATCGGGTCCTATATCCCGGTGCCCGGGGTGGACACCAAGCAGCTAGCTGAGGTTCTCTCCGGGGCGTTCGGGGCAGGGATTTTTCAATTCATTAACTTGTTCACCGGTGGGGCCCTGCGGCGGTTCTCCCTGTTCGGCCTGGGGGTGATCCCCTACATCAACGCCTCCATCATCCTGTCCCTGTTGATCCCGGTGTTCCCCAAGCTCAAAGAGCTCCAGCAGCAGGGGAGGGAGGGCCGGAGGAAGCTCACCCAGTACACCCGCTGGGGCACCGTCATCCTGGCCCTCCTCCAGTCCTACGCCATGAGCTACTTGGTGATCCGCTACGGGCTGGCTCAGCCCACGGTGGGCTTCTTCCTCACCTCCATCATCGCCCTCACCACCGGGACCATCTTCCTGATGTGGATCGGCGAGCGCATCACCGAGAACGGGATCGGGAACGGCATCTCCATGCTCATCATGGCCGGGATCATCGCCCGTTTCCCCGGACAGCTACAGCAGACATACCTGGAGGTTTCCGCCGGGACGGTGTCCCCCATCTGGGCGGTGGGCCTGGTGGTGCTGTTCATAGTGGTGATCGCCGGCACGGTGGTCATCCAGCAGGGCCAACGTAAGATCCCAATTCAGTACGCCAAGAGGACCGCCGGCCGGCGGGTCTACGGGGGGCACACCGCCCACCTTCCCATGCGGGTGAACCAGGGTGGCGTTATCCCCATCATCTTCGCCTCGGCCATCCTCACCCTGCCCAGCTCCATCGCCGCCTGGGTGCCCGGGCTGCAGTGGCTGCAGGCGTACGTCTCGCCCGGCAGCCTGATCTACCTCATCACCTACGTGCTTCTGATCTTCTTCTTCACTTACTTCTACTCATCGTTGGTTTTCGACCCGCATGACCTGGCCAAGAACCTCAGGGAGGCGGGGGGGTTCATCCCCGGGGTCCGTCCGGGGGAGCCCACCGCCAGATATCTCATGGACATCCAGGGGCGGCTCCTTCTTGTGGGGGCGGTGTTCCTGGCTGCCATCGCGGTCTTGCCGTACTTGTTCCGGGCTGTTTCTAACATCCGCTCCTTCTGGCTAGGCGGTACCTCCTTGCTGATCGTGGTGGGAGTGGGGATCGACACCATCATGCAGATCGAGGCGCACCTGGTGATGCGGCAGTACGAGTCCCTGGTAAAGGGGGCCGCGTTCCTGGGCCGGAGGCGGGGATGAGGGGCAACGTGGTGCTTTTGGGGCCGCCCGGGGCGGGGAAGGGCACGGTGGCCAAACGCCTTTCCGCCGAGTTCGGCTATTTGCACCTGTCCACCGGGGACATCCTGCGGGACGAGGTGGCCCGGGGGACGGAGCTGGGGCGGAAGGCCAAGGCCTATATGGACGTCGGGGAGCTGGTCCCGGACGAGCTCATCCTGGCCATGGTCAGGGAGCACGTGGCCGGCAGGTCCGGCATCCTGTTCGACGGCTTCCCCAGGACGTTGGCCCAGGCCCGGGGCCTGGAGGAGATCGCCCCCATCGATGCGGTGGTGTTCCTGGAACTGGACCGGGACACGGTGGTGGAACGGCTTTCTGCCCGGCGGGTGTGCCCCAAGTGCGGGGCTCTGTACAACCTGCTGACCCAGCCCCCCAAGGAGGATGGGCGCTGCGACAAGTGTGGGGCTGAGCTCGTCCAACGGGACGATGACAGGCCCGAGGTCATCTCCCGCAGGTTCCAAGTCTACATGCGCGATTCCGCTCCCCTGGTGGATTACTACCAGGAGAAGGGCATCCTGGTGCGGGTGGATGCCGCCCGCCCCCCGGAGGAGGTGTATGCCGCCGTTGTCCGCGCCCTCCGCGATGATCGCCCTTAAGACCGACCGGGAGCTGGAGTTGGTGGAGGAGAACGCTCAGCTCCTTTCGGAGATCCTGGTGGAGGTGGCGTTGAAAGTGGAGCCGGGGGTAACCACCGGGGCCCTGGACCGGCTGGCCGAGCGGCTCATCCGGGCGGCCGGGGCCAAGCCAGCGTTCAAGGGCTATCAGGGGTACCCGGCCACGCTGTGCACCTCGGTGAACGAGGAGATCGTGCACGGCATCCCCTCGGACGAGCGGGTCCTGGTGGAGGGGGATATCGTATCCCTGGACTTGGGCCTGTTGCGAGAGGGTTACTACGCGGACGCGGCGGTGACGGTGGGGGTGGGAGCCATCTCCCCGGAGGCGGAGCGCCTCCTGGAGGTAACCCGGGGGGCCTTGCGGGAGGCTGTAGGCAAGGCTACAATTGGCGCGCGGCTTTCGGATGTTTCCCACGCCATCGGCGCCTACGTGCGGCGTCGTGGTTTTTTCGTGGTGCGGGAGTTCGTGGGGCACGGCATCGGTCGTGAACTCCACGAGGATCCGCAGATCCCGAACTTCGGCCCGCCGGGGCGGGGGCCACGCCTGCGAGAGGGCATGGTCCTGTGCCCGGAGCCGATGGTGAAGACGGATGATTTGCCGGTGCGGATCCGACCGGATGGGTGGACGGCGGTGACCGGAAGCGGCGGGCTTTCGGCGCATTACGAGGAGATGGTGGCCGTCTTGCCCGAAGGCCCCAAGGTCTTGACCGGCTGGATCTGGGAGGAGATTTGGCGAAGAAGGAAGTGATCCGGGCGCGCGGAGAGGTGATCGAGGTGCTGCCGGATTCCATGTTCCGGGTGCGGCTCGACAACGGCCACGTAGCCCTGTGCAAGACCTCCGGTCGGATGCGGAAGCACTTCATCCGGGTGGTGACCGGGGACCGGGTGGTGGTGGAGTTCTCTCCCTACGACCTCACGCGCGGGCGGATCGTGTATCGGGAGACCTGACGGAGGGACGACATGAAAGTGCGGAGTTCGGTGAAGAAGATGTGCGAGAAGTGCCGAGTCATCCGGCGCAACGGCCGGTTGTGGGTCGTGTGCCGTGATCCCAAGCACAAGCAGAGGCAAGGCTAAGGGGGGCCGATGGCGAGGATCGCAGGCGTAAACCTTCCGGCCAAGAAACGGATCGAGGTGGCGCTCACCTACATCTACGGGATCGGTCCCTCTCGGGCCAAGGAAATCTTGGCCCGGACCGGGGTGGATCCCGATACCAAGGTCATGGACCTCACTGAGCAAGAGGTGTCGGCCCTGCGGAAAGAGGTGGAGTCCTACACGGTGGAGGGGGATCTCCGTCGGCAGGTCCGCAGCCACATCCAGCGGCTGATCGACATCGGCTGTTATCGGGGGATCAGGCACCGGCAGGGGCTGCCGGTGCGGGGCCAGAAGACGAGGTCCAATGCCCGGACCTGGAAGGGTCCCCGTCCCGCTAAGGCCGGGAAGAGGAAGTAGCCATGGCACGTAGGCAGGCGACCAAGCGGAAGAAGAAGACGATCAAGCTGGAGCGGGCGCGGGTGCATGTGCACTCCACCTTCAACAACACCATCCTGACCCTCACGGACCTGAACGGGGACGTGATCACCTGGAAGTCGCCGGGCACGGTGGGCTTCTCCGGGTCCCGCAAGGGCACCCCCTACGCGGCCCAGCTGGCTGCCCAGGCCCTGGCCAAGGAGATGAAGGATTTCGGCATCCGATCGGTGGTGGTCACGGTGAACGGCACCGGGCCGGGCCGGCAGGCGGCGGTCCAGACCCTGCGCGCGGCCGGCATCCAGGTGGAGGAGGTCAAGAACGTGACCCCCGTGCCGCACAGCTAGGAGGCCTGAGAAGATGGGAAGGTATATCGGATCCAAGTGCAGGCTTTGCCGCCGGGAGGGCGTGAAGCTCTTCCTCAAGGGTGACCGCTGTTACTCCGACAAGTGTGCCATGAACCGTCGGCCGTTCGCCCCGGGACAGCACGGCCGCTATCGCCGGCGGGCCACCCAGTTCGCCATCCACCTCCGGGAAAAACAGAAGGCCAAGCGCATCTACGGGGTGCGGGAGTCCCAGTTCCGCCGTTACGTGGAGCTGGCCAAGAAGCGGAAGGGGGTTACCGGCGAGGCCCTGCTCAAGATCCTGGAGCGGCGGTTGGACAACGTGGTCTATCGGGCTGGGTTCGCCTACTCCCGGGATCAGGCCCGCCAGCTCATCTCCCACGGCCATTTCCTGGTGAACGGGCGTCACCTCAACGTCCCCTCGTACCTGGTGAAGGAAGGGGACCTGGTGGAGGTGCGGCCCCAGTCCAAGGACAAGTTGCGGGAGCTGGTGAAGGCGGCCGCTGAGCGGAAGCCCCTGCCCAGCTGGCTCAGCCGGGATCTGGAGGCCCTCAGGATCCAGGTGGCCTCCGAGCCCAGCGTGGAGGAGCTGGACCAGTCCATCGAGACCAGCTTGATCGTGGAATTCTACTCGAGGTAGGGGAGATGCCGAGCTTCGTATATCCGGAGAACCTGGTTTGGTCCGAGCACGACGACCGCTACGGGCGGTTGGTGGTGGAGCCCCTGGAGCGGGGCTACGCCACCACCCTGGGCAACTCCCTCAGGCGGGTGCTCCTCTCCTCCATCCCTGGGGCGGCCATAGTCCGGGTGAACTTCGCCGGCAAGTACCACGAGTACGACACCATCGAGGGGGTGCGGGAGGATCTTTTGACCATCATCCTCAACCTCAGGGGGGTGGTGTTCCGCACCCAGGACGAGGA